>OFTX01000644.1_pt1 | contig 16727 bp, 11 predicted proteins | sample 1775051 | NCBI WGS metagenome assembly OFTX01 (sample SAMN08195772, study PRJEB24354) | sludge metagenome | isolation source: sludge from phenol fed wastewater aerobic bioreactor A | place: India: Nagpur | collected 2016-09-15
CTCTTTGGCTACTTTCTCTTTGGGCACGCAAAGAGAAAGTAGCTCGGGCGCCGGCAGGCGTCCGAAACCGCTTTGAAACTTGCGATAGAGCAGAAGCCCCCCTCACCCCAACCCTCTCCCCCAACGATGTTGGGGGAGAGGGAGAACACCGGACGAGCGCGTGAAAAAAGGCCACGCAGGCATCTGCACCCATCACTTCTCGATGGCGCGCACCGCCCCCACCAGCCAACGCAACTGCGCGCCCTGGCGGGTGTCGTAATTCGTACCGGAATATCCCCACCAGTCCCAGCATGCCTGCGGATTCAAGGGCGCGAAGCTTGCGCGGGTCTGAGGGTACAGCACCGCCACGCCGTAGGCGTCGGCCCAGCGGTTGAAGCCGGCGTCGCGCACGAAGGCCTCGCCCACCGCTTCGGCGTTCTGCTTGCAGCCGTGCAGGGCCACCAGGAGGCCGCAGGATTTGCCGGCTGCGCAATCCGGCGGCAGGTAGAGGTAGCCGCTGTCGGCGAGGAAGGCGTCGGCGCCGCCGGGGCGCAGCGCGTTCTGGTCGAAGCTGCGCAACTCGCCCTTCGCGCTCGCGGCGGCCCGCGGCGGCGGGCCGTACAGGTGGGCGAAGATCGCGCCGGCGGCGTCGAAGCCGCAGTGGCCGAGGTAGGGCGATACGGACTGGCCACAGTCGTCGCCGCTGGCCGCCACCGGCAGGTTGTGGGCGAAGTCGCGGCCGCCGTCGTCCACCACCTGCATGCCCTTGAGGCCGGGCACGCTGTCGCGCAGCTTGCGGTAGAACGCGGCGCCGGCCTCGGCCACCGCCGGCGCGACCAGCGCATCCGCACGGCCGTGCAGCAGGTACACGCGGGCATGCGCCATGGCGGCGAGCGGGCCGATCTCGCCGGCCTTGGCGCGCTGCTCGGCGCGTGCCGCCAGCGCGTCCGCGTCGGGCGGCGGCGTGCCCTTCATGCAGCTGCCCAGCGCCACGTTCAACTGGCCGCCGGCGCAGCCATACGGGCCGCCGGCCACCAGCGCCACGCCGTGGAAGACCTCCGGGTAAGCCAGCTGCGCTTGGGTCGCCATGTACGCGCCCGAGGACAGGCCGGCCACCGCCACCCGCGCCGGGTCGATCCGCAGCTTCGGCAGCGGCGCGGCTTCGTCGGCCTGCGCCGTGGCCGCCAGCAGCAGGACGGCGGCCAGGCTCCACTTCATCCATCGCATCGTGCTTCTCCTCGTCGGTCCGCCATCTGCGCGTGCGCCATCGTCAGAACGTGTAGCGCGCGCTCAGCGTCACCATGCGCGGGTTACCGTAGTAGCCGGTGACGATGCCCAGCGCCGCGATGTTGTAGCCGGTGGTGCGGTAGGACTTGTTGGCGAGGTTGCTGCCCTGCAGGCTCAGCGACCACGGCTGGTTGACCTGCCACGTCACGCCGGCGTTCCACAACCCGTAGGCGGGCTGCGCGATCAGCGGCGACAGCGTGGTCTCCGGGTACACCAGGCTCTGGTAGCTGTAGTTGATGCGTCCGCTGAGGCTGCCGCCGTTGGCCAGCGGGATGCTGTGCTCCAGGGTGAGGCCGCCGGAGAACTTCGGCGCGTTGGTGAACTTCTGCTTGTCGGCGATGTTGACGCCGCCGCTCATGAAGCGCGTGTACTTGGTGTGCATCCAGGCGAGGTTGCCGCGCAACGTCCAGTTCTCGCTGGGCATCCAGGCGAACTCCTCCTCCAGGCCGTCGATGCGGCCCTTGCCGGCGTTGGTGAAGTCGCCGAAGAAGCCCGGCTGGCCGTTCGCCTGCGTGTAGGAGCTGAACACCGACAGCTGGATGTTGGAGTACACGTTGCGGTACAGCGCCGTGTTCATCATCAGGCGGTCGTCGAAGAAGCTCATCTTGCTGCCCAGCTCGAACGACTGCACCTTCTCGTCCTCGATCGGCTTGCACGAGCTGGGGATCGCCGCGCAGTTCGCGCGGATGTTGTAGCCGCCGGAATGGAAGCCCTCGCTGTAGCTGGCGTAGAGCTTCACGTTCGGGTTCACGCTCCAGTCCAGCGAGACCTTCGGCGACACGTTGTCGGACGAGTGCGAGCCGCTGAAGTTCGCCAGCGTCAGCACCGGCGTGCTGAAGTCCGCGTTCGCGTAGCCGTAGTTCTGGATCAGCGCGCCCTTGGTCTCGTGGGTGTAGCGCAGGCCCACACCCAGGCTCCAGTCGGGGCTGAAATCCCAGGCGAAGTCGCCGTAGCCGGCGTAGCTCTTGGTGTCCATGTGGCCGCCGGTGCTGCCGTACTGCGCGTAGCCCAGCGTGGAATACGGCGGCGAGGCGAGAAAGATGTTGTGGATCGTGCCGTTCGCGCTGCCGTCGAAGTAGTACAGGCCGAACACGCCGTGCACGCTGCCGCCGGAGTCGTAGTTCGCCTGCAGTTCCTGGCTGAACTGGTGGTCGCTGTACAGCGCGTTGACGTCGGCGAGCTTGGGCGGCAGCGTGTCGAAGTCGATGTTGGTGTCGGTGGACGAGCCGCGCAGCGCGGTGACCGACTTCAGCGACCACGCCTCGCTGGCGATCCAGTTCATGGTCAGCGCCGTGCCGTACAGCTTGGTGTGGTTGAGCTGGGCGAAGCCGCTGCGCGTGTCGAAGTCGCCGGCGAGCGGCTGGTACTGCGGATAGAACTTGTTGACCGCCAGCATCTTCGCGCCGCGCGGGTTGGAGTTGTCGCGCACGCCGTCGAACTCGAGCTGGGCGTTGAAGCTGTTCGACGGGAAGAAGCCCAGGGTGAGCCGCGCCGCGTTGGTGTTCTTGTTGCCGTTGCGGCTGCCGGTGTCGATGTCCTTGCCGAAACCGTCGTTGTGCAGGCTGGCCACCGCGAGGCGGCCGCGCCACACCTGGTCGGCGCTGGCGCTGCCGAGGCTGGCCTTGACGTCCTTCTCGCCGTGCGTGCCGACGGTCGCCTCGACCGCGCCCTCGGTCTTCACCGGCAGCGGCCGCGAGATGTACTTGATCGCGCCGCCGATGGTGTTCTTGCCGTACAGCGTGCCCTGCGGGCCGCGCAGCACCTCGATGCGCTCCACGTCGAACACGTCGAGCATCGCGCCCTGCGGGCGGGCGAGGTAGACGTCGTCGAGGTAGATGCCCACCGCCGGATCGAAGCCCCAGGTGGGATCGGCCTGACCGATGCCGCGGATGTAGGCGGTGAGCGTGGTGTTGGAGCCGCGCGCGGCGTAGATCTGCAGCGAGGGCACCTTGCCGTGCAGATCGCCCAGGTTCTGCACGTTCTGCGTGCGCAGGTCGTCGGCGGTGAAGGCGCTGACCGCGATCGGCACGTCCTGCAGCGTCTCGCTGCGCTTGCGCGCGGTGACCACGATCTTGTCGAGCTGCTTGGCCTTGGCGGGCGTGCTGCCAGCCGCTTGCTCCGGCGCGGCCTGCTGTGCCATCGCGGGTGCGGCGAACACCGCCCCCATCGCCAGACCGATCGCCAGACTCAGATGCGTGCGCTTCATGGTTTCCCCTCGTCGTGAACGCATCCGGCGGACGCGGATGCCGATTGTTGGCGGCGAGCTTAGGCAGCGCCTGCGGCGCCGGCACTTGTACCTTCGTACAGTGCCGGCGCCGGCCGCGCGTGCCGAATACTGCGGCCACTGCAATCGCCGATGGACTCGCGCATGGCCTTCGTGATCGTGCTGGCCGCACTGTGTTTCCTGATGCTCGCGGCCTACCGCGGGCACAGCGTGATCCTGTTCGCGCCGCTGGCCGCGCTGGGCGCGGTGCTGCTCACCGACCCCGCGCTGGTGGCGCCGATGTTCACCGGCCTGTTCATGGAGAAGATGGTCGGCTTCCTCAAGCTGTACTTCCCGGTGTTCATGCTGGGCGCGCTGTTCGGCAAGCTGATCGAGCTGTCGGGTTTCTCCAAGGCGATCGTGGCGGCCACCATCGGCGTGGTGGGCCGGAGCCGCGCGATCCTCTCCATCGTGCTGGTGTGCGCGCTGCTCACCTACGGCGGCGTGTCGCTGTTCGTGGTGGTGTTCGCGGTGTATCCGTTCGCGGCCGAGCTGTTCCGTGCCAGCGACATCCCGAAGCGGCTGATCCCCGGCACCATCGCGCTGGGCGCGTTCACCTTCACCATGGATTCGCTGCCGGGCACGCCGCAAATCCAGAACATCATCCCCACCGCGTTCTTCGGCACCAACGCCTGGGCGGCGCCGTGGCTGGGCACGCTGGGCGCGGTGTTCATCCTGGTCGCCGGCTTGGCCTACCTGGAATCGCGCCGGCGCCAGGCCGCGCATGCGGGCGAGGGTTACGGCAACGATCTCGTCAACGAGCCGGCGCCGTTCGAGCACGGCAGGCTGGTGCATCCGCTGCTCGCGCTGGCGCCGCTGGTGCTGGTGGGCGTGGCGAACAAGCTGCTCACCGACGCCCTGCCGAAGTGGTACGGCAGCACCGCCAGCTTCGCGCCCAGCGTGGTGGGCAAGAGCGCGCCGGTGACCCAGGAAGTGGCGAAGATCGCCGCGATCTGGGCGGTGGAGGGCGCGCTGCTCTTGGGCATCCTGTGCGTGCTGGCGTTCGCCTGGCGGCCGGTGCGCGAGCGCTTCGCCGAAGGCAGCAAGGCCGCGGTGGGCGGCGCGCTGCTGGCCTCGATGAACACCGCCTCCGAATACGGCTTCGGCGCGGTGATCGCCGCCCTGCCCGGCTTCAAGCTGGTGGCCGACGCGCTGCACGCGATCCCGAACCCGCTGGTGAACGAAGCGGTCACCGTGACCACGCTGGCCGGCATCACCGGCTCGGCCTCCGGCGGCTTGGGCATCGCGCTGGGCGCGATGGCCGACACCTTCATCGCCAACGCGCACGCGGCCGGCATCCCGCTGGAAGTGTTCCACCGCGTGGCGGCGATGGCCTCCGGCGGCATGGACACCCTGCCGCACAACGGCGCGGTGATCACCCTGCTGGCGGTGACCGGGCTCACCCACCGCCAGGCCTACCGCGACATCTTCGCGGTGACCGTGGTGAAGACGCTGGCGGTGTTCGTGGTGATCGCGGCCCATGCGCTGACCGGATTGGTCTGAACGGCGGCAGGCACGGGTTCGCGCGGCGGCCGAGCAAGTACGCGCAAGTGTGCGTATAATCGACCGATTCGCCTTCCGAAACCCTGCGCGACGATCCCCGCATCGCCCGAGCCTGCCCCATGTCCATCGAAAACCTGCGCAATATCGCCATCGTCGCCCACGTCGACCACGGCAAGACCACCCTCGTCGACCAGCTGCTGAAGCAGTCCGGCACGCTCAACGAGCGCACCGTGCTGGCCGAGCGCGTGATGGATTCGAACGACCAGGAAAAGGAACGCGGCATCACCATCCTGGCCAAGAACACCGCGATCAAGTGGAACGGCAACCGCATCAACATCGTCGACACCCCTGGCCACGCCGACTTCGGCGGCGAGGTGGAGCGCGTGCTGTCGATGGTCGACTCGGTGCTGCTGCTGGTCGACGCGATGGATGGCCCGATGCCGCAGACCCGCTTCGTGACGCAGAAGGCGTTCGCGATGGGCTTCAAGCCGATCGTGGTGGTGAACAAGATCGACCGCCCCGGCGCCCGCCCGGACTGGGTCGTGGAGCAGGTGTGGGACCTGTTCGACCGCCTCGGCGCCACGCCGGAGCAGATGGATTTCCCGATCGTCTACGCCTCGGCGCTGAACGGCTACGCCAGCCTCGACCCGGAGGCCCGCGAAGGCGACATGACGCCGCTGTACGAGGCGATCATGAAGCACGCGCCCAAGCCCGACGTGGATCCGGAAGGCGCGTTCCAGATGCGCATCAGCCAGCTCGACTACAACAGCTTCGTGGGCGTGATCGGCATCGGCCGCATCCAGCGCGGCACGCTGAAGAAGGGCATGCCGGTGGCGGTGATCGACCGCGAAGGCAAGAAGCGCAGCGGCAAGATCGGCCAGGTGCTGGGCTTCATGGGCCTGGAGCGCATCGAGCAGGACAGCGCCGAGGCCGGCGACATCGTGGCGATCTCCGGCATCCCCGAGCTCACCATTTCCGACACCGTCACCGCGCCCGACGCGCCCGAGGCGCTGCCCGCGCTGACCGTGGACGAGCCCACCATCTCGATGACCTTCCAGGTCAACAACTCGCCGTTCGCCGGCGTCAAGGACATGTCCGGCGGCAAGTTCCTCACCAGCCGCCAGATCCGCGAGCGCCTCGACCGCGAGAAGGTGCACAACGTGGCGCTGCGCGTGGAGGACGGCTCCGACGCCGACAAGTTCCTGGTCTCCGGCCGCGGCGAGCTGCACCTGTCGGTGCTGATCGAGAACATGCGCCGCGAAGGCTACGAGCTCGCGGTGTCGCGCCCCGAGGTCATCATCAAGGAGATCGACGGCCAGCAGATGGAGCCGTTCGAACAGTTGGTGGTGGATGTGGAGGAAACCCACCAGGGCGCGGTGATGGAGCGCCTCGGCGTGCGCAAGGGCCAGCTGAAGAACATGGAGTCCGACGGCAAGGGCCGCGTGCGCCTGGAATACATGATCCCGGCGCGCGGCCTGATCGGCTTCCAGAACCAGTTCAAGACCCTCACCCAGGGTTCGGGCCTGCTGTTCCACGTGTTCGACCACTACGGCCCGAAGGAAGAAGGCCAGATCGCCAAGCGTCCGAACGGCGTGATGATCTCCAACGGCACCGGCCCCACTCCGGCCTACGCGCTGAACATGCTGCAGGAGCGCGGCCGCCTGCTGGTGGGCGACGGCGACGAGGTGTACGAGGGCCAGTTGGTCGGCATCCACGCCAAGGACAACGACCTCACCGTCAACGCCCTGCGCGCCAAGCAGCTCACCAACATGCGCGCCGCCGGCAAGGACGACGGCATCCAGCTCACCCCGCCGATCCGCATGTCGCTGGAGCAGGCGCTGGACTTCATCGACGACGACGAGCTGGTCGAGGTGACCCCGAAGGCGATCCGCCTGCGCAAGAAGCACCTCACCGAGAACGACCGCAAGCGCGCCTCGCGCGGGTAAGCGGGCCGTTCCATGCACGATCGACGAAGGCCGCCACGAGGCGGCCTTCGTCTTTCTGCGCACGCGCTTGCACCTCTGACTATTCGTATATACATTAAATCGCATGGACGTCAGCTACGACCCGGCCAAGTGCGAACGGAACATCGCCGAACGCGGCCTGTCGTTCGAGCGGGCGGCGGAGTTCGATTTCGAGACGGCGCTGTTCGCCGAAGACACCCGCCAGGACTACGGCGAAGTGCGCTGGCAAGCGCTGGGCTTTCTCGATGCCCGGCTGCACATGCTGGTATTCGCGGAAACCGCGACCGGCATCCGGGTCATCAGTTTTCGCAAGGCGAACAAGCGCGAGGTGAAGCGGTATGAGCAAGCGACCCGACCCTGAAATGACCGACCACGAGAGCCCCGAGTGGACGGACGCCGACTTCGCCCGCGCCAAGCCGTTTTCCAAACTGCCGGCAAGCTTGCAAACCAAGCTGCGCGGCCGCCCCAAGGCCGAGTCTCCGCGCGTGGCGATCAGCCTGCGCCTGCCGCCCGACGTGCTCGACGCATGGAAAGCCACCGGCGCCGGCTGGCAGACGCGCATGGCCGCCATGCTGGCCAGCCACGCGCCGCACACGAAGACGCGCTAAGCGCTGCATCGGCGCGATTGACACCACAAGCCGCAAAGCGGCCTTTCGCTTGATGGCAACGCTTACGAGCGACGATCCGTGGGCGTAGGATGCAGCGCGCCTCGATCGCAGCATGCAGCCGCGACTGCGCGTCGCGAACGCATCGCCTCGCCCCACCATCACCCGGAGGACTCGCCATGCAGACCCGTATCCAGGGCACCACCATGCCCGTGCTCGAAGTGCAGCTCGACCCCGGCGAGAGCGTGTTCGCCGAAAGCGGCGAGCTGTCGTGGATGAGCGCGTCGGTGCAGATGACCACCCACACCCGGCTGGGCGGTGGCGGCGGCCTGCTCGGCATGTTCAAGCGCGTGGCCGGCGGCGGCAGCCTGTTCATGACGGACTACCGCGCCGTGCAATCTCCGGGCGTGGTGGCCTTCGCCACCAAGGTGCCCGGCCACATCGTGCCGGTGCCGGTGGCGCCGGGCAGCGAATACATGGTGCATCGCCACGGCTTCCTCTGCGCCACGCCGCAGGTCACGATCGGCGTGGGCTTCCAGCAATCGCTGGGCGCCGGCATCTTCGGCGGCAGCGGTTTCCTGCTGCAACACGTCGGCGGCAGCGGCACGGCCTGGCTGGAACTGTCCGGCGAACTCATCCAGAAGGATCTCGCGCCCGGCGAAACGCTGCGCGTGCACCCCGGCCATGTCGGCGCGTTCCAGGCCTCGGTGAGCTTCCAGATCACCACCGTGCCCGGGATCCGCAATGCCATATTCGGCGGCGACGGCATCTTCCTGGCCTCGCTCACCGGCCCCGGCACGGTATGGCTGCAGACCCTGCCGATCTCGCGCCTCGCCCACCAGATCGCCGAATACCTGCCGGGCGAAGGCAGCCGCGCCGCATCCGCCGGCATCGGCGCCGGTTTGCTCGGCGGCGTCGTCGGCTCGTTGCTGGGCGGCAACGACAACTAGCCGGCAGAAGCACGGATCGGCAAGCAAGTTCTTGCCGCTGCGCCACTGGCCCTGCATCGCCCGGGCAAGCGGCGCGCGGCGCCCGTCGGCAGCGGATCGAGGGCGACCCCACCGCCTCGGCACCTCATCGTCAGCCACGGTTCATGCGCAAATTGCGGCACTGCGCCATGCGCGTCCGCCGCGCCGTGCCGGTGCACCGATTGGCCGTCCAAAACGCGTTGACAGCCCCGATAGCGGCGACTACAGTGCGCCCGCCTTCAGCCAGGCTGATGGCTTCTTTGGCCACTCCCAGCGAGAAATGGACAGTATTCCCAGTCGATGCGCCGGCGACCGCAAGCCCTTGCGGATGCCGGCGTCGTACAACCCGATGAACGCCTGCGACCGCCTGCGGTCGGCCCGCGCTTTCCTCGACTGAGGGAACGGGCCGCCTCCATGCGCCGCGGGCGCATGCGAAAGGCGAGCCCATGTTGCTCCACCGCTCCGATACCTCGACGCCGATGCGTCGCCCCGCCGCCGCGCGCCATTGCGCGCGGCGCGCGTTCGCGCGTGCCTGTCATCTGCCGGCCACGTATATGCCGCACGCTGCGGCCGGCCACGCCACGGATCACGGAGGCGCCTGATGCCCAGCGACAGTCGACCTCCCGGCGCGCCCGCAGCGGGCGCAGCACCCACGATTCCACCACCCACCGGACCGCGGCGTCCGGCGTGATGCAGGGCTGAGCGCCCGCTGGCATCCGCCGCCGCCCGGCCGGGCTGCATCGGATGCCATCATGTCCATCACGTTTTTCCGCCCGCGCGTCGCCGCCGGCACGCTCGCCATCGCCCTCGCCATCGCCCTCGCCTGCCTGCTCGGCGGCTGCTCGCACGGCGAGCCCGCGCAGGAAGCCGCCCCCGCCTTCGTCCGCCACGGCTCGCGCATCGAGGTGCCGGCCGATTCGCCCTTGCGTCAGCGGCTGAAGGTCGCGCCGGTCGAGCTGCGCCAGGCACCGCATGAGCTCGATTTCCCCGCCACGGTCGAGGCCGACCCCGCACACATGGCGAACGTGCTGCCCGCGCTGGCGGGCCGCGTGGTGGCGCTGAAGGTCGATCTCGGCGAACGCGTCGAGCGCGGCCAGCTCTTGGCGGTGATCGACTCCGGCGACCTCGCCCAGGCCTATGCCGACGCGGACAAGGCGCGCGACGCGCTGAACCTTGCTCGCAAGACGCTGGATCGCGCGCGCGGCGTCGAGCAGGCCGGCGGCGCGGCGGTGAAGGATCTGGAGGCGGCGCAGAGCGGCGTGGCGCAGGCGCAGGCCGAATACCGCCGCGCGCAGGCGCGGCTGGCGGCGCTGGGCGGCAGCGCCGACGCCAAGGCCGGCGCGCGGACGATGCAGGTGCGCGCGCCGATCGGCGGCACCATCACCGCACTGTCCATCGCGCCCGGCATGTTCGTCAACGACGCCACCGCGCCGCTGATGACGATTGCGAACATCGACAAGCTGTGGATCACCGCGCAGGTGCCCGAGGATGCGCTGGGCCAGGTCGCGCGGGGCCAGGCCGCCACGGCCAGCGTGCCGGCGTATCCGGGCCGGGTGTTCCGCGGCACGGTGGCGTCGGTGGCCGCCGTGCTCGATCCCGACACGCGCCGCGACAAGGTGCGCATCGCCATCGACAACGCCGACCACGCGCTCAAGCCGAACATGTACGCCCGCGCCAGCGTGGCCGTGGCGCAGCCGGCGCAGGTGTTCGTGCCCGAGTCGGCGCTGTTGATGAACAACGACCGTACCACGGTGTTCGTGGAAGTGGCGCCGTGGACGTTCGAGCGCCGCACGGTGGAGCTGAGCTACGACGAGAGTGCCGGCGCGCGCGTGACCAAGGGCCTCGAGGCCGGTGAGCGCGTGGTGGTGGCGGGCGGAGTGCTGCTCAATGATTAACCGCCTGATCGAATTCTGCTTCGCCAAGCGCCGGCTGTTCTTCGTGGTCGCCGTGCTGGTGGCGATCTTCGGGTACTACTCGTGGACGCAGTTGTCCATCGAGGCCTATCCCGAGCTGGGCGCGGTCACCGCGCAGGTCACCACCCAGGTGCCCGGCCTCGCCGCCGAGGAGATCGAGCGGCAGATCACCACGCCGCTGGAGCGTGCGCTGGCCGGCACGCCCGGCCTCGTCCACATGCGTTCGAGCAGCACCTTCGGGCTGTCGCTGATCACCCTGGTGTTCAAGGACGGCAGCGAGGACTACTGGGAGCGCCAGCGGGTGATGGAGCGCATCGCCCAGGCGCAGTTGCCGCCCGGCATCACGCCCGGCCTCGATCCGGTCTCCGGCCCGGCCGGCGAGATCTACCGCTACACGCTGGAGTCGGACACGCAGAACCTGATGCAGCTGTCCGAACTCAACACCTGGACGGTGATCCCCGCGCTGCAATCCGTGCCCGGCGTGGCGAACGTGGACAACTTCGGCGGCTTCACCCGCGAGTTCCAGCTGGTGCTCGATCCCGCCGCGCTGCTGCGCCACGGCGTGAGCGTGGCGCAGGTGACGGCGGCGATCAGCGCGAACACCTCCAACGCCGGCGGCGGCCGCATCACCCGCGGCGAGCAGAGCTACATCGTGCGCGGCATCGGCATGGTGCATTCGCTGCAGGATCTGGGCGAGATCGTGGTGACCCAGTCGCACGGCGTGCCGGTGCTGGTGCGCGAGCTGGGCGAGCTGCGCTACGGCCACCAGGTGCGCGAGGGCATCCTCGGCAAGGACAACAACCCCGACACCGTCGAGGGCATCGTCGACCTGCTGAAGTACCAGAACCCGTCGAAGGTGCTGGTGGACCTGCACGCGAAGGTCGACGAACTGAACAAACAACTCGCGCCGCAGGGCGTGAAGATCGTGCCCTACCTCGACCGCGACGACCTGGTGCACGCCACCACCGACAAGGTGTTCCACACCGTGATGGAAGGCGTGGGCCTGGTGCTGATCGTGCTGATCCTGTTCCTGGGCAGCCCGCGCGCGGCGCTGGTCACGGCCACGGTGATCCCGCTGTCGCTGGTCACGGTGTTCATCCTGATGCACCTGACCGGCATGAGCGTGAACCTGTTCTCGATCGGCGCGATCGACTTCGGCGTGATCGTGGACGGCGCCATCGTGGTGACGGAGGCAATCCTCTTGCGCCGCGAGGCGAAGCCGCGCGAGGAACTGGCCGCGTCCGACGTGATGGCCGCCACCGCGCAGGTGGGCAAGCCGATCTTCTTCGCCACGCTGATCATCGTCACCGCCTACCTGCCGCTGTTCGCGTTCGAGCACGCCGAGGGCAAGCTGTTCCGGCCGATGGCGTTCACCGTGGGCTACGCGCTGCTGGCCGCGCTGCTGTGCACGGTGACCCTGGTGCCGGGGCTGGCGTACCTCGCGCTGCGCAAGCCGCGCCAGCCGTTCCACAACCGGCCGCTGGAAAAACTGCACGCGGGCTTCAAGTCCAGCCTCGCGCGCCTGCTGCGGCATCTGCGCGTGGCCTACGCCGCCACGGCGCTGGCGGTGCTGGCCGTGGTGGTGCTCGGCGCCACCCTGGGCCGCGCCTTCCTGCCCACGCTGGACGAGGGCTCGCTGTGGCTGCAGGTGCAGATGCCCAGCGGCCTGTCGCTGGACGAGGCCAGCGCGATGGCCGGCGAGCTGCGCCGCGCGGCGCGCTCCTTCCCCGAGGTGTCCCACGTGGTGACCCAGCTCGGCCGCAACGACAGCGGCACCGACCCGTGGACGCCGTCGCATCTGGAGGTGGCGGTGGGCCTGAAGCCCTACGCCAGCTGGCCACAGCACGAGAGCAAGGCCGCCTTCGTGCAGCGCTTTCAGGCGCGGCTGGACCGCGAACTGCCCGGCATGAGCATCGGCATCAGCCAGCCGATCAGCGACGGCGAGAACGACATGATCAGCGGCGCGCACAGCGCCCTGGTGCTGTACCTCTACGGCAGCGACTTCAAGCAGATGCGCCGGCTCGGCGGCGAGATCGTCGACCAGCTCAGGAGCATCCCCGGCACCGAGGCGGCGATCTTCCAGGAGCCGCCGATCCCGCAGCTGACGATCCGCGCCGACCGCGCCGCCGCCGCGCGCTACGGCGTCAACGTGGCGGATATCAGCGGGCTGATCCAGACCGCCATCGGCGGCGCGCCGATCACCCAGGTCTACGTGGGCGACCGCATCTACAACGTCACCGCGCGCGTGGCCGACAGCGTGGCGAACAACGTGGAGGCGATCGGCCACCTGCCGCTCACCACCGCCAGCGGCGCGCAGATCCCGCTGTCGCTGGTGGCGCACATCGGCTACCAGACCGGCGAGGGCACCATCGCTCACGAGGGCGGCAAGCGCGAGCTGACGATCACCGTGGAAAACCGCCAGCTCGCGCTGTCCAAACTGGTGGACGAGGCGCAGGCGCTGATCGCGCGGAAGGTGCACTACGACCCGCAGCTGTATCGCCTGCAATGGGCCGGCACCTTCCAGGAGGCCGAGCGCGCGCAGGCGCGGCTGGTGGTGGTGCTGGGCATGGTGATGGCACTCATGGCGATCCTGCTGTTCGCCGAGTTCGGCCGGCTGCGCCAGTCGCTCTTGGTGCTGGGCGTGGTGCCGCTGGCCACGCTGGGCGGCCTGGTGGCGCTGCACGTGCGCGGCGAGACGCTGAACATCGCCACCGCGGTGGGCTTCATCGCGCTGTTCGGCGTGGCGGTGCAGAACGGCATCATCATGGTAGCCAACATCAACCGCCTGCGCGCGCAGGGCATGGTGCTCGCGAACGCCGTGGTGGAAGGCGCCGCCGAGCGCTTCCGCCCGGTGCTGATGACCGCCACCGTGGCCAGCATCGGCATGCTGCCCGCCGCGCTCGCCACCGGCATCGGCACCGACGTGCAGCGCGGCCTCGCCACCGTGGTGGTGGGCGGCCTCGCCATCGCCACGTTGCTCACCCTGTACCTGCTGCCCGCGCTGTACTACGCGCTGGAACGCTGGATCGAGCGCCGCCATCCGCCGCGCGCGACCAGCGCCACGCCCGTGCAAGGCATCGCCCATTGATCGAACGAGGCGCGGCGCTTCGCGCGCCGCGACAGGTGCTCCCATGAAGACACGCATCATCCCCGCACTCCGCACGCTGCCGCTGCTGCTCGGCGCGACCCTGCTCGCCGGCTGCATGGTGGGACCGGACTTCCACCGCCCCGCTCCGCCGCAGGTCGAGCGCTACACCGCGCAACCCCTCCCCGCCACGCTGGGCGGCGACGCGGACGCGCAACGCCTCGTCGCCGGCGCGGAGGTGCCGGCGCAGTGGTGGACGCTGTTCCACTCGGCGCAGCTCGACGCGCTGGTTGCGCAGGCGCTGCAGGCCAATCCCAGCATCAAAGCGGCGCAGGCCGCGCTGCGCCAGGCGCAGGAGGCCCAGGCCGCCGGCCGCGGTTCGCTGTATCCCGCCGTCACGGCCGACTACAACGTGCAACGCCAGCGCGTCGCCGGCACGCTGGCCAGTCCCGCGTCCTCCGGCTACGACTACTACACGCTGCACACCGCCCAGCTCGCGCTGTCGTGGGCGCCGGACCTGTTCGGCGGCAACCGTCGCCAGCTGGAAGCCCTGCGCGCGCAGACCGACGTGGCGCGCTACCAGCTCGAAGCCGCCCGCATCAGCCTCGCCGCGAATGTGGTGGTGGGCGCGATCGACGCCGCCGGCCTGCGCGCGCAGATCGCCGCCACCCGGGCCATCGTCGCCAGCCAGCAGCAGACGCTGGATTCGCTGCGCCGCCAGCTCGCGCTGGGCGCGGTGCCCGAAGCGGCGGTCGCCGCGCAGCAGGCGTCACTCGCGCAAGCGCAGGCCACGCTGCCGCCGCTGCAGAAGCAGCTCGCGCAGCAGAACGACGCGCTGGCCGCCCTGCTCGGCCGCGCGCCCGCCGAACTGCCCGACGCGAACCTCGACCTCGCCGACCTGCAGCTGCCCGCGCAGCTGCCGCTCAGCCTGCCCTCGCGGCTGGTGGAGCAACGCCCCGACGTGCGCGCCGCCGAAGCGCAGCTGCACGCGGCCAGCGCCCAGGTGGGCGTGGCCGAAGCGAACCGCCTGCCGAAGTTCACGCTCTCCGCGAACGCGGGCAGCGCGCCCACCAACATCGGCGACCTGTTCCGTGACGGCACGGTGTTCTGGAACCTCGCCGCCGACGTCAGCCAGCCGCTCTTCAATGCCGGCAGCTTGAAGCACCAGCAGCGCACCGCCGAAGCCGCACTTGACGCCGCGAAGGCGCAATACCGCGGCACCGTGATCGCCGCCCTGCAGAACGTGGCCGACACGCTGCAGGCGCTGAAGTCCGACGCCGACGCGCTGCAAGCCGCGCAGCGCGCCGAGCAGGCCGCCACGCGCAGCCTCGCCATCGCGCAGAAGCAGTACGCGCTGGGCGACATCGATCACCTCGCCGTGCTGCAGGCCGAGCAGGCGCAGCAGCAGGCTGCCATCGCGCGGGTGCAGGCGCAGGCCGGCCGCTACGGCGACACCGCCGCGCTGTTCCAGGCGCTGGGCGGCGGCTGGTGGCAACATGGCGCCAAGTGATCCGATCCATCTGATCGGCAACAACACCTGGCGGCAGATCCCGTTCGTGCTGAGCGTAGCTTGCGGCAGCAAGCGCAGTCGAAGCACCCATCGCCAACGACCCTTCGACTTCGGCCCTTCGGGCCTACGCTCAGGGCGAACGGGGTGCGCCACCGGGCATGACCTGTGAACGAAGAGAGATGCGTCCGACTTCCTTCTCCCTGCTGCTCGTCGGCGCGCTCGCGCTGGGCAACAACGCCCGCGCCGACGAGGCGCCGCTGTTCATCCCGCAATGGCTGGGCGCGCAATACACCTTTGTCGACCAGCACCAGGGCCGCGTGCATTCGCCCTACGCCGGGCCGATGAGCCTGCACGCGCAGGGCGACACCGCGCGCTCGCACACCTTCGGCGCCTATTTCGGCGTGCGGCTGCCGGCGCATTTCGCGTTCTACTTCGACGTGGAGATGTTCCGCGGCGAAGGCGTCAGTGGCACCACCGGGCTGGGCGGACTCACCAACGGCGACGTGATCCGCGCCGGCGTGGCCGGGCTGGGCCGTGGCGCCTACGTGGCGCGACGCTACCTGCAATGGTCGCTGCCGCTGGGCGGGGAAAGCGAGCCGGTGGCACGCAGCCAGGACCACCTGCCCGGCACGCAGGCCACGCGACGCCTCGACGTGAAGCTGGGCAAGCTGGCGGTGAACGACGACTTCGACCGCAACCGCTACGCCAACGGCACGCGCAGCCAGTTCATGAACTGGGATCTGTTCAACGCCACCAGCTGGGACTTCGCCGCCGACACGCGCGGCTACACCGATGGCCTGATGCTGGCCTGGGTCAACCCCGCCTGGACGCTGCGCTACGGCGTCTACCGCATGCCCTACGAGGCGAACGGCCAGCGGCTGGAAAGCGACCTGTTCCACGCGCGCGGCGAGCAGCTGCAGCTGAGCCTGCATCCGCAACCCGGCGGCTGGGTGCTGCGCGTCCTCGCCTTCCGCAACATCGCGCGCATGGGCCGCTACCGCGACGCCATCGCGCAGGCGCTGGCCACCGGCCGCACGCCCGACGTGCACGCCGACGACGCCCCCGGCCGGCGCAAGTTCGGCTTCGCGGTCAACGGCGAACTGCCGCTGGCCGACGACGGCGACACCGGCCTGTTCGCCCGCGCCGGCTGGAACGACGGCCACACCGAATCCTTCGTGTTCACCGAGGTGGACCGCACCGCAAGCTTCGGCTTCCAGCTCTCCGGCGCGCACTGGGGCCGCAGCGCCGACCACCTCGCGCTGGGCGTGGCGATCAACGCGCTCTCGCCGCTGCACCGGCGGTACCTCGCGCTGGGCGGCCACGGCTTCGTGCTGGGCGACGGCGCGCTCAACTACGCGCACGAGGAAATCGCCGAGCTGTACTACAGCTACGCGCCTTTTCCACACCTCACGCTGAGTCCCGACCTGCAGTGGGTGCGCCATCCCGGGTACAACCGGGATCGGGGGCCGGTGGCGTTTGCGGGGGTGAGGGCGCACGTGGAGTTCTGACGTCCGGTTCCTCTCCCGCTCGAGAGAGGAGCTTTTGCTTGTGTGCTTCCGCAAGTGACAGAGCAGTTTCGGTCGCCTGCCGGCGCCCGAGTCACTTCTCTTTGCTGGCCCAAAGAGAAGTAACCAAGAGAAATGGCCTGGT
>OFTX01000646.1_pt1 | contig 16709 bp, 16 predicted proteins | sample 1775051 | NCBI WGS metagenome assembly OFTX01 (sample SAMN08195772, study PRJEB24354) | sludge metagenome | isolation source: sludge from phenol fed wastewater aerobic bioreactor A | place: India: Nagpur | collected 2016-09-15
CTGAGGCGAGGAGACACCGACATGCGCGAACTTCGCTTTTCCCAGTATCCCGGGGGCGCCGTGGGCGACTACACCGGCCTGAGCCGCCGCGGATTCCTCAAGACCTCCGCCCTTGCGGCCGGCGGCCTGATGCTTGAAATGTCGCTGCCCGGCGCCATGCGCGGCGCCGCCGCACAGGGCGCCGCGCCGGCGCCCGTCGTGCCGTCCGCGTTCGTGCGCATCGCGCCCGACGACACCGTCACCATCCAGGTCAACCGCCGCGCTTTCGGCCAGGGCGTGCAGACCGCGCTGCCCATGCTGGTTGCCGAGGAACTCGACTGCGACTGGGCGAAGGTGCGCAGCGAGCTGGCGCCGGCGGCCGACGTCTACAAAGACCCCTTGTTCGGCATTCAGATGACCGGTGGTTCCGGCTCCGTGGCACACTCGTGGTTGCAGTACCGTCGCATCGGGGCGTCGGCGCGCGCCATGCTCATTGCGGCGGCGGCGCAGCAATGGAAAGTGCCCGCGGCACAGTTGAAAACCGAAAACGGCGTCGTCCTCGGCCCCAACGGCCAGCGCGCCACCTACGGCAGCCTCGCGGCCAGGGCGCAGGCCATGCCGGTGCCGGCCGATGTCCCGCTCAAATCGCCGTCGGCGTTCCGCCTGCTGGGCAAGCCGACCGGCCGCCTCGACGCGCGGGCCAAGTCGACCGGCGTGCCGATGTACGGCATGGATTTCAAGCTGCCCAACCTCAAGGTGGCGGTCGTGGCGCGCCCGCCGGTGTTCGGCGCCAAAGTGAAACGCTTCGACGCCAAGGCCGCGAAGGCCGTCAAGGGCGTGCGCGACGTGCTGGAGATTCCCGACGATCGGGGCGGCACCGCCGTAGCCGTCATCGCCGACGGCTACTGGCAGGCGAAGACCGGACGCGACGCGCTCAAACCCGAGTGGGACACCAGCGGGGTCGAACACGTCGACACCACGGCGCAGTTGGCCAAATACAAGGAGATGGCCAGGACGCCCGGGACCGTGGCCATCGACGCCGACGTCAGCAAGCTCAAGGGCGCGCCCAAAACGCTCGTGGCGGAATACAGCTTCCCGTATCTCGCGCACGCGCCCATGGAGCCGTTGAACTGCACCGTGCAGCTCTCCGACAAAGCGGCCGAAGTCTGGACCGGCACCCAATTCCAGACCGTCGATCAGGCGGCCATTGCACGCACGCTCGAACTCAAGCCCGAGCAAGTCAAGCTGCACACGCTCATGGCGGGCGGGGGCTTCGGGCGACGCGCGGTCCCCACGTCCGACTATGGTGTCGAGGCGGCGCAGGTCGCCAAGGCATGGCGCAAGGCCGGCCATCGCGAGCCGGTCAAGGTCATCTGGAGCCGCGAAGACGACATCCATGGCGGCTACTACCGTCCCATGTACGTGCACCGCGCCGAAATCGGCCTCGACGACAAGGGCAACATCCTCGCGTGGAATCACACCATCGTCGGTCAGTCCATTCTGGCGGGTACGCCGTTCGAGAAGATGATGGTCAAGAACGGCATCGACGGCACCAGTGTGGAGGGCGTGTCCGGCACGCCGTACGCCGTGCCGCTGCGTCTGACGTTGCACAGTCCCAAGGTCAACGTGCCGGTGTTGTGGTGGCGGTCGGTGGGCAACACTCACACCGCGTACGTCATGGAAACCTTGATCGATGAGTTGGCGAAGCAGGCCGGTCAGGACCCGGTGGCGTATCGCTATGCATTGATGGGTGACAAGCATCCGCGACACAAGGAGGCGCTTGCCCTGGCGGTCGAGCGATCCGGCTATGGGAAGACCCGGTTGCCGGAGGGGCAGGCGTGGGGCGTGGCGGTGCATGAGTCGTTCGACTCCGTGGTGGCGTACGTTGTCGTGGCCGAGATGCGCAATGGAACCCCGAGGTTGGTGAGTGCGACGGCGGGGGTGCATTGCAACTTCGCGGTCAATCCGTTGACGGTAGCCGCGCAGGTCGAGGGGGCGGCGTTGATGGGATTGGGAACGACGTTGCCGGGTGCGGCGATCACCATGAAGGATGGGGAAGTCGAGCAGAGCAACTTCCATCAGTACATGGTGGCGCGCCTGCCGGACATGCCGGCGATCAGTGTGCACATCGCGAGTTCGGGCGATGCGCCGACGGGGATGGGCGAGCCGGGATTGCCGGCGTTGGCACCGGCGTACGCGAACGCGCTGTTCACGTTGACGGGAAAGCGCCTGCGTTCCTTGCCGTTCGACGTGGCAAAGGCGTGACCTGCGCACGACGATAAGCCGGAAGGCGGTTGGCGTCACCCGGACGGCCTGCGGTAAGGCCGGACCGGGGCGCCTCCTCGAATCAGGAACAGGAACTGGGTTGGGCTCATGTCCGGGAGGCGCAAAGGTGCACCGGTCCGGCGGCTCCGGACATTGAGCGCAGTCCTGGGCGGCGGGGCGCCGAACCTACCCAATCAGTAAATGTTTGAAAGGCGCGAAGATGCCGTGCCAGAACGATTCGGGCACCCGCATCATCAGGTAGGTCACGGCAATGTAGCGCAGCGCCTTGCCCACTGCGATATAGAGCAGGCAGGCGCGCCAGGGAAGGCGCAGCCATCCGGCGAGCGAGCAGAACGGGTCGCCGACCACGGGCAGCCACGAGAGCAGGAGCAGTGGCGGCCCGAAGCGGCGCATCCACCGGTGATAGCGTTCGTTCATCGGCGCCTTGCCGTCCGCACGCTTGACGGACCGCGACGGCGCATCCCCGAAGGCGGCCGCCCGCTCACCGGCACGGCCCGCCGCCCGCGCATGGGTGCGGCGACGGACTTTGAGGCGAACGAACGCGCGGCGCGCGGCGAACCCCATCCACCAATTGAGCATTCCGCCGGCAGTGTTGCCTGCCGTGGCCACCGCAATGGCGGGCCAGAACATTTGCGGATTGAGCGTCACATAGCCGAAGAGCGCGGGCTCAGAGCCCATTGGCAGCAGTGTGGCCGAGACAAACGACACCAGAAAAATGGCCGGCAGGCCAACGCCGGGCAGGGCCAGCACGCCGAGCAGCCAGGTGATGAACGACTCCATGCAACTCCGGAAATAGACAAAACAGATCCCGAACGGGCGATTCGCCGGACGGTCGGCGCATGCGTCATGCGCCAACCCGCGTTCGGGCATGCGAGTTTGGCAGAAACGAAAAGTCTGGCGCATAATGCATGTCCATGACCCGACCTTCGACGCCGCCCGTGGCCATTCTACTGGCAGGCGGACTCGGTACCCGCTTCGATGCGGCTGGGCGCCGGAACAAGCTGCTCGCGCCGCTGCCCGGAGATCCCCTGAACCGACCCGTTGCCCTTGCCAGCGCGCATGCGCTGCTGGCCGTATTGCCACGCGTAATCGCGGTCGTGCGTCCGGATTCGGCCGAGCTCGAGAACGTGCTGCTGCAGGCGGGTTGCGAAGTCGTGATGAGCCACGCCACCAAGCGCGGCATGGGGGCCACGCTCGCGGCCGGCATCCAGTCCGGCGCCGACGAAGCGCCGCCGCCCGGGCTGGAACATCTCGACGGCTGGCTCGTTGCGCTGGCCGACATGCCCTACATCCATCCGCATACCATTCGCGCCGTCGCCGGTGGGCTCAACTCGTCCGAGGCCATCGTCGCACCGAGTTATCAGGGACAGCGCGGCCACCCCGTCGCCTTCGGTTCTGCCTTCACGTCACGCCTGGCCGCCCTTGACGGCGACGCCGGCGCGCGCGACCTGTTGATTAGCGAGCACATTACGATCGTCGATGTCGACGACGCCGGAATCGTGCGCGACATCGACACCCCAGACGACCTACGCTAGGGCGCGCACTCCCCTTTCCCGATTTTTCCCGAGAGACCAAGCGCGACCGCCCGGGCGGACGTGCTGGTCTATCATTGTCCTTTTGTTCCTTGATGTGCCTAACCTGAAGAAGCCTTAAATCATGTCCGATGCAGCTCCCGACTATCTGAAGAAGATCCTCACCGCAAAAGTCTACGACGTCGCCAAGGAAAGCGAACTCGAATTGGCACGCACGCTCTCCATGCGGCTGCACAATCGAATTTATCTGAAGCGCGAAGACAATCAGACGGTGTTCTCCTTCAAGATTCGGGGCGCATACAACAAGATGGCCAACCTCAGCGAGGCCGAACGCGAACGCGGCGTGCTCACCGCCTCGGCCGGCAATCACGCGCAGGGCGTGGCATATTCCGCCGCGCGCCTGGGCTGCAAGGCCGTCATCGTCATGCCGGTCACCACCCCGCAGGTCAAGATCGACGCCGTGCGGACACACGGCGGGCGCGCCGTCGAAGTCGTGCTGGCCGGCGATTCCTACAGCGACGCCTACGCCCACGCCATGACCTTGCAGAGCGAACGCGGCCTGACCTTCGTGCCGCCGTTCGACGACCCCGACGTCATTGCCGGCCAGGGCACCATCGGCATGGAAATCCTGCGCCAGCACCAGGGCCCGCTGCACGCCATCTTCGTGCCCATCGGCGGTGGCGGGCTCGCCGCCGGCGTCGCCGCATACGTGAAGGCCGTGCGTCCCGAGATCAAGATCATCGGCGTGCAGTCCGTCGACTCCGACGCCATGGCGCAATCCATCCACGCCGGCGAGCGCGTGCTCCTGAACGATGTGGGCCTGTTCGCGGACGGCACCGCCGTCAAATACGTCGGCGCCGAGACGTTCCGGCTGTGCCAGGCCCACCTCGACGAAGTCGTTCGCGTGGACACCGACCAGCTCTGCGCGGCCATCAAGGACGTCTTCCAGGACACCCGCAGCGTGCTCGAGCCTTCCGGCGCGTTGTCCGTGGCGGGCGCCAAGCTGTACGCCGAGCGTGAAAAGCTCAAGGCCGAGACGCTCGTGGCGATCACCTCCGGCGCCAACATGAACTTCGACCGCCTGCGCTTCGTCGCCGAGCGCGCCGAAGTCGGCGAGGCGCGCGAAGCGGTGTTCGCCGTGACCATTCCCGAGGCGCGCGGCAGCTTCAAGCGCTTCACCGAAGTGGTGGGCAGCCGCAACGTGACGGAGTTCAATTACCGAATCAGCGAGGCGTCCAGCGCGCACATCTTCGTGGGCATCCAGATGCACAATCGCGACGAGGGCGAACGCATCAAGGCGGGCTTCGAGCGTCACGGGTTCCCCACGCTCGACCTTTCCAACGACGAACTCTCCAAGCAGCACATCCGCTACATGGTGGGCGGACGCTCCGCGCTCGCGAGCAACGAAGTGCTCTACCGCTTCGAGTTCCCGGAGCGTCCGGGCGCGCTGATGAAATTCCTCTCGGCCATGAGCCCGAACTGGAACATCAGCCTGTTCCACTACCGGAATCAGGGCGCCGATTACAGCAACATCCTCGTGGGCATTCAGGTGCCGGACGACGAGAAGGCCGCGTTCCGCGACTTCCTCGCCACGCTCGGCTATCCTTACTGGGACGAAAGCGACAACCCGGTCTACAAGCTGTTCCTCGGGTAAGCCGCCCGCTTTCACATCCGCAACGCCTCAGGACATCACGCCACCGCCGCCATGCCCATCACGCTCGAGAACAAACTTGTCGTCGCGATATCCTCGCGCGCGCTGTTCGACTTCGAAGAAGAGAACCGCGTGTACGAGGCGGGCGTGGCAAGCGGCGACGACCAGTCCTACATGCGCTACCAGCTCGACCGCCTCGACGTGCCCGCGCGCATCGGCGTGGCGTTTCCGCTCGTGCAGAAGCTCCTCGCTTTCAATCAGGACGGGACCGACAGGCATCGCGTGGAAGTCGTGGTGCTCTCGCGCAACGATCCCGTGAGCGGCATGCGTGTGTTTCGTTCCGCACGGCAGGTCGACCTCAAGATCGAGCGCGGTGTGTTCACGCGCGGGCGCGAACCGTTCGGCTACCTCAACGCCCTGGGCGCGCACCTGTTCCTCTCGGCCAACGAGCGAGACGTGCGCAGTGCCCTCACGGCCGGCTTCCCGGCGGCGCGCGTCTACCCCGACTCCGCGAAAAAGGCGGAACTGCACCCCGACGAAATCCGCATCGCGTTCGATGGCGACGCGGTGCTCTTCTCCGACGAAGCCGAGCAGGTCTTCCAGCGCAACGGACTCGACGCCTTCCAGCGGCACGAGATCGAGCGCGCCGCCACGCCGTTGCCGCCGGGGCCGTTCAAGCCCCTGCTGCAGGCGCTGCACCGCCTGCAAACGCTCGCGGGACACGAAGTGCCGGTCAAGATCCGCACCGCGCTCGTGACCGCGCGCTCGGCGCCGGCGCATGAACGCGCGATTCGCACGCTCATGGACTGGAAAATCGACATCGACGAGGCGATGTTCCTGGGCGGGCTGGACAAAGGCGCGTTCCTGCGCGAATTCGAGCCCGATTTCTTCTTCGACGATCAGACACGCCACTGCGAGTCGGCCGCGCGGGTCACCCCCACCGGTCACGTCATCAGTGGCATTGCAAATCATGACAACGCCTGACCAATCTCCGCTCGGCAAGGAAGTTGCCTATACCGAGCAGTACGACCCGTCCCTGCTCTTCCCCATCGCCCGTGCGCCGGCGCGCGCGGCGATCGGCGTGCCCGACACGTTGCCGTTCTTCGGCGCCGACATCTGGAACGGCTACGAACTCTCATGGCTCAATGAAAAGGGCAAGCCGCAGATCGCGCTGCTCACCGCCATGGTGCCCGCCGATTCGCCGAACATCATCGAATCGAAGTCGTTCAAGCTCTATCTCGGCTCGTTCGCCCAAACCCGGCTGGCCAACGCCGACGCGGCGCGCGCATTGATTCAGCAAGATCTTTCCGAGGCTGCGGGTGCCCCGGTGCAAGTGCGGCTCGTCGAGCCGGGCGGCTTCGGCAAGCTCGAACTCGACGAACTCGACGGCCTGCTCGTCGATCGTCTCGATATCGAGACCGACGTGTACGCGCCCGACGCCACCCTGCTCAAGGCTGCATTCGACGAGCCACACGTCGACGAAACCCTCGTGTCGAACCTGCTCAAGTCCAACTGCCCCGTGACGGGACAACCTGACTGGGGCAGCCTGCAGATCCGCTACGTCGGCCCGCCGATCGATCAGGAAGGCCTGCTCAAGTACGTGATTTCCTACCGACGTCACACGGGCTTTCACGAGCAGTGCGTGGAGGGCATCTTCATGGACATCCTTCGGCAGTGCAAACCCAGCCAATTGGCGGTATACGCACGATATACGCGACGCGGCGGGCTCGACATCAACCCGTTCCGCACCAATTTCACGCTGCCGATGCCGGACAACGCGCGCACGGCTCGCCAGTAGGGCATTGTCGCCCGAGCGGCACGCCAGACGGCGGCGGGATCCGAACCGGTCCCGCCGCCGTGCTCGTTTGAGGGCAGACGCCGAGGCGTCATGCCATGGCCTGCGCCATCGACATGACGCGCTGCGCGGCGCGGCGCACGGCGGCAAACCCTGGCTGTCCGGCGCAGCGACGCATCGTCTCGCGCATGGCGCTTCCGGCCGCTGCGTAATACGCAAGCTCGAACAGACATTCGCCCACCCGATACATCGGCCCGGGTGCCTCCCGATCGATCAGCGCCGCCGCCATGAAAAGCGGCAGCGCCGCCCGCGGCTCGCCAAGACGTTGTGCGCACAGGGCGAGCGCCACGGCATAGTCCGCCTGGTGCGGGCAAGCCGCGAGCAGCGGGGCGAAGCACTCGATCGCCTGCACGTAATCGCCGCGCTCGAACGCGCCGTAACCACGACGGTAGGCTGCGTCGCACCGCGCGGCGTCCCACGTCCCCGGGGACGGCAGGTCCATCGCAGCGCAGCGCGCCTGGGCGTCGCGCACCGCATCGCGGATCGCCGCGATGTCGCTCGCGACGTGCCGCGACGGCGGCGTCGTGTCGGCTGGAATCTCAAACGAAGTCACGGCCGTTGGCCTCCCCGGAGCGCGCATCGAAGCGCACGCTCGCGCTCATCGCCTGCATCTCCTGCCGGGCTTCGCGGCGCTTTCTCGCACACACGCAGATCTCGCTCAGGCCGAACGTGATCGACCACGTGGAAAGCAGTGCAACGCTCCCGCCAAACGCATAGCCCAGCCAGCGATGCTCGTCCGCGAAAACCGCTTCGTCGCCCCGCAACGAAGTCTGCATGCAAGCGTAGGCGCTGCACCCCACGCCCATCAGGCCCAGCACGACGAGCGAGAGACCCGACAGGCCCGAATGCCAACCGGCCTGGCTCAGGTGCGACATGCGCTGGTTGTACAAACGGATGTCGTCGGGGGACGGCGGGAAGTCGATGACGACGCGGGCGTCGTCGGCAACGTCGTCCATCCGATGCAATGCCGGGGCGCTCCGGCTGGCGCACTCCAGTCCATGAAACACGGTCCACCCCCTCTTTGATGAAGAGATTGCAGACTGCGCGCGCCAACATCCCGTTGCCATCGAAGCTCAACCGCAACCTTTGCGAAACGGATACCAAGGTGCCCGTCAAGGCGAGTGCTCAGTACGACGACGACACCCCGATGATCGCGTCCGTGGCGGCCACCACAAAAAAAGCCGGCGAAATCGCCGGCTTCCTCGAACCTGCGCGCGGCAGCGCCACACCGGCGACACCGCGCGGATCGCACGCTCACGCCGCGGGCTTCTTGTACGCGACGCAATCCACCTCGACCTTGCAGTCGATGACCATGCTCGACACCACGCAGGCCCGCGCGGGCGGGTGTTCGCCGAAGTACTCCTTGAACACCTTGTTGAACGACGCGAAATCACGCGGATCGTCGAGCCATACACCGACGCGCATCACGTGCTCGGTGCCATAGCCGGCCTCCGCGAGAATCGCCAGCATGTTGCGGATCGCCTGATGCGACTGGGCGACGATGCCGCCATCGATCACCTCGCCGTCCTGCATCGGGGTCTGCCCCGAGACGAACAGAAAGCCGTCGGCTTCGGTTGCGCGTGCGAACGGCATGCGCTGGCCACCTGTGCCCTGCCCGCCTTCCACGCCATATCGTTTGATGCTCATCATTGCTCCTTTCGACAATACGGCCGCCACACGCGTGTCGGCCGCAACATTGATCAAAGTACCGGCTGCGGCGTGCCACGCCGCACAAAGCGTCCGGCTCGCGCATGCTGCGTGGGTGCACGGTCCTGCCACGACAGTACGCCATTGACCCACACGGCGGCGATACCGTGGGCCGGCTGCATGGGGTCGGTGAAGGTCGCGGCATCGGCCACGGTGTCCGGATCGAACAGGACCAGATCGGCCCAGTAGCCCTCGCGCACGAAGCCCCGCCCGGTCAGCCCGAAGCGCTCGGCCGACAATCCTGTCATTTTGTGGACGGCCTCGGCCAGCGGGAACAGTTGCTGCTCGCGGCTGTACCGGCCCAGCACGCGCGGGAATGCCCCCCACAGTCGCGGGTGCGGCAGCGGGTCATTGGGCAGACCGTCCGAGCCCACGACCGTCGCGGGGTGACGAAGAATGCGCCGCACGTCGTCCTCTTCCATGCAGTGGTACACCGCACCTGCCGGCTGAAGCCGTGTTGCGGCATCCATCAGACCCACACCCCACTGCGCAGCGATTTCCGCGAGCAGCTTGCCGCCCTGCTCCGGGTGCGGCTGCGACCATGTCACGAGAATGTCGAAGTCGTCGGTGACCTGCTTGAGATCGAGCGTCGACGAACTGGCCGTGTATGGATAGCAATCGCAGCCAACCGGCTGGAAGCGCCGTGCCTTGTCGAGCGCGTCGAGAATCTCGGTGCTGCGTCCCCAGTTGTCGACGCCGGCACACTTCAGGTGCGACACGACCACCGGTACGCGCGCGTGCCGTCCAATGCGGAATGCCTCGTCGAGCGCCTCCAGGATCTCGGCGAACTCCGTGCGCAGATGCGTCGCGTACAGCCCGCCCGCCTCGGCGAGCGGCTCGGCCAGCGCGAGCACCTCTTCCGTGGGGGCGGCGTTCGCATTCGCATAGGCGAGGCCCGTGGACAAGCCCAGCGCGCCGTTGGCCAGCGCTTCGCGCAACTGCGCGCGCATCCCCTCGATTTCCGCTTCCGTCGCGGGGCGGTCGAGGCGGTCCATATGATTGTTGCGCAGCGCCGTGTGACCGATGAGCGCGGCCACGTTGATCGCCGGCTGCGCCCGCTCCAGCGCTTCGACATAGGCCGCGAATGTCGGATAGCGGAAAGCGTCGGCCTCGCCGAGCAGGTTCATCGGATCGGGCGGATCGCCCCCGAGCGTGACCGGCGCGGCGCTGATCCCGCAGTTGCCCACGACCACCGTCGTCACGCCTTGCGAGAGCTTCGGCGTCATGTCCGGGGTGCGTATCACGTTGGTATCGTCATGCGTGTGCACGTCGATAAAGCCCGGACTCAGCACCTGAGCCCGCCCCGCGATCCGCTGCGAGGCCTGCCAGCCGGCAAGCGCGCCGGCCGGCGCCACGGTATGGATGCGGCCGTCGCGCAGCGCGACATCGAAACGCTCGTCGGTGACCGGCGCGCCGGAGCCGTCGGCCAGTCGCACATCGGTGATGAGGGTGTCCACCGTGCGGTTCGCGAGGCAGTCAGTCATGTCAGTCTCCCAGGGGCTGGCGATCGCCGCCGCCCCGATGCGTGTCCAGCACGTACTTGATGCGCCGCAACAGCGCCTGACTCTGCGGCTTGGCGAGCAACGCCAGCTCCGTGGCCAGCACGTCCATTGCCAGCAGCATCGCGTAGCGCGACGACGACGGTTTGAAAATGAAATCCGTTTCCAGCGCGCGAATCGGCAGCACCTCGTCGGCCAGTGTCGCGAGAGGCGATGCCGTCGCCGTGACCGCCACCACCTGCGCGCCATACTCCCGCGCGATCTCGCACGCCGACACCAGCTCCGGCGTATGGCCACTCACCGAAAAGGCGAGCACCACGTCGTCCCGACCGAGCGTGCCGGCGACCATGCGGGCGAGCACGGCATCCTGATAGCTCGCCACCGGGCGCCCCAGCCGCACGAGCCGGTAACGGGCCTCGTCGGCCATGAGCGACGACCCGCCCCCCATGCCGAACGCGTAGACCATGCGCGCCGACAGCAACCGCCCCGCGGCACGACGCACCACGTCCGGCTTGATGAGTCCGCGATGCACCTGGAGCGTCGTCTGAATATCGTCGGCGATCCGGTCGATGGTCTCGCCCGAGCCGTCCTGCGCGTTGGCGGCGTTCGCGCCCAGAAAGCGCTGCCCCACCACCGCCGCCTGTGCCAGACGCAGCTTCAGGTCCCGCACATCCCGGCAGCCCATTGCCTTGGCGAAGCGGGTCACGCTGGCCTCGCTCACCCCGGCGCGCTCGGCGAGCACATTGATCGACGCCGCCGCGGCGCCGGCCACGTCTTCGAGCACCACCTGCGCGACTTTGCGCTCCGCCTGACTCAGGTGGTCGCTGCGCTCGGCAACGCGCGTCACGATATCGAAGGTTTCGGCCATATTCCGGTCCATGCGTGCGGTCGGGCGCCCCGGCAATTCGCCGTGACGTCGGTTCAAGTCGTTTTCTCAGTTTTTGTTACTTTATAACAAATTTGTCAAACCCTGGTAATTCAAAGCTATTATACGAACCATCCGGCAGACGTCGGCGCAAGGTCACGCGGAGGATTTTCGATGAATGATACAAACTATCAGCACGGCATGATCGATACCCTGAACAAGGGTCTTGGGGCGATGCCCACGCCGCTGGCGCCGTCGGCGACGGCCGGCCTCGGATGGAATCTGCTCGCCGAAGACCTGAGCCTGCCCACGGCGGTGCTTTATGAAGACAAGATTCGTCACAACCTCGCGTGGATGCAGCGATTCGTGCATGAGTACGGCGTGAAACTCGCCCCGCACGGCAAGACGACGATGGCACCGAAGCTGTTCCGTCGGCAGCTCGAGGGCGGCGCGTGGGGCATCACGCTTGCCACGGCGCAGCAAACTAATGCGGCGTACCACCACGGGGTGCGCCGGGTGCTCATGGCGAACCAGCTGGTCGGCAAGCGCAACATGGCGTTGATCGCCGACTTGCTGAAAGATCCCGATTTCGAATTCTTCTGCCTGGTGGATTCGGCAGAGGCCGTGGTGCATCTGGGCACCTTCTTCCGGGCGCGCGGCCAGTCGATTCAGGTGCTCATCGAGTTGGGCGTGACGGGCGGACGCACCGGCGTGCGCGACGACGCACAGCAACGCGCCGTGCTCGACGCCCTCGCCCGCTACCCGGACGCCGTCAAGCTCGCGGGCGTGGAAGTCTACGAGGGCGTGCTGAGTACCGAGTCGGACATTCGCGCGTTCCTCCAACGTGCCGTGAGCACCACGCGCGAGCTGGTCGCGGCGGGTCGCATCGAGCGCACGCCGGCGGTGCTCTCGGGCGCCGGGTCGGCATGGTACGACGTGGTGGCCGACGAGTTCGCGCACAAGGACGTCGGGGCAGCGCTCGACGTCGTGCTGCGCCCCGGCTGCTACCTTACGCACGACGTGGGCATCTACAAGGCAGCGCAGGCGCAGATCGCCACGCGCAATCCCATCGCAAGGCAGATGCGCTCGCAGTTGCAACCGGCGCTCCAGCTCTGGGCCTACGTGCAATCGATTCCGGAACCGGAGCGGGCGATCATCACGCTGGGCAAGCGCGACGCCGCATTCGATGCGGGCATGCCCGAACCGGCGCAACAGTTTCGTCCCGGCGAGGACAAGACACCGAAGGCGACGCCGGCGCATTGGGAAGTCACCGGCATGATGGATCAGCACGCATACCTGCGCATTGCGCCGGGCGACGACATCCGCGTGGGCGACATGATCGCGTTCGACATTTCGCACCCGTGCCTGACGTTCGACAAATGGCGTCATCTGCCCGTGGTCGACAGCGACTACAACGTCGTTGACATCGTGCAGACATTCTTCTGACCGGGGATGCGTCGCCGTGCCGACGCCCCCCTCCGCAACGCCAGATAAAACCACCTTCACGACCGCCGGCATGACCTGTGCGTCGTGCTTCGCCATGAAAAAGCCCCGAAGGTCGGACTTACGTCCAGCTTTCGGGGTGACGTTCAGACCCGGTGGCCTATTGCATGCCCGGGAAGACCGCTCATGCCGGATTGCGTGACGACCGTTTGCGCGCCGGTGGCGGCGGATCCGTGTTGACGGGTTCCGCAGGACTGCGTCGCGTGGCGGGCCGGGCGTCCGGCGCGGTCGATTTCGCGCGGACCACCACCGACTTGAACTGTTCCTCGAGATGGCCCAATGCGCTTTCCAGCGTCGCGATCTCGGCGGGCGTCATGCCTTCGAGCGCGTCGTCGAAGAAAGCCTGGCGACGCGGCGTGGCCTCCTCGTACACCTCGGCACCGGCAGTAGTGAGCGTGACATTGGTGAGGCGGTTGTCGTCCGGGTCGGGGGCGCGAGTGAGCCAGCCGAGCGCTTCCATGGACTGCAACTGGCGCGTGAGCGACGCCGGGTCGAGCCGGCAATGTTCGGCCAGATACTTCTGCGAGCAGGTGCCTTGTTCGGCGAGCGTGAGAATGATTCGCCATCTCGGCAACGGGTGTCCGACCTTCGCGTCGAAGGCGAGCATCATCGCGCGATACGTCAGGCTGAGTTGCTGGATGACGTTGCGTTTCTGAGGGGTCGGCATGGCGTCACTCCGCGGGCGGCGGCGACGCCTTGGCGCCGCGCGTCAGACGAATGAGAGGCACGCGCCGCACGAACCACAGGCCGGCGAGTGCCGCGGCGAGCGACATCATCTGCCCGTTGTGAATCGCGGCGACCAGCGACGAGCGCGCCGACTCGATGAACAGGGCGCCGTTCTGGCCCATGTGGGCGAGCGTCATGAGGAAGTCGCTTTGGGCTTGCGCGTTCACGAGGATCTGCGGATCGGTGAGTTGCCCGGTCCATTGGGTGCCGTCGTTTGCGGCGAGCGCGTCCTTCACGCGGGCGGTGTAGCTGTGATTCACCAGCGTGCCGACGATGGCCGTGCCGAGCATGCCGCCGATCATGCGCAGCGACTGCATGAGCGCGGTGGCGATGCCCAGATGCGCGCGGCCGGCGACTTCCTGCGCGAAAACCGTGAGATTGGGCATCACAAAGCCGAGGCCGAGGCCGGCGATGAACATGTAGCTCGCGAGCAGCGCGTGCGAGGTGCCGCGATGGGTGGTGATGATGCCGGCACAGGCGAGCGCGAGCAGCAGGAAACCGCCGTAGAGCATCACGTTCGGATTGCGCAAGCGCGTGATGAGGCGTCCGTTGACGATGCTGCCCACGGTGATGCAGACCACCAGCGGCGTGACGAGCAGACCGGTTTCGCGCGGCGACAGGCCGAAGCCGCCCTGCAACATCAGGGGCGCGTAGAAGAGGATGCCGAACATCGTGAAGCCTGCGAAGACCGACAGCACGAAGAGCGGCGCGAGGCTTTTGTCGCGGAACATCTCGAACGGCAGGATCGGGTGAGACGTTCGCTTCTCCCACGCGTAGAGCACGTAGGACGCGACCACGAACACGACGAGCAGCGCGAGCACGCCACGCGACAGGCCGTCCGCCGGCAGCCACTCCACGAGCATTTGCAGGCTTCCGAGTGCGGCGGCGATGAGCAGGGCGCCGAGCCAGTCGAGGCTCGTCTTGCCGTGTTCGTCGGCACGCATGTGAGGCAGGTGTCGACCGACGAACCATACGCCGAGCAGCCCGACGGGCAGGTTGACGTAGAACACCGAGCGCCAGCCGTAGGCTTCGGTGAGGAAACCGCCGAGCGACGGGCCGATGGCGTTGGCGATGCCGAACGCGGAGCTGAGCATGACCTGCCAGCGCAGGCGCACGTGCGAGTCGGGGAAGAGTTCAGGCACGCACGCGAAGGCGGTGCCGACGAGCATGCCGCCGCCAATGCCCTGCAGGGCACGTGCGATGACGAGGAACGGCATGCTGCTGGCCGCGCCGCACAGCACGGACGCGGCCGTAAATACGATGATGGCCGCCATCACGAAGCGTTTGCGGCCGTAGAAATCACCGAGCCGACCGAAGATCGGCACGGTGATGACGGAGGTCAGGAGATACGACGTTGCGACCCAGGCGTAGTACTCGAAGCCCTTGAGCTCGGCGACGATGGTCGGCAGCGCCGTGCCGACGACCGTCTGGTCGAGCGCCACCATCATTGTGCAGAAACAAAGCCCGAGCATCGCCACGAGCGACTGTCGGAAGGGCAACACCTGCCCCGCCGAGTGCGGGGTACTGGGACTGGGAGCCATTTTTTTGATGGATCAATGTTTGATCAGTCAAAGATTTTAGCACGATCGGAGGTTCGGAGACGGGGTGGTGATATTAGTAATAAAAACGGTTACCACGACGCGCAGTAACTACTTGAAACAATGGGATGGCCATTCCTGATCCGCCCCCTGCAAACAGTGCCATCCGGAGTCTAGTAAAGTTCGTTTTCGGAGAAGAAGACGAACATGAAGAAGCGATTTGCGGAACAGCAAATCATCGGGTTTCTGAAGGAAGCCGAAGCCGGTATGGCAGTCAAGTAACTATGCAGTCCGCCCGACTCCCGCCGACGTGCGCTCGGGCCGCACCTTACCCTACCGATAGGCCGCCTCGCACAACTCGCGCACTTGCGTGCGGAACCAGCGCTGCGCCGGATCGTGATCGAGGCGGGGATGCCAGATCGCCGAAACATGGAAATCGGAGGCTGCCAACGGCAAGTCGAAGGGTTGCAAGCCCATGCTTGCGGCGTGATCCGGAGCGAACGCATTGCCGAGGCAGGAACGCGGGACGATCGCGAGCCAGTCGGAATGGCGCACCAGTTGCATTGCGCTCGTATACGACGGCACCACCACGGGCACGTTTCGTGGCGTTTCGGACGACGCAATCGCCAGATCGACTGGGTTTTCCGGGTCTCCCGTGCGCGAAACCATCACGTGCGCGTACTTAAACCAGCGCGCTGTGCTCACGCGTCGCATGCGCATGAGCGGGTGAGCGCTTCGGCAAATGCCGACATAGCGGTCCCGAAAGAGTCTGCGCGTGCGCACTTCGGGCGCCGACGCCCTGACGATACCGATCTCGAGATCGATCGTGCCGTCCCTGAGCGGTTGGGCATCCCAATCGGCCTTCGGTGCGAAACGAATCTGCACCCCCGGCGCCTCGCACCGAAGGCGCGTGAGCAGTGCGGCACCGAGCAGGTCGATAAACCCTTCACCAGCGCGCACCGTGAAACGTTGCACGAGGGTGCCGGCGTCGAACCGGTGTTCGGCGCGCCCCAGCGTCGCTTCCACGTCGCGTGTCAGCGAAGGCACCCGCTGGCTCAGTTGCTCGGCGTAAGGCGTCAACACCAGCGATCGCCCCGCCTGAAGGAGCAGGCGATCCCCCGTCGCGGCACGAAGCCGGGCGAGCGTACGGCTCATGGCCGACACGCTGATCTTCAGCCGCCGAGCCGCGCCCGTGACGCTTCGTTCGCTCAGCAGCGCGTCCAGAGCCGTCAGTAGGTTCAGATCGATGCGCGACATTTGCGCAGCATAATCGAAATCGCACACCTATGGCGTTCACTGCAACTCATAATTGCAGACAAGGCGTCTGGTGCAACGTTTTCCGAGGGTAGAGAATCGATGCATTCGATCGACCGACGGAGAATCTCATGCCTGAAACCCCAACGCATTTACCCTCCCTCCTACTGATTGGTGCCTCGCGCGGCCTCGGCCACGCGATGGCCGCGGAGTTCGTCCACAGGGGATGGCGCGTGGTAGGCACCGTGCGCGCCGGCAGCGGCCGGACGCTGCTGCACGATCTGGCCGAAGCGCACCCGGACTGCGTGGAAATC
>OFTX01000649.1_pt1 | contig 16592 bp, 28 predicted proteins | sample 1775051 | NCBI WGS metagenome assembly OFTX01 (sample SAMN08195772, study PRJEB24354) | sludge metagenome | isolation source: sludge from phenol fed wastewater aerobic bioreactor A | place: India: Nagpur | collected 2016-09-15
GTCAGTTGGCCGACTTGGTCACGCAGCTTTTCGAGATCGGCGTCGTCGAGGTCCTTGACCTTCTTCGAGTAAGCCACGCCGGCGGCGTCGCAAATCTGGCGAGCGCGCGTACGGCCGATACCGTAAATAGCCGTCAGGCCGATTGCGGTGTGCTGGTGGTTCGGGATGTTAACCCCTGCGATACGAGCCATTCGTAATTCCCCAACTAAATAGCGTTAAAGGCCGATTAGCCCTGACGTTGCTTGTGACGCGGATCCGAACTGCAGATCACACGCAGCACGCCTTTGCGCTTCACAAACTTGCAATTGCGGCAGATGCACTTAACAGATGCCAAAACTTTCATGACAATTCCCTCTCTCTAATCACTTCGCCCGGAAGACGATCCGCGCACGCGACAGATCGTAGGGCGTCAACTCTACCGTCACCTTATCCCCGGGCAGAATGCGGATGTAATGCATCCGCATCTTGCCGGAAATATGTCCGAGTACTACATGGCCATTTTCCAGCTTTACCCGGAAGGTGGCATTGGGGAGGTTTTCAAGGACCTCACCCTGCATTTGAATAACGTCGTCTTTCGACATGATCCCGGATCAGCGAAGCGTCATGTTATTGCCGCCCTTGAAATTCGCCTTGCGGAGCAGCGACTCATACTGTTGCGACATCACATACGACTGCACTTGCGCCATGAAGTCCATCGTCACCACCACGATAATCAGCAGTGAGGTCCCACCGAAGTAGAACGGGACATTCCAACGCAACACCAGAAACTCAGGCAGCAAACACACCAGGGTGACGTATGCCGCGCCGGCCAGCGTAAGGCGCGTCAGGATCTTGTCGATATACCGCGCCGTCTGGTCGCCCGGACGAATACCCGGAACGAACGCGCCGCTCTTCTTCAGGTTATCGGCGGTCTCCTTGCTGTTGAACACCAGAGCGGTGTAGAAGAAGCAGAAGAACACGATCGCCAGTGCGTAGAGCATCACGTAGATCGGCTGACCCGGCGACAACTTTGCCGCGATGTCCTTGAGCCAGCGCGCGTTGTCACCCGCACCGAACCAATTCGCGATCGTTGCCGGGAACAGGATGATCGACGACGCGAAAATCGGCGGAATCACGCCTGCCATGTTCAGCTTGAGCGGCAGGTGCGAAGCCTGACCACCGTACACCTTGTTGCCGACCTGACGCTTGGCGTAGTTCACAAGGATCTTGCGCTGACCACGTTCGACGAACACGACGAAGAACGTCACGAGCACCACGAGGGCACAGATCACGATCGCCGAGAACGGGCCGATCGAACCAGTGCTGACGAGCTCGAACAAACCACCCACTGCGTTCGGCAAACCGGCCGCGATACCACCAAAGATGATGATCGAGATACCGTTACCGAGCCCGCGTTCGGTGATTTGCTCACCCAGCCACATCAGGAACATCGTGCCGGTCACGAGCGTGATCACCGTCGTCAGGCGGAACAGCATGCCCGGATCGACGACGAGCCCCGGCTCGCTTTCCAACGTCACCGCGATCGCCGCTGCCTGGAAGAGCGCGAGCACCACCGTGAAATACCGGGTGTACTGCGTGATCTTGCGCTGTCCGGCCTGGCCTTCCTTACGCAATGCTTCCAACTGCGGCGAGACCATCGCCAGCAGTTGCATGATGATCGACGCCGAGATGTACGGCATGATCCCGAGCGCGAAAATCGTGAAACGCGACAACGCACCGCCCGAGAACATGTTGAACATGCCCAGGATCCCGCCCGACTGGCGCTGGAACAACTGCGCCAGCTGATCGGGGTCGATGCCCGGCACCGGGATATGCGCACCAATACGGTAGACAATCAGCGCCAGCAGCAGGAAAACCAGCCGCCGACGCAGATCCGCATACTTCGGGCCCTGCGTACCAGGCTTAGCGAGATTAGGAGACTTGGCCAATGCTGGCTCCGGGGTGTCCTAACTTACTCTGCGACCGAACCGCCGGCCGCTTGAATGGCAGTGAGCGCACCTTTGGTGACGCCCAGACCCTTCACAACGACCTTGCGGGTGATCTCGCCGGAGGCGATGATCTTGGCCGACAGCGACAGCTCGCTCACCAGACCGGCCTGCTTCAGAACGAGCAGATCGATTTCATCGACCGGCAGGTTGTTCAGGTCCGACAGGCGAACTTCGCCCACGAAACGACGCGTCAGCGACTTGAAGCCACGCTTCGGCAGACGACGTTGCAGCGGCATTTGACCGCCTTCGAAGCCCACCTTGTGGAAGCCGCCCGAACGCGACTTCTGACCCTTGTGACCACGGCCGGCGGTTTTACCCAGACCCGAACCGATGCCACGGCCAACGCGGCGCTTGGCGTGCTTGGCGCCTTCTGCCGGCTTAATCGAATTCAATTCCATGTTGCCCTCGCTCAGTCGACGATCTTCACAAGGTACGAGACCTTGTTGATCATGCCCCGCACAGCGGGCGTATCCTGCAACTCGCTGACCGAATTGAGGCGACGCAGGCCCAGACCCTTCACGGTCGCGCGATGGTCTTCGCGCGTGCCGATCAGGCTCTTGACCAGCTTAACTTTCACAGTTTGCTGCGACATATTGATCACCCTTAGCCGAGGATCTCTTCCACCGACTTGCCACGCTTGGCGGCGATGTCAGCAGGAGTCGATTGTTTCTTCAGGCCGTCGAGCGTGGCGCGGACCAGGTTGTACGGGTTCGTCGAGCCAAGGCTCTTCGTCACCACGTTGGTCACGCCCATCACCTCGAACACCGCGCGCATCGGACCACCGGCGATCACGCCGGTACCGTCCTTCGCCGGCGACATCAGGACGCGCGAGGCGCCATGCTGGCCGAGAACGTTGTGTTGCAGGGTGCCGTTCTTCAGGGGCACCTTGAACATGTTGCGGCGGGCTTGTTCCATTGCCTTTTGAACGGCAACCGGGACTTCCTTCGCCTTGCCCTTGCCCATGCCGATGCGGCCATCGCCGTCACCAACCACGGTCAACGCGGCAAAACCGAGAATACGGCCACCCTTCACAACCTTCGTGACACGGTTGACCGCGATCATCTTCTCGCGAAGGCCGTCGTCGCGTTCGTCAGCCTGAACTTTCGCTTGCATCTTTGCCATGACGGATCCTTACTTAGAACTTGAGGCCGGCTTCACGGGCAGCGTCGGCGAGAGCCTTGACGCGACCGTGATAGCGGAAGCCCGAGCGGTCGAAAGCCACGCTTTCGATGCCGGCAGCCTTCGCCTTCTCGGCGATACGACGGCCGATCAGCGCGGCAGCAGCAGCGTTGCCACCCTTGCCTTCCTTGTCGCCCAGTTCCTTGCGCACTTCGGCTTCCAGCGTCGAAGCGCTGGCGAGCACTTGCGTGCCGTCTTCCGAAAAAACTTGCGCGTAAATGTGCACGTTGGTGCGATGCACGGAAAGGCGATGCACCTTCTGAGCTGCCAGCTTGATACGAGTCTGGCGAGCGCGGCGCACACGAGATTGTTTCTTGTCCATGTTTCGCACCCTTACTTCTTCTTGGTTTCCTTGAGGATCACCACCTCGTCCGCATAGCGGACGCCCTTACCCTTGTAGGGCTCGGGCGGACGGTAACCGCGAACTTCCGCAGCCACTTGTCCGATGCGTTGCTTATCAACGCCCTTGATGGTGATCTCCGTCTGCGTCGGGGTCTCTGCCTTCACGCCTTCCGGCATGGCATGCACGACATCGTGCGAGAAACCCAGCTCGAGCTTCAGGTTGTTACCCTCAGCCTTGGCACGGTAACCCACGCCAACGAGTTGCAGCTTCTTTTCGAAACCCTTGCTCACACCGGTCACCATATTGTTGACCAGTGCACGTTCGGTACCGTACAGCGCATTCGCTTCGCGGCTTTCGTCGGCCGGGGCGAAGGTGATGGTGCCGTCTTCGATCTTGACGTTCACGAGGGCGTTCACGCCGCGGGTCAGCGAACCCAGGGCACCCTTGACCGTCAGCACATTGCCAGCCAGCGTTGCTTCAACGCCCTTCGGCAGCGCAATGGGACTCTTACCTACTCGAGACATTTCAACTCTCCTCGGTTAGGCGACGTAGCAGATGACTTCGCCGCCCACGCCGGTGGCGCGTGCCTTGCGATCGGTCATCACGCCCTTCGGGGTCGAGACGATTGCAACGCCGAGGCCGTTCATGACCTGCGGAATGTCGTTGCGGCTCTTGTACACACGCAGACCCGGACGCGACACACGCTCGAGGCGCTCGATCACGGGACGGCCAGCGTAGTACTTCAGTGCAATGTTCAGCACCGGCTTGGTTTCTTCTGCTTCAACCGCGAAGTCTTCGATGTAGCCTTCGTCCTTGAGGACCTTGGCGATCGAGACCTTCAGCTTGGACGAGGGCATCTTCACCGATGCCTTCTCAACCATCTGAGCGTTGCGGATGCGAGTCAGCATATCGGCGATAGGATCGCTCATGCTCATGGTGCTTCTCCTATTACCAGCTTGCTTTGGTCACGCCCGGGATTTCGCCACGGAAGGCGATTTCACGGATCTTGTTACGGGCCAGGCCGAATTTGCGGAAAGTACCGCGCGGACGGCCGGTCAGATCGCAACGATTGCGTTGACGGGTCGGGTTGGCGTTACGCGGCAGCTGTTGCAGCGCCAGGCGTGCTTCATAACGCTCGTCTTCCGACTTGCTGGTGTCTTCGATGATCGCTTTGAGGGCAGCACGCTTGTCAGCGTACTTCGCTGCCAGACGGGCGCGCTTCTTTTCGCGTTCGATAAGTGCCAGTTTAGCCACGATTACCTCAGTTACGGAACGGGAATTTGAACGCCGACAGAAGAGCCTTGGCTTCTTCGTCAGTCTTCGCGGTCGTGGTGATGCTGATGTTCAGACCACGCAGCGCGTCGATTTTGTCGTACTCGATTTCGGGGAAAATGATCTGCTCTTTCACACCGATGTTGTAGTTGCCACGACCATCGAACGCACGGCCCGAAATACCACGGAAGTCACGCACGCGCGGCAGGGCCACGGTGATGAAACGATCCAGGAATTCGAACATACGCTCACCACGCAGCGTCACCATCGTACCGATCGGATAACCCTCGCGGATCTTGAAACCGGCGATAGCCTTGCGAGCCTTCGTCACCACCGGCTTCTGGCCGGCGATCTTCGTCAGGTCGCCAACGGCGTGCTCAATGATCTTCTTGTCGGCGACGGCTTGACCAAGGCCCATGTTCAGGGTGATCTTGGTGATGCGCGGCACTTCCATGACAGACTTGTAACCGAACTGCTTCGTGAGCTCGGCGACAATCTTGTCCTTATAGAATTCTTGCAAACGGGCCATTATCTATACTCCCTGCGACTTAGGCACCGACGACCGCGCCGGTCGTCTTGAGGAAGCGGACCTTCTTGCCGTCTTCGACCTTGATGCCCACGCGCGACGGCTTGCCATTGGCATCCACCAGCGCCACGTTCGAAACGTGGATCGGCATCGTCTTGTCGACCACGCCACCTTGCGTGCCCTTCATCGGGTTCGGCTTGACGTGCTTCTTGGCAACGTTCACGCCCTCGACGACCAACTTGTCGCCATCAACGGCCAGGACCGTGCCACGCTTGGCCTTGTCCTTACCCGTCAGCACGATGACCTGGTCACCCTTGCGAATCTTGTTCATGTGTCGGCTCCTTACAGCACTTCCGGGGCCAGCGACACGATCTTCATGAAGCGTTCGGTACGCAGTTCACGCGTAACCGGCCCGAAGATACCGGTGCCGATCGGCTCGATCGTTGTGTTGAGCAGCACGGCGGCGTTGCCGTCGAATTTGACCAGCGAGCCGTCCTGGCGACGCACGCCCTTGGCGGTGCGCACGACCACTGCGTTGTAGATTTCGCCCTTCTTGACGCGACCACGCGGGGCAGCATCCTTCACGCTGACCTTGATGATGTCGCCAATGCCGGCGTAGCGACGCTTGGAGCCGCCCAGCACCTTGATGCACATCACTTCGCGCGCACCGGTGTTGTCGGCTACTTCGAGCCGGGTTTCAGTTTGAATCATGGTGTTATCTTCCCAACTTAATCCGACACATACATGTCGGTCAGTCTTGGTCCCCGTCAGCACCAAAGGGTGCCGTTTGGGTTGAGTCGTTCAAAAGTGGACAACTTTGCTACCTCAACCAGACTCGCAGAGGATACGAATCGGCCTCGGAAGCCATCCACCTCCTTGCGAAACCAAAGACCGGTTTTGGCGAAAGAAGCGGAAAGTCCGGAATTATACAATGATAATTCCGGACTTGCAAGTCAAGCCTTCGCTTCAGCGTGCCTTAGATGATGCGGGCAGCTTCCACGAGACGGGAAACCGTCCAGGCCTTGGTCTTCGACAGCGGACGGGATTCTTGAATCTCGACCGTATCGCCTTCCTTGTACTGGTTGGTCTCGTCGTGCGCGTGGTACTTCTTCGAACGCACGATGTACTTGCCGTAGAGCGGGTGCTTCATTTGACGCTCGACCAGCACGGTAACCGTCTTGTCCATCTTGTCGCTGACAACCTTACCCACCAGGGTACGCTTCAGCGAGGTCTTAGCGGTATCGTTCATTTCTGGCTCGCCTTCTCAGTCAACACGGTACGCACACGCGCGATGTCCTTGCGCACCTTCTTCAGCTGGCTGGTGTTGCTCAGCTGTTGGGTGCCCGCTTGCATGCGAAGACCGAATTGGGCCTTCAACAGATCCGACAGTTCCTTGTTCAGGCCGTCGACATCCTTGGCACGAAGTTCGGATGCTTTCATTTCAAATTCTCCCTTCAGGCGCCAAGGCGACGCACGAAGAACGTCGTCTGAATCGGCAGCTTGGCTGCGGCCAGGCGGAACGCCTCGCGCGCCAGCGCTTCATCCACACCGTCCATTTCGTACAGCATCTTGCCCGGTTGAATCTCGGCGACGTAGTACTCCGGGTTACCCTTACCGTTACCCATACGCACTTCTGCCGGCTTTTGCGAGATCGGCTTGTCCGGGAAGATACGGATCCAGATACGGCCACCGCGCTTGATGTGGCGAGTCATGGCGCGACGCGCGGCTTCGATTTGACGAGCCGTCAGACGACCACGACCGACCGCCTTCAGGCCGAATTCGCCGAACGACACTTCGTTGCCACGGGTGGCGACGCCAGTGTTACGGCCCTTCTGCTCTTTGCGATACTTTCTGCGTTTCGGTTGCAGCATGATTATTCTCCAGTCTTGGCGTCGCCTTCAGGCTTGCCAGCCGGGCGGCGTGCACCACCGCGCTTCGCGCCGGCCTTGTCGCCAGCATCGTCACGACGGGGGCGGCGGTCGCCCGGACGCGCGTTGCGGCGCGGACGCTTTTCTTCCGCCGGCTCTTCAGCCACCGGAGCGTCGTTGCGGCCCAGCGTGTCACCCTTGTACACCCACACCTTGATACCGATGATGCCGTAGGTCGTCTTCGCTTCCGAGGTTGCGTAGTCGATGTCGGCGCGCAGGGTGTGCAGGGGCACACGGCCTTCGCGATACCACTCGGTACGGGCGATTTCGATGCCGTTCAGACGGCCGGCGCTCATGATCTTGATGCCCTGGGCACCCAGACGCATCGCGTTCTGCATCGCACGCTTCATTGCGCGACGGAACATGATACGGCGCTCGAGCTGCTGAGCGATCGAATCGGCGATCAGCTGCGCATCGGTTTCCGGCTTGCGGATTTCCTCGATGTTGACGTGCACGGGCACGCCCATGCGCTTCTGCAGCTCAGCCTTGAGGATTTCGATGTCCTCGCCCTTCTTGCCGATCACAACGCCCGGACGCGAGCTGAAAATCGTGATGCGGGCATTCTTGGCCGGACGTTCGATGACCACGCGGCCGACCGAAGCGTTCTTCAGCTTCTTCTTCAGATATTCGCGAACGCCGATGTCTTCCTTCAGCATTTGCGCGAAATTCTGGTTGTTGGCGTACCAACGCGAAGCCCAGTTACGGCTGACAGCCAGACGGAAGCCAGTCGGATGAATTTTCTGTCCCATCGTGACCCCTTAGTTGCCCAGCGTCACAGTGATGTGACAGGTTTGCTTCTCGATGCGGTTACCACGGCCCTTGGCGCGCGCGGTGAAACGCTTGAGCGAGGTCGCCTTGTCGACGTAAATGCCCTTGACGCGCAGTTCGTCGATGTCAGCACCTTCGTTGTGCTCGGCGTTGGCGATTGCCGACTCCAGCACCTTCTTGATGATGACCGCGGCCTTCTTCGGCGAGAAGGTCAGGACATTGAGCGCACGCTCCAGCGGCAGGCCGCGGATCTGGTCAGCGACCAGACGCGTCTTCTGCGCCGAGATACGGGCACCGCGATGAATTGCTTTCACTTCCATGATCGGCCCCTTATTTCTTCGCCTTCTTGTCGGCCGCATGGCCCTTGAAGGTACGGGTGAGCGCGAACTCACCCAGCTTGTGGCCGACCATGTTTTCCGTCACGTACACCGGCACGTGTTGACGGCCGTTGTGCACAGCGATCGTCAGGCCGATGAAATCGGGCAGGACGGTCGAACGACGCGACCAGGTCTTGATCGGCTTCTTGTCACGCGATGCAGCTGCCGCTTCCACCTTCTTCAGCAGATGAGCGTCGCAAAACGGACCTTTTTTAACAGAACGAGTCATTTGCTAGCTCCAATTAACGCTTCTTGCCGCGACGCTGAACGATCATGCTGTCGGTGCGCTTGGTCGAGCGGGTACGCTTACCCTTGGTATGCTGACCCCACGGGCTGACCGGATGACGACCAGCAGCCGTACGACCTTCACCACCACCGTGCGGGTGATCCACCGGGTTCATCGCCACACCGCGAACGGTCGGGCGAATACCGCGCCAACGCTTCGCACCGGCCTTGCCCAGTTGGCGCAGGCTGTGCTCTTCGTTGCCGACTTCACCGATGGTGGCGCGGCACTCGATGTGCACGCGACGGACTTCACCCGAACGCAGACGCACTTGAGCGTACGTGCCTTCGCGAGCCAGCAGCATTGCGGACGTACCGGCAGCGCGCGCGATCTGCGCACCCTTGCCCGGTTGCAGTTCGATGCCGTGAATCGTCGTACCGACCGGAATGTTGCGGATCGGCAGCGTGTTGCCAGCCTTGATCGGCGCTTCCGAGCCGCTCACCACTTGCTGGCCGACGGTCATGCCCTTCGGTGCAAGAATGTAACGACGCTCGCCGTCGGCGTAGCACAACAGTGCGATGTTCGCGCTGCGGTTCGGATCGTATTCCAGGCGCTCGACCTTCGCCGTGATGCCGTCCTTGTTGCGACGGAAATCGACGATACGGTAGTGCTGCTTGTGACCGCCACCCATGTGACGGGTGGTGATGTGACCGTTGTTGTTACGGCCAGCGGTCTTGCTCTTGGTATCGAGCAGCGGGGCGAACGGCTTGCCCTTGTGCAGATCCTTGTTGACGACCTTGACCAGCGAACGGCGGCCCGGCGACGTCGGTTTCGTTTTGACGAGTGCCATGATTACTTGGCCTCCGCTTCAAAATTGATTTCCTGACCCGGCTTCAGGCTGACGTAGGCCTTCTTCTCGTGGTCGCGACGACCCATGAAGCGGCCAAAGCGCTTTTGCTTGCCCTTGCGGTTCAGGATCTGCACCGACTCGACTTCAACCTTGAAGAGAAGCTCAACCGCAGCCTTCACTTCTTGCTTGTTCGCGTCGCGTGCAACTTGGAACACCACTTGTTCATTCTTGTCAGCCACCAGCGTCGCCTTTTCGGAGATCACCGGCGCGAGCAGGACCTGGTACAGACGATGGTCGTTTTTACGCACGTCGCTCATGACAGCATCTCCTCAATCTTGGCGATCGCGCCCTTCGTCAGCAGCACCTTCTTGAAGTAGATGAGCGACAGCGGGTCGGCGAAACGCGGCTCGGTGACGGCAACGTGAGCCAGATTGCGCGAGGCCAGGAACAGGTTCTCGTCCACGCTATCCGTGATCAGCAGCACCGACTCAAGACCCATGGCCTTGATCTTTTCAGCGAGCAGTTTGGTCTTCGGAGCATCCAGCTTGATGTCCTCGACGACCGACAGACGACCTTCACGGGCGAGCTGCGACAGAATCGAGCACACACCGGCGCGGTACATCTTCTTGTTGACCTTGTGGGTGAAGTTCTCTTCCGGCGAATTCGGGAAGATACGGCCACCGCCGCGCCACAGCGGGCTCGACGACATACCGGCACGAGCACGGCCCGTACCCTTCTGACGCCACGGCTTCTTCGTCGTGTGCTTGACCTGTTCACGGTCTTTCTGCGCACGATTGCCGCTACGGGCGTTGGCTTGGTAAGCCACCACGACCTGATGGATCAGCGCTTCGTTGTAGTCACGGCCGAACACGACGTCCGACGCGTTGACAGCAGCGCCTTCCTGACCTTGCTCATTCAGGAGCTTCAGTTCCATTGTTACGCTCCCTTCGCGAGTTTGGCCTTGACAGCCGAGGTCACGAAAACCTTGCCTTCGTTGGCGCCAGGAATGGCACCCTTCACGAAGATCAGGCCACGTTCAGCGTCAATACGCGCGATCACGAGATTCTGCACCGTGGTCGTGACGTCACCCAGGTGACCCGTCATGCGCTTACCCGGGAACACACGACCCGGATCCTGCGCCATACCGATCGAACCCGGAACGTTGTGCGAACGCGAGTTACCGTGCGATGCGCGGCCCGAACCGAAGTTGTAACGCTTGATGGTACCGGCGTAGCCCTTACCGATCGACACGCCTTGCACGTCGACCTTCTGGCCCACCTGGAACAGATCGGTGCTCACAACGTCGCCCACCTTCAGCTCTGCAGCTTTGGCGGCGTCAACGCGGAACTCTTTGAGGATTTCACCGGCTTCGACACCCGCTTTCGCGAAGTGGCCAGCGGCGGCTTTGGTCACGCGCGTGGCGCGACGCTTACCGAAAGTGACTTGAACGGCGGTGTAGCCGTCCGTTTCATCCGTCTTGATTTGCGTCACACGGTTGTTAGACACGTCGATCACGGTGACGGGGATCGAATCACCGTCTTCCGTGAAAATACGCGTCATGCCAACCTTGCGACCGGCAAGGCCAAGGCTCATGATTTTCTCCATTCCCGACTGCGATTGGCCGGGGCTAAATGACAAAAGGATGGTCCACGGACGTGGGCCATCTTTTCAAAACTACACTTGAGCCCGACATTATAGACGAGCCTTTATCGCTTGACAAGTGTTGCTAAATCGCATAACAAAAGCCCCGCCGGTTCAGCATTGGCGGGGCTTTCAAGAGCAAAGTCGCTCGCGAGCCTTACTGCAGCTTGATTTCGACGTCGACGCCAGCCGGCAGGTCGAGCTTCATCAGCGCATCGACCGTCTTGTCGGTCGGATCGACGATGTCCATCAGGCGCTGGTGCGTGCGGATCTCGAGCTGGTCGCGCGACGTCTTGTTGACGTGCGGCGAACGCAGGATGTCGAAACGCTCGATGCGCGTCGGCAGGGGCACCGGGCCCTTGACGATGGCGCCGGTGCGCTTGGCGGTCTCAACGATTTCGGCGGCCGACTGGTCGATCAGGCGGTAGTCGAAAGCCTTCAGGCGAATGCGGATCTTCTGGTTCTGCATGGAAATTCTCCAAAGAGCGTGGCAGCCCTCGTTCGGGTGCCGGGTACATCACAAAGAGCAAACAGACATTTCTGAAACAGGCGCCGGCGAACCGGCGCCCGTTCCATCGAATCCGCGAATTAGTCGAGGATCTTGGCAACCACGCCGGCGCCGACGGTACGGCCACCTTCGCGGATTGCGAAACGCAGACCTTCGTCCATGGCGATCGGGGCGATCAGCTTGACTTCGATCGACACGTTGTCGCCCGGCATGACCATTTCCTTGTCGGCCGGCAGAACGATCGAGCCCGTCACGTCCGTGGTACGGAAGTAGAACTGCGGACGGTAGTTGTTAAAGAACGGGGTGTGACGACCACCTTCATCCTTCGACAGAACGTACACTTCGCCCGTGAAGTGCATGTGCGGCTTGATCGAGCCCGGCTTGGCCAGCACCTGACCACGCTGCACGTCTTCACGCTTCGTGCCGCGCAGCAGGATACCGACGTTGTCGCCGGCCTGACCCTGGTCGAGCAGCTTGCGGAACATTTCCACGCCCGTGCAGGTCGTCTTGTCGATTTGCGGCTTGCCGCCATCCATCTTGATACCGACGATTTCGATTTCTTCGCCGACCTTGATGATGCCCGACTCAACGCGACCGGTCACAACCGTGCCGCGGCCCGAGATCGAGAACACGTCTTCCACCGGCATCAGGAACGGCTTGTCGATGGCGCGCTCCGGCGTCGGGATGTACGTGTCGAGGGCGTCGGCCAGGTTCATGATGGCCACTTCGCCGAGTTCGCCCTTGTCGCCTTCCAGCGCCAGCTTGGCCGAACCCTTGATGATCGGCAGATCGTCGCCCGGGAAGTCGTACTTCGACAGGAGTTCGCGAACTTCCATTTCGACCAGCTCGAGCAGCTCGGCGTCGTCGACCATGTCGCACTTGTTCAGGAACACGATGATGTACGGCACGCCGACCTGACGGGCCAGCAGGATGTGCTCGCGCGTTTGCGGCATCGGGCCGTCGGCAGCCGAGCAAACCAGGATGGCGCCGTCCATCTGGGCAGCACCGGTAATCATGTTCTTGACGTAGTCGGCGTGGCCCGGGCAGTCAACGTGTGCGTAGTGGCGGTTAGCCGTTTCGTACTCGATGTGCGCGGTGTTGATGGTAATGCCGCGTGCCTTTTCTTCCGGCGCCGCGTCGATTTCGTCGTACTTCTTGGCTTCGCCGCCGAACTTGGCCGACAGAACCGTTGCGATCGCTGCCGTCAGGGTGGTCTTGCCGTGGTCAACGTGACCGATGGTGCCGACGTTCACGTGCGGCTTGGTCCGCTCGAATTTTTCCTTTGCCATTTCCGAATCCTCAGATACTGAATAGACGATTTAAACAATGCGTAAGGTGCTGCATCACCCGATGCAGACACCTGACAATTCAATTACTTGTTCTTGTTGCTGATGATGGCTTCGCTCACGTTCTTCGGAGCTTCAGCGTAGTGCTTGAACTCCATCGAGTACGTGGCGCGACCCTGCGTGAGCGAACGCAGCGACGTCGAGTAGCCGAACATTTCCGACAGCGGCACTTCGGCGCGCACGATCTTGCCGCCGCCCACCATGTCGTCCATGCCCTGCACGATGCCGCGACGGCTCGACAGGTCGCCCATCACGTTGCCCATGTAGTCTTCCGGCGTTTCCACTTCCACGGCCATCATCGGCTCGAGAATGACCGGGTTGGCGCGACGCATGGCTTCCTTGAAAGCCATCGAGCCGGCCATGCGGAACGCGTTTTCGTTCGAGTCCACATCGTGGTACGAACCGAACGTCAGGTGAACCGTGACGTCGACCACCGGGAAGCCGGCGAGAACACCGCTCTTGAGGGTGTCTTGAATACCCTTGTCAACGGCCGGGATGTATTCACGCGGAATGACACCACCCTTGATCTCGTCGAGGAACTTGTAACCAGCGCCCTGCTCGCTCGGCTCAAGCGTGATGACGGCGTGACCGAACTGGCCGCGACCGCCCGACTGCTTGACGAACTTGCCTTCGACGTCCACAGCCGACTTGCGAATGGTTTCGCGGTAGGCAACCTGCGGTGCGCCGATGTTGGCTTCCACGCCGAATTCGCGCTTCATGCGATCGACCAGAATTTCGAGGTGGAGCTCGCCCATACCCGAAATGATGGTCTGACCCGATTCTTCATCGGTATGCACACGGAACGACGGATCTTCCTGCGCCAGGCGGTTCAGGGCGAGGCCCATCTTTTCCTGGTCGGCCTTGGTCTTCGGTTCGACAGCCTGCGAAATCACCGGCTCCGGGAACACCATGCGCTCGAGCACGATCGGGGCGCTCGGATCGCACAGCGTGTCACCCGTGGTCGCGTCCTTCAGGCCGACGGCAGCGGCGATGTCACCAGCGCGCACTTCGTCGATTTCTTCACGCTGGTTGGCGTGCATCTGCACGATACGGCCCAGGCGTTCCTTCTTGCCCTTGACCGAGTTCAGCAGCGTGTCGCCCTTGTTCACAACGCCCGAGTAGACGCGGAAGAAGATCAGCTGGCCGACGAACGGGTCCGTCATGATCTTGAACGCCAGCGACGAGAACTTCTCGTCGTCCGACGCCTTGCGCTCTGCCGGCTGTTCCTTGTCGTCCGTGCCCTTGACCGGCGGAATGTCGACCGGCGACGGCAGGAAGTCGATCACGGCGTCCAGCATACGCTGCACACCCTTGTTCTTGAACGCGGTACCGCACAGCATCGGCTGGATTTCGCATGCGATGGTACGCAGACGAATACCTTCGATGATGTCAGCCTCGGGGAGGTCGCCCTCTTCGAGGTACTTGTTCATCATCTCTTCGCTCGACTCGGCAGCGGCCTCGACCATGCTTTCGCGCCACTTCTGGGCTTCCGCTTGCAGCTCGGCCGGAATGTCGACGTAGTCGAACTTCATGCCTTGCGACGCTTCGTCCCAAATGATCGCCTTCATCTTGATGAGGTCGACCACGCCCTTGAAGTTTTCTTCGGCGCCGATCGGCACCACCACCGGCACCGGGTTGGCCTTCAGGCGGTTCTTCAGCTGGTCGTAGACCTTGAAGAAGTTCGCGCCGGTACGGTCCATCTTGTTGACGAACGCCAGACGCGGCACGCCGTACTTGTTGGCCTGACGCCAAACGGTTTCCGACTGGGGCTGCACGCCACCCACGGCACAGTAAACCATGCACGCGCCATCGAGAACACGCATCGAGCGCTCGACTTCAATCGTGAAGTCGACGTGACCCGGGGTGTCGATGATGTTGATGCGGTGCTTTTGGTAGTTGTTCGCCATGCCGGACCAGAAGCAGGTCGTGGCAGCCGACGTGATCGTGATGCCGCGCTCTTGTTCCTGCTCCATCCAGTCCATCGTCGCGGCGCCATCGTGCACTTCACCGATCTTGTGGTTCACACCGGTGTAGAACAAAATGCGCTCGGTCGTCGTGGTCTTACCTGCGTCGATGTGAGCGCTAATACCGATGTTGCGGTAGCGCTCGATAGGGGTTGTACGAGCCACTTTAAGCCTCTTTCAATGTAGCCGCCATTTTTGAGGGGGCTACTAACACAAACGGGCGAGGCGCAATTTCTCATGCGCACCCGCCCCGGTTTCTGCTCTAGGTACTGCTTGCCAGCGTCAGAAGCGGAAGTGCGAGAATGCCTTGTTGGCTTCGGCCATGCGGTGAACTTCGTCACGCTTCTTCATGGCGCCGCCACGGCCTTCCGAGGCCTCGATCAGCTCACCTGCCAGGCGCAGGGCCATCGACTTCTCGCTACGCTTTTTCGCGGCCTCACGCAACCAACGCATCGCCAATGCCATACGACGCGACGGACGCACTTCGACCGGAACCTGATAGTTTGCACCGCCAACGCGGCGGCTCTTGACTTCAACCACCGGCTTCACGTTGCCGAGAGCGGTGTTGAAGACTTCCAGCGGATCCTTGCCCGCCTTGGTTTGGATCTGCTCGAAAGCACCATAAACGATGCGCTCCGCAACCGACTTCTTGCCGGCAAGCATGAGCACGTTCATGAATTTAGCGACTTCAACGTTGCCGAACTTCGGATCGGGCAACACTTCGCGCTTGGGGACTTCGCGACGACGCGGCATGATTTCTTCCTTGATTGATTCAGTTGGAGCTTCGCTCCAGGCCACCTACTAGCCAGCACCTGGCCGAGTGACCACTTACTCAGTGACGATGTACCACCATCACCGAACGTATATCCGCTCAGCCGCTTAGGCCTTCGGACGCTTCGCGCCGTACTTCGAACGGGCCTGCTTACGGTCCTTGACGCCTTGCGTGTCGAGGCTACCGCGCACCATGTGGTAACGCACACCCGGCAAGTCCTTCACACGACCGCCGCGGATCAGCACGACCGAGTGTTCCTGCAGGTTGTGGCCTTCGCCACCGATGTAGCTGATGACTTCGAAGCCGTTCGTCAGTCGCACCTTGGCGACCTTGCGCAGAGCCGAATTCGGCTTCTTCGGCGTCGTCGTGTAGACGCGCGTGCAGACGCCGCGACGCTGCGGGCAATTCGCCAGCGCCGGCGAGGCGCTCTTGTAGGTCTTCGGGCTGCGCGGCTTGCGCACCAGCTGGTTGACGGTCGACATGCAAAGATCCTAGGTTTTAGACGAAAAAACAGGCCGGGGTTGATTCCGGCCTGTCAACACTGTGTGTATGGCGTCGGCGGCTGCGGGCATTGCCCCGCGCTGCACAAAGTCCTTTAGCGAACACAAGGAGCGTCCTGCCCCCCATTTCGGTTTTACGCCAAAATCGCCGCCCGAAACGAATCCGGTCCAGCGAGAAGCGGGATTATAGCCGGCCGCTTCGCCGTTTACAACACCTGTGGCAACATCAGGCCGGGACACGGGGTCCCGGCCTTTGCCGTCACCCTTCCGCGACCGACTCGCCCACGAACTCGGTCACCCCGCCACGCAGGGTTTCCAGATCCGCGTCGCTCAGGCCGCCCTCGGCCTTCTTGCGGCGCTTGTTGTGGTAGGCCAGGCCGGTACCCGCCGGGATCAGGCGACCGACG
>OFTX01000651.1_pt1 | contig 16530 bp, 16 predicted proteins | sample 1775051 | NCBI WGS metagenome assembly OFTX01 (sample SAMN08195772, study PRJEB24354) | sludge metagenome | isolation source: sludge from phenol fed wastewater aerobic bioreactor A | place: India: Nagpur | collected 2016-09-15
CGCCCAGCGGCGTGCCCAGCGGCCCGAACGGGCTCGACCATGTGCGCATGATCGCCGCGCCCAGCGGCACGGCCGGCCGCTCCACGGAAAACGGCACCAGCAGCCGCAGGCGGCTGCGGTATTCGTCGCCGTCGCGGATCACCGCCAGCCGCACCTCGCGGTCCTCCAGCCGCGGCATGGCCGGGGCCAGGAAGCGCGGAGGGAAGAAGACGTTGGGCTCGATCGTGCGGGTGGCGAGGTGGTCCAGCTCCTCCACAAGGTCGAAGCCCGCGGAAGCGGGATAGATGGCGAGCTTGCGCTCCGGCCGGCCGCCGGCGAGAAGCTCCATCTGCGCGGGGTCCGCCTCCTCGTGCGCCAGCCCGGCCAGCCCCGACACCATGGCGCCCGCCGGGCCGCCGCTGTTTTCCTCGATCAGCGGAACGGCGACCATCGGGCGCTCCTTGCGTCGGGAATGAAGATGGGGATGCCGACGATGCAGGACAGCCGGCGGGTGCGCAGCGCCCGATGCTGCGGCAGGAGCCGTCCGGCCGTCGTCGCCGCGGAAAAGCGCACTCCGATACTCTCCGTTTCCCGCATGAGTGTCATGGCCGGTCTAGGCCCAACACCTTAAGAAACGGTTGGACGGCTGCGGAGAGGCGCCGGAAAGCGGCGCCTCAGACGAAAGCGCCGTGGCAGTGCTTGTATTTCTTGCCCGAGCCGCAGGGGCACGCCTCGTTGCGGCCCACCTTGCCCCAGGTGGAGGGGTTCTTCGGGTCGCGCTGGTCGGCCGGAACCAGCCGGGCGTCCTCCAGCACGGCCAGCGTGGCGCCCTCGCCGAAGTCGTCCTCGCCGGTGGTGGCGTCGATGATGCGGATGTCGAGGTCCTGGGCTAGGACGATGACGCGGGTTCCGGTGTGGGTTCGTCCGATGCCGATGGAGTACATCTTGCCGCGTGAGCGCCAGGTGATCTTGCCGGTCTTGTCGACCTTGTCGTTGCGGACGCGGTGGTGGGTGTCGTCGTCGCGGTTGCCGGTGCTCGGGATGGCCTTGGGCCGGGTTGTGTAGATCGCGGCCGGGGTCGCCTGGTGCGGTAGGGATCGGTGCGGCCGGTGCTGGTTGTACTCCTCGACGAAGGCGTCGAGGAGGGCCTGGAGGTCGTCGATCGTGCTCGGCTGCTCGGGTTGGGCACGGAGCCACTTCTTCATCGTCTGCTGGAATCGTTCGACCTTGCCTTGGGTCTGGGGGTGCCAGGGATGGCCGTTCTTCTGGACCACATCGAGGCGGCGGAGCTCGGTCTCGAAGCCGTTGCGGGTGCCGGCACCCTTCTTGCCCTGGGAGAGCCTGGTGGTGAAGACCATCCCGTTGTCGGTGAGCGTGGATGCCGGAATCCCGTGCTCAGCAACGGTTTCCCGGAAGGTCCTGAACACGATGGGGCCGGGGCCCCGGTGGTGGCGGGGGGCGGGGAGGGCGGAGCGCGGGGCGCCGCCGCGCCGGGACATGATCTCGGTGTCGGCGCCGGGGCGGCCGTCGGGCCGGGTTAGTCGGTAGTGGGTGAAGTCGCTTTGCCAGGTTTCGTTGGGCATCTCGGCTTGGAAGCGGATGTAGGACGACTTCGGGCGCTTCTTCGGCTCCGGGGTGACCAGCCCGGCCTTGGTCAGGTAACGCGAGATAGTGGCCCTGGACACCAGAGTCGAGTGGTTGTGCTCCAGATGCCAGCGGATGGTGTCGGGGCCGGCGTCCAGGCTGGTGGCGGTCAGCTTCTCGCGTAACTCGAGGATGAGGTCGACGACCTCGCTGGGTGTGGTTCGCGGGACGCGGTGAGGGCGCCGCGAGCGGGGCTCGAAGGCGGCCTCGCCCTCGGCCTTGTAGCGAGCCAGGAGCTCGAAGAGCCAGGACTGGGGGCGCCGTAGGTGGCGGCGACGTCGCGGACGGATCGGTTCTCGACCACCACGGAGGTGATCAGCAATCGGTTCAGTGTCATGCCCGCACGCTGGTGACGGGCATGGACTCAGTCCGGGATGACTCGCGACATCAGTCCGGGATGTCTTGAGACATGGCTCCGGGATGTCCTGAACCAGCACACCACCGCTACCGCCATGGAGCCAAGCGAAAAGCGAGCTTGCTCGCTTTTCCGAGGCGACGCAGGCGGCCCCGCGAGCGAAGCGACCGATCACCGCAGTCAGCGAACAACCGCCCACCCGGTGCGATCCTGCTATCTTAGATAGCAGGAGGTGGCATTGGTATGTCAGACATCCTCATTCGCGACGTCGCCGAGGCGACGATCGCTGAGATCGACCGGCGAGCTGGCGAGCAGGGACTCTCTAGGGCCGAATACCTCCGGCGACATCTGGACGTGGAGTATCATACTGGTCCGGCACCGTCGCTGACCGCGACGGACTGGCGACGTTTCGGTGGCGCAGCTGCCGACTTGGACGATCCCGCCGTCATGGGCGACGCCTGGTTGTGAGCGTTGGCGCTTGGCTTATCGATAAGTCCGCGCTGGTGGGTCTGGCCGCGCGTGGTGGCGATGGCGAGTGGGACCGCCGGATCGAGCGTGGCTTGGTTCACGTAGCGACCGTCACCCTCCTGGAGGTGGGATTTTCCGCGCGCTCCGTCGTCGAGCACGAGTCGGCTTTGACGACTCCGCCCGTGTCGCTCATGCCACTGGAGTACCTCACCCCCGCCGCGGAGGATCGTGCGGTGCAGGTGCAGCGACAGCTGGCGGCGCGTGGTCAGCATCGCGCACCGTCAATTCCCGATCTGGTGATCGCAGCCATCGCCGAACAAGCTCGTTTGACGGTTCTGCACAACGACAAGGATTTCGAATTGATCGCAGAGGTCACCGGACAACGGGTCGACCGATTAGCGTGAACGATACTGACAGGTGTCGACCGACACGACGCTTCGGTCAGCAGGATTGCGCCGGCCTGCTGCGGAGCGCGCGGGGGCTGCGGATCTGGTTCAGCGCGAGTCGGGCAAGCCGGGTGACGCTTGTGCCGCTGGCGCGGGAGAGTCGCAGAATCGCGAAAATGGTCACGACAAGGATCATCAGCCCGCAGGCGGCGAGCCCGCCTCGGGCTCCGATGAGTTCGACGAGGTACCCGATGGCGGGGCCGCCTGCCCCGGCGGCGCCCAGGACGGCCAGCATGTAGACGCCCATCACTCGGCCGCGCATGTCGTCGCCCGCCGCGAGCTGGGTAGAAGTGTTCGCGGTGATCCCGAACGGCATGCAGGCCGTGCCGGTGACGACGAATGCGAGGCACAGGGCGACCGTGCCGGGCATCAACGCCGTGACCAGTAGCGTGGCGGCGATCGCCAGGGCCAGCGCGGTGAGATGACGGAGCCGCGTGTGCGGGCGCCGTGCGGATACCAGGGCGCCGATCAGCGACCCGGCCGCGAGCGAGCAGGTCAGCAGGCCGTATCCGCCGGGCCCGAAGGACATTTCCTTGGTGTATGCCACCAGTACGACCGGGAAGTTCGCCGTGACGAAACCGCAGACGCCGGCGAGGACGATTGGCCAGCGTAGTTCCGGCCGGCGGCGGATCTCCTGCAGCGCCGATCTGACCTGGCCGCGCCGGCGCACCGGCACCGGTGTGCGAAAGAGCCGCGCCTTGTCGATCACGAGCAGGGCGACAACCACGACGCCGAAGGACAGCGCATTGGCAGCGAAGGAATAGCCGATCCCGACGGCGGCGATCAGCACGGCGCTGACCGCGGGTCCGATAAGGGCGCCGATCTGGAATACGGCGGAATTGATGCTCACCGCATTGCCCAGGTGCCTGACGCCCACCATGTCGTGGACGAAGGCCTGCCGAGTCGGATTGTCGAAGGCCGCCGCCGTGCCCGTGGCGAAAGCGAGGACGAGGACCTGCCAATACTGGACCACCCCCAACAGGCACAGGGTGGCCAGCACCGCCGAACAGGCCGCCAGGGTCGTTTGGGTCGTCAGCAATATCCGCCTCTTGTCGACGCGGTCGGCGGCCAGCCCGCCGATCATGCTGAAGAGGATGGATGGGGCGAACTGCAGCGCCGTGGTGATGCCGACGGCCGCGGGGCTCCCGGTCAGGGTCAGCACGAGCCAGTCCTGCGCGACGCGTTGAGTCCAGGCGCCGCTGTTCGACACGATTTGGCTGGCGACGAAGATCCGGAAATTGTGGATCCGCAGGGAGGAGAACGTGCCGACGCGGTCGGGTGGTGTGGGTATCGCCCGCGGTCGGGCCGGGATTGCCGTTGCCGTATCGGACGTCATAAGAGATGCCACATCAATTCCCGGGTCGGTGTCGGTAATTCACGGGGGATTCAGCCGGTAGCGCTTGACGTGATCTATCGTCATCAACCGCGACCTACTACAGAAGCAAATTGATAGAATCTCTGTGATCGCGTTTCGTGATAGGAGAGTGATGTACGACCCCGATCAGCTGCGAACCTTCGTCGTGCTGGCGGAGACGCTGAGCTTCACCCGCGCCGCCGCGGCGCTCAATATCGGCCAGTCGACGGTCAGCCAGCACATCCGGAAGCTGGAGCAGTCCGTCGGCCGGCAGCTGTTCGTGCGGGACACCCGCACCGTGATCCTCACCGCGGACGGCGAGAAGATGGTGGGCTTCGCGCGGAACATCCTCGCCACACAGGAGCAGGCCATCGCGTATTTCTCGGCGTCGGGCCTGGCCGGACGATTGCGATTCGGGGTCGCCGACGACCTCGCGCTCTCGCCACTTCCGTTGATCCTGCGCGATTTCCGGCGCCTCTACCCGCGTATCGATCTGGAGCTCACGGTCGGGCAGAGCGGGACCCTGCACCGGCGTCTGGAATCCGGGCACCTCGATCTGGCCTTCGTCAAGCACCATCCGGACAGCGGTGCGGCCCGCGTAGTCCGCCGCGATACCTGGGTGTGGGCGGGTGCCGATCGGACGATCCCCGAGCCGGACAAGCCCGTTCCGCTCGTCGTCTACGCGGCGCCGAGCCTGAGCCGGTCGATGGGTGTGCAGGCCCTCGAAGCGCAGGGCAGGCCCTACCGCGTCACCTGCACGGTCCGCGGTGTGAACGGCGTGCTCGCCGCCGTGCGTGCCGGCCTCGGGATCTCCATCTTCGCGCGCAGCCTCCTGCCGTCGGACCTGGTGGAGATGCCGGCGACATCCCAGCTGCCCACACTCGGAGACATCGACTTCGTCCTACTCACCGGCCCGCGGGCACCGGGCGAAGCCACCGAGGCACTCACCGCGGCCATCATGTCCGGCGGCAGGCTCCGGACATAGCCGAGGCGCCAATACGCTGGTCCACCCGCTCGCGATGCGCCGCGGTATCGGGTGAATTGAATCGAGTATGACGCGCGCCGGCGCGAAGCGGTCTGTGCGGCGGGCCGCGATCTGAACCCCGTGTGGCCGGAACGGTCGGCGCGATCGCCTGCCGGGACGCGGTGACCGCCGAAGATGAACACCCGGGCGCCATCGACGCGGACTACCGCGTGACTTCAGTGCTCTCGGATACGAGGTAGAACTTGAAGTCGGTGCGGCCGGCGGGGCCACGTTCCGGTGGGAGCGGGTGCTCGGTGAACCAGTCAAGGTATTTCTGGTAGGCGATTTCGTCGGCGTAGTGCATTTCGGCGATGCGGTAGAACGTGTAGCCGGGCGGGATCTCGGCCGCGCCGCCGGATGTGTGCAGAACCGGTCGGAGGATCTTGTTGAAGACGATCTTGTCCAGGTAGGGGTTGGCAAGAAGGTCCGGCGCGTGAATGTTGAAGAGCCAGTCCTCGTACTCTTGTTCGCTGACGCCGGGGACGATGTCGTAGCCGACGAGAAGTTTGATGCTCACGGCGTACCTCCGAGGGTGGTGATGGTGAAGTCGAATGATTGCGCGCCGTCGCCAAATCCCTCCAGTCGAACCCGGTACGGCGCGAGATGCACTGCCGCGAGGTCGCGTTCGACCTCGTCGCGATTGCGAAGCGGTGCCTTGGTGAATCCGTGTGCGCGCTGCGCTTCGATCTCGCGGCGATAGATGCGCTCGGTTTCGTCGGCGTCGAGGAAGGAGATGGTGCCGCGGATGAACACCGCGCGCGGCGGCAGGGTATCGATATCGAAGACGTGCGGGTGGTCGTTCGTCGCGCCGATAGCTGGTGTGCCGACCCATATCACCAATGTGTGCGGGTCTCGACGCCATTGGGCCAATCGCGCATGCTGCCGGCGCTGCACGAGATCTACGGACCAGTCCTGGTTGAGGAAAGCCGTCATCGTCCTTCCAGCGAGGTGGCCGTGCCTATCGCGCGAGACGACCTGCGCGAAGCCCGCTTCGTCGAAAACGAACCGGCGCGCGGCCTGCTGGGCGTCCTCCAGCGTTCTGCCGACCATCGAATCGCTCACGTTCCTGCGCTCCTGTCGGCTGATTTCACTCACGTCGGCTCCTGCGTCGACGTGTCGGCGTCGAGGGCGATGATGCGTTCGGCCTGTCGTCGCATGGCGGTGTCGACCATGCGGCCGCTGCGCAGAACCGCCACGCCGGATCCCGCAGCCGCCGCGTCATCCAAGGCGGCCAGGACGGCGCGCGCGTTGTCGATCTCTCGTCGATCCGGTTGGAATGCTGCGCGGATGACGGGTATCTGCCGCGGGTGAATGGCGGCGCGCCCGACGAATCCGTGCGCCTTGCCGGCCGCGCACGAGGATGCGAGACCGTCCAAGTCGTTGACGGCCGTGTACACAGACATCATCGGAGCCGGGAGTCCCGCAGCCCGCGCCGCGACGACCGTGCGGGACTGTATCCAGGCGAGACCGTCCGGGTCGGTGATGCCTAGGTCGGAGCGCAGGTCGGCGTCGCCCAGACCGATCGAGGCGAGGTTTGGGGCGTGTGCGATCTCGTGCATGTTCTCCACACCGACTGCGGACTCGATCAATGCGTGGATCGGCACGGCCGGTAGCCGTTCTGCGATCCTCCGCACCTGTGCGGCGGTTTCGACCTTCGGGACGCGTACCCCCGAGAGGTGTATGCACCCGGCCATCGCGTCGAGATCGTCGTCGCCCCAAGGGGTGTCGATGCCGTTGATGCGAACCACCACGGGGCAGCCCGGCCGGTCGGCCAGCAGCGCTACGGCAGCGTCGCGCGCCTGCGCCTTGTGCGCCGGCACGACGGCGTCCTCGAGGTCCACGAACACGACATCCGCGCCCGCGCCCATCGCCGTGCCGAATCGATCGGTCCGATCGCCCGGCACGTACAAGGCGACCAACGGCGGGTTCGGCGTCATCGACGGATGGATCCTTGCGCTCTCGGGGTGTGCTCAGGGCCTCGGGCGGGCGTCTGGGCGGCGGATGTATCGTCCGCGGGGCTGGCCTACCACCTTGCCGTCTGAGTAGATGGCTTCACCGCGCAGGTAGGTGTCGGTCACGGCCGCCGTCATCTCGAACCCCTCGAACGGCGTGTACTCCTGCGACGACTCGGAGTCCGCGGCGTGGACGGTCCACGTCTTGTTCTCGTCGACCAGCGCGAGATCGGCGTCGTAGCCTTCGGCGATCGTGCCCTTGGTGTTCAACCCGAAGCGCTGCGCCGGGTTCCACGAGACGAGCTGGGCGATCGTTCGGTACGGTAGACCGCGCTTACGGCCTTCCGAGATCAGCCCCGGCAGCAAGTATTCGGTGCCGCCGAATCCCGACTTGGCCACCCACACGTCATCGCGCGGGTCGCCGAACTTGACCTCGTCGCGACAGCAGGCGTGATCGCTTGCGACCCATGAGATGTCGCCCGCGAATACGTGCTCCCAGAGGGCCTCCACGTCTTCGCGCGGGCGAATCGGTGGATTGACTTTCGCACCCAATCCACTCGCGGTGTCGATGTCGGCCAACAGGTGCCCGATGGTCACCTCACGCCGGAAGTCGATGTGCGGGAAGGTTTTCGCCATCAGCATGGCGGCCTCGATCGCCTTGCGCGACGACAGGTGCAACAGGTTGATCGTCGGAAGTGCGGTCTCGTAGGCCAGGTATGACGCGATCGTGACTGCGAGTCCTTCGGAATGCGGTGGCCGCGCGGCACTGTACGCGGCGAGGCCGGACAGCTTCCCTTCCTCTTTGACGATCTTGGTGTAAGCGCGCATGATCTCGGCGGTCTCGCAGTGCAAGGAGAGCGAGATCTGGTCGGCGATGTCCGGTCGCTGCTGCCGGGCGGCCTGGATGGCGCGCATCACGAACTCGAAGTGCGCGACGTCATATGCCTCGCCGTCTTTGAGCATGAGGAATTTGGCCTGATCGCCGGAGGTTCCGTGCAATCCGTAGGCGCCGTAGAACATGAAGATTTTGAATGATGAGACGCCGAAAGAGTCGATGAGCGTTCCGATCTCGCCGAGATGCTCCTGGTTGATCGGCGCGACGTGGTAGCCGTAGTCGATGTATGGCCGGCCTTCGGTTGCGGCGAGTACTTCCGGGAAGATGTCCGAATACGGCCCGGTCTTGTTCATGTAGTAGGCGCCGGTGCGGATGTATGTGATCCCGGTGGTGACGCCGCCCTGCGCCGATGCCTTCGATTCGGTGGCACAGTCCTCGCTGAGCGGGCCGTAAATGCCCCAGTGTTGGTGCGCGTCGACCGCGCCCGGGAATGCCAACTTGCCGCCGCCGTCCACCACCGAGGCCGCTTCGGTCGGATCGATATGATCGGCGATTTTCGCGAACTTCCCGTCGCGAATGGCGAGATCCAGGGTCGGTGCATCATCGCGGTCCGGCCGGACGACTCGGACGTTCCGGATCAGTGTGTCATACGTTGTCATGTCCTCTCCTTGCTTTTCCTCACTCGAACTGCGGGTGCCTCGGTTTTCGGCATCAGGCGGGAGACGTCTACTGATCGACGGGCGACGCCTCCCACAGTTCGTGGTCGATTCCACCGAGATCGGCGACGAGTTCGCCGATGTCAGCCAGCATGTCGACGCGCCCGCAGGTGTCGCGAAGGGCGATGATGTCTGCCTCCGGCAATTGACGGGCAGCATTGTCGGTGAACTTCACACCGAGTTCGTCGAATGTAAGCGGGCGCCCGGGGCCGCCGCGATTTGTCAACACTTCCTCGGTGAGGGTGCGACCGTCACGCGTCTCGACGGTCACGATCGCCGGGAACTGATACGGAAAGATCGCTGTGCATCGATCATCTGGGATGACGTCCACCAACGTCATCAGGCGACGGCGATACGGATCCCGGGCGAGTTCGTCGGTGAAGTCGGCGAGCCCGACACCGAGACCGGAACCACCGAGCAGGCCTGCCACCACCGTGTAAGGCCCGCTGAACTGCGCCATGTACCCGGTTTCCGGATTCCTCTTGACGTCGATCGGTGCACCGATCGTGCGATGGGGCGCTGCGGCGACGCGGAGTTCGATCCGGGTGATGTCCTCGGGACGGACGCCGTGCTCGCGGAGTCGGATGGCGGCGTCGATTCCGGCATGGGTGAAATGGTTTGCGGGGTAGGGCTTGAAGAAGATGTCGGGCACGAGCCAGGTGTCGCCGAGTCCGCTTATGACGGCGTTCTCGTTGATGCGGCTGCCATGCAGCCACGCCTGGAGGAATCCGAATCTGCCTTCGAGGACTGTCGGCGGCCCGGAGAAGCCGTATCGGACCAACTCCGCCGCGGCGATACCGGCCGACGCCGCCCACCCGCAGTGCATCCGTTTGACCGTTCCGCCGGTGCGGTTCGATTCAAGGATTCCCGAAGCCATCGACGCGGCGATTCCGAGTGTGTTGACGATGTCGGGTTCGCTCATGCCGTGCAGCAGAGCCGCCGATACTGCGGCGCCCATGGTGCCGCAGATCGACGTCGCATGCTGACCGAACTCGAAGAACGTGGAATTGCCTACCTCCTCATCGAATCCGGCCATGCCGAGTCGAACGCAGACCTCGAGACCGACAGCGATCGCTGCCGTCACCTGGGCTCCTGACGCGCCGGTAGCCTGACCCGCCGCGAGTGCCGCAGGAATCACGCTGGCGCTCGGGTGCAGCACCGACGGAAGGTGTGTGTCGTCGTAGTCGAGAGAGTGCGCGAGGACTCCGTTGACGAAAGCCGCCGAGCGGGCCGGGAGGCGCTCAGGCACGCCGATCGCCGTGGCACGGGGCGTGCCGCCGCCATCGCGGGCCCATCGGCGTGCGGCGCGGGACGTGTCGAGACTGCTTGCGGCGACGCAGATCCCGATCGTATCCAGGACGCGTTGCCGCACGCTTTGTGTCACCGTTTCCGGGAGGCCGACACGCTGCGCTGTGACGGCGAATCCAGCGATCCGCTGCGCGAGTGTCCCTGGGGGTTGTGTTGCCACTGGGTGTCCTAGGCCGCGGTGACCGCGAGCGGCCGCACCGGCGACCCCGTCGCTCCGACGATCTTCAGCGGCACCAGCACGAAGGTGAACTCGTGGACTCCTGCCGCGGCCAGGCCCTCCAGGTCTAGCGCTTCGATGATGTAGATTCCGGCGTCCACCAACAACACTCGGTGCGCCGGTAGCTCGCTGTGGCCGGCCCCCGCGGCGAGGTGCTCGAAGGCGATCGTGTCCGCTCCTGCTGCGTGCACGTGCCGCTCGGCCACCCATTGCGCGCCGGCCTCACCGATCCCCGGCACGCCAGAGTCCTTGCCGCGGTAGACGTCTGCGCCGTCATCGAAGTGCCGACCCCAACCGCTGCGGATCAGCGCGACATCGCCGTCACCGACCGTTGCGCCGGCGTGTCGTTCCGCAGCCTCGAGGTCACCGGGCGTGATCTCGTAGGCGGCCGGACAGCCATCGGGGGATCCGAGCGCCGCCGGTACGTCCAGCAGGACGCCGCGGCGGATGATCGGAGCCACCGTGTGGACGCCCAGATCCGTGTATCTGCCGCCGATTCCGGCCGCGACCGCATCCGCGCCCCCGTGCAGCTTGCCGTCTTGGGAGACGTGCGCCAGCGCGTCGATGTGCGTGCCGACATGGGTGCCGGTGACGATCACGTCGTTGGCGGCGGACCCGCCATCGGCTCGCACCATGTCCCCATGACGACGCGGCAGCGAATGCCAGAACGCGGGATGATTCGGCGACTGCGGCATACCGTTGAAGAGCGGTCTGCCTAGATCGATCACCGTTATCCCGCGGCGTACCGCGTCGAGTAGTGCATCGCTCATCTCCTGATCCCGCCCTTCATGCCACTGCCGCTTCGGCCCGGAGCGCTGCGATCTCCGCGTCGCTGTAACCGATTTCGTGGAGAATCTCGTCCGTGTCCGCGCCGAGGGCGCGCCCGGTGAACCGGATCGAACCCGGAGTCCTGGACATCCGCCACATGACGTTGTGCATCAGCATCCGGCCGAGATCCGGATCGTCCACCTCTTTCAGCATCTCGGTCGCGCGGATGTGCGGGTCCTCGACAATGTCCCGCGCGTCATAAATGGGTGCGATGGCCGCGCCGGCATCCTCGAACGCCGCGAGCACCTCGGCCCGGGTGCGCGCGCCGATCCACGACGAGAGGTAAGTATCGAGCTGATCGACGTGCCGGGCCCTGCCGCGGCCACTTGAAAACCACGGCTCATCGATCACTTCGGGGTGGCCGACGAGCCGCATGACGGTCTCTGCGATGCGCTGCGCGCTGGTCGACACCGCCACCCACGAACCATCTTTCGTCTGATACGTATTGCGCGGGGCGTTGTTCGTGGAGCGGTTACCGTGCCGCAACTCCACGATGCCGAGTTGGTCGTACGTCATTGCCGCGGGCCCGACGGCCGTCATGATCGGTTCCAGGATGTTGATGTCGATCACTTGACCGCCGTCGCCGCGGTCGCGGACTCGCAGGGCCATTAGGACCGCACTCGACGCCGCGATCCCGGCGATGGAGTCGGCCAGCCCGAATGAGGGCAGGGTGGGCGGGCCGTCCGCTTCGCCTGTCATGGCAGCGAAGCCGCTCATGGCCTCGGCGAGGGTACCGAAGCCCGCGCGCGAGGCGTATGGGCCGGTTTGCCCAAACCCGGTGAGCCGCAACGTAATCAAGTTCGGGTTGTCGGCCGCCAGGTCCGCGGGGTCGAGGCCCCACCGCTCGAACGTTCCGGGACGGAAGTTCTCTACGACAACGTCTGCGGTCTTGGCGAGTCTGCGGAAAGCCGCGGCACCACCGGGCGTGGAGAGGGACAGCCCGAGAGTGCGCTTGTTGCGGCTGATCTCCTTCCACCACAACGGGATTCCGTTCTTGGCGCGGCCATGCCCGCGCATGCCGTCGCCCGCAGCGGGGTGTTCGATCTTGATGACATCCGCGCCATAGTCGCCGAGGATGCGGCAGCACAACGGTCCCGCCAAGATGGTCGAGCAATCCAACACGCGGATTCCGTCCAGGGGCGGGCGGAGTCGCGCGCAGTCGGCTGTTCCTGAAGATGTCGTCATGAACCGTTGCTCGCAGGATGCTTCGACGGAGGCGGGTACAGTCCCGACCAGCCCATGCGCCGAGAAACCTCCCGGGCTGCGGCGAGGACGAGTTCGGCATGTGCGGCGACGGTCGCGTCATCGAATCGCCCGACCGGGCCACACACGCTCAGCGATCCGATCACCCAGCCGTCCGCCCCGAAAACCGGCGAAGCGACCGACCCGGCGTCATGCTGCCGTTCGCCGAGTGAGACCGCGTAACCGCAGGCCTCGACGTCGCGGAGTTCGTCACGCAGCCGGTCAGGGTCTGTGATCGTCGCCGGCGTCACCCGTGTAAGACCGCGCTCGATGAGCTCCTCCTGACGCTCGGGCGGCAGGAAAGCCAAGATCGATTTCCCACTGCCACCAGCGTGCAGGGCGTGCGGACGGCCGAGTTCGACCGTCATTCTGATGGATTGGCGGGACTCGAACTGGTCGAGGTATACCCGGCTGTCGCCGACAAGCTCAGTGAGAGTCGTTGTCTCATCGGTCTTATCACGCAGAGCCTCGAGAACTGGACGTGCGGCCCGGCGCATGTCCAGATCGCGGAGCGCACGCGCGCCCAAGGCGGTCGCACTGGGGCCGAGGCGATACGAACGCGTGCCCGGGTCGACCTGGAGGAACTTCCGGGACACGAGGGACTGAAAGATCCGGTAGACAACGGCCTTGCTGACATTGAGCTCGCGCGCGACTTCGCTGACGCCCAGCGATGCGGGGCCCGAGATGAAGGCGAACAGTACATCAGCGACTCGATCGGCGGTCGTCGTACCACCCGTTGACGTTGAATGTTCCGTCAGTATCGTTCCGCTAAGCGAAACAACCTGTTGCTGTCCCAACGTGCGAGCCTCCTCCCGAGTGCTGCCAGCTGCGTGTCAGACCAACTTCTCGCGAAAGAAATCCCCTGTCAAGTAGGAAATTTGGTCTTGACCCGGCTTGGCTCTGATGCCAGACTCGGCGAAACAAGCCGTTTCGGCTACCGGTACACGCGGACCAGCAAGACTCCGGCCAAGCATCCGCGCTGTAGGGAGGTGATCGAGCGACTCCTCGACGCCCCGTGTACAGGCATGGGGCGTGCGCCCAGCGCGACGCCACTAGTGATCCGTCCATCGGGTTCGAACAGAAGGGAACCGACTCGCGATGAAGAAGCATCGCATGACATTTGCGGCACTCGCCGCATGCAGTTTGGTGATCGCAGCCTGTAGCAGTGCCGGAACGTCGACCGGATCGAGCAGCACCGCACCGCCGAGCCAGTCGCAGGGCTCGAGTTCTTCGTCTGCTGGGGGAGGCGGTGAGACGTCGGCGTCAAGTGCCTCGCAAGCGTCCACCGAATCCAGCGGAAGCACCGCGTCGGGCTCCGGTTTCACCGGCGAGCCGTTGAAGATCGGGTTCCTCGACACCATGACCGGTGCGAATGGCAACGTCGGGCAGCTTGCCTTGCAGGGCGCGCAGATCGCTGTGGACCAGTGGAACGCGCAGGGCGGCGTCCTCGGGCGGAAGATCGAACTCGAAGTCAAGGACGAGGAACTCTCCCCGGACAAGACCGTCCAGCACATGCGCGAGTTCGCGTCGGAGGGCATCAACCTCGTCACCGGGTTCACGTCGAGCGCCGATGTTCTCGCCGCGAAACCGCTCGCCGAACAGAACAACCAACTGATCGTCACGGCCGGCACTACGGACACCTCGCTGACGACCACACAGCACAGCAAGAACGTCTACGAGGTCGCGGCAAACGTCCACATGATGAACGTTGCCGCCGCGCACCTCGCGGCCACCGAGTGGAAGGACACGAAGGTCTGGGACGGCGTCGCTTACGACTATCTCACGGGCCATGATGCGTGGAACGAGTTCGGCAAGTTGCTCGCCACTGCGAATCCCAATGCGAAGACCGGAAAGACGGCGTTTGTTCCGTTCACGGCTACTCAGGACACCCCGTTCATCAACTCGCTCCTCGCCGGTAATCCGGATCCGCAGAGTTCCGCGTTGTACTTCTTCCTCTTCGGCGGTGGCGCCGTACAGTTCGCCAAGCAAGCACACCCGCTCGATCTGTTCAAGCAGTACAAGGTGGTCGCGGGTATCGGGGCGGGCGAAGAGTTCTCGTCGGCGTTGGGTGCGGAAGGACCCCACATCTATTACGTCCACGACTACTTCTACCAGGGCTACGACAACCCCGTGAACCAGGCGTTCATCGACGCGTGGAAGAAGCTTCCGCCCTTCCAGGGCCTGAACCTGTACGGTCCGCACGAATGGACCTATGAGGGCTATACGGCGATGCTGGCGTATCTCAACGCCATCAAGACAGCCGGCAGCACAGAGACCGACGCGGTGCGCACCGCGCTGTCGTCGATCGAGTTCGACAGCCCGATGGGCAAGGTGAAGTTCGATCCGTCGAACATCCTTGCGGCGCCCGTCACCGTGTGGCAATGCCAGGGCGACTCAACGGCGCAGTTCGGGTACAAGTGCTTCGGTGCCGAGTCGGTCGGGCCGGACGTGACACTTGCGAAGTGACAGCCAACCGTAGGTGAACGAAGAGCGGAAAGGAGGCGAATCGGGTTGTGCTTGGGTCGGTCTTCGCGGGCATCGGCGATGGGTTCTTGCTGTTCCTCATCGCGTCCGGCCTGACATTGATCTTCGGCGTCATGCGGATCTTGAATTTCTCCCACGGCGGATACTTCATGCTCGGCGGGTACTTTGTCTACCAAGCAGTTGCATCCGGCAGCCCGATCTCGCTTCCCCTTCCGCTCTTCGTGCTCGCCGTCGTCGGCGGGGCACTGGCTGTCGGAGTCGTGGGGATAGCCACCGAACGATTGATATTCCGGAAAATCTATCGATTGTCCGATATTGCGTCCTTGCTCGGAACGTTCGGCCTCCTCCTCGTCATCGAAGGGGTCGCCGAGATCATTTGGGGCGTCAACCCCATGTCCGTCCCGTTCCCAACCGCACTCGGCAGATCCATCGTCGTCGGCGGCGTACGGGTCGGGACCTATTCGATCGTGCTCATCGCAGTGGGAATTGTTGTCGCGGTGGGGCTTTGGGCGCTGCTGTGGCGGACCGCGTTCGGGGAGCGGGCCCGCGCGGTGGCCGAAGACCGATACGTGTGCGAATTAGCCGGGGTGAATACCGCGCTCGTTTCGACGTCGGTCTTCGCGCTCGGCACGGTTCTTGCGGGACTTGGCGGGGCATTGGCGACACCGCTCATCGCACTGACGCCCGATGTCGCGACCGCCTTCATCATCGAGGCGTTCGCCATCGTCATCGTGGGAGGCCTCGGCTCGATATCGGGTGCGATGATCGCCGCTATCGGGTTCGGCGTGGCCGACAGCCTCGCGATCACGTACTACCCACCGCTATCCGGCGTCATTTTCTTCATCCTGATGTTCGTGGTGTTGCTTGTTCGTCCGCAGGGGTTGGTGAGCAATGCGCGCGGTCTTGCCTGAGCGCCGAGCCGGCGAGGCGACGGTGCTTGGCTTCGCCGGCCCACTGATCGCCATCGCGGTTGCGGTCGCGGTGATCCCGTCAGTCGTATCCGGGGCGACCATGTTCCTGATGGAGCAGATCCTCATCCAGATCCTCTTCGCGACCAGCACCAACTTCCTCTTCGGGCGTTCCCATATGCCATCGTTTGGCCAGGCGGCATTTTTCGGAACCGGGGCCTATACCGTGGCGCTGCTGTATTCGCATGTCCCCGTGGCCGCGCTGCTCCTTCTCGCAATGGCCTTCTCGGCGGTCTGCTCGGCGCTGATCGCTGCGGTGAGTGTCCGCACCCGCGGCATTATCTTCGCCAACGTCACGCTCGCGCTCGGCCAGGGGATGTATTTGCTCGCCTTCAAGACCAGCTGGGTCGGCGGCGAGAACGGGATACCCGGAATCACGGCGGGCACTTTGTCGACGCGGGGGATCTGGTACCTCACGGGTGGCGTGGTGGTTGCGGCTGTTGCGGTGTGCTGGGTGATCTACCACTCCCCGTTCGGTGTCACCCTGCAGGCGCTGCGCGAAGACGCCGTACGGCTGGAGTTCCTCGGCGTCCGAGTCGGGCGGTTCCGCCTCGCGGCGTTCACGCTCGCCGGTGCGGGTGCCGGTCTAGCTGGCGGCCTGTTCGCGTACACTGCTGGGTTGGGCACGCGCGGAGGTATGTGCTGTATTTAGTCGTGCTACCCATTGATCTTGATCCTGTTTGTCGGGGTGTGGTGTTTATGTGGGCGTT
>OFTX01000653.1_pt1 | contig 16442 bp, 11 predicted proteins | sample 1775051 | NCBI WGS metagenome assembly OFTX01 (sample SAMN08195772, study PRJEB24354) | sludge metagenome | isolation source: sludge from phenol fed wastewater aerobic bioreactor A | place: India: Nagpur | collected 2016-09-15
GAGCCGCAGCCACGGAAATACCGAGGGAAATGTGCGCGGCGGCAGGCTCAGGCGCGCCGCCCCGTTCATGGTGAGTTCGTGCACAGGGTGCTCGCGGCCGTGCTCATTCGGCACGGAGAAGAAACCGTTGGAACCCAGCTCGTACATGGAACGGGGCAGCGGCATCGTCCCCTGCAGATTGCGCAGGCTTCTGGTCAGGCGGCGCACCGGATTGCGCAGGCCGACGGGCCCGCTGAACGGCCGTTCCGGCGCCACCGCAAATACTTCGCACAACCCGAGCTGCTGCACGAACAGCGGCGCCAGGCGATTGTTCCAGTCATTGAAATCGCCGGCGATCAGGATGGGCTCGTCGTCGGGCACAAGGCGCTTGATGCGCTCGACCAGCGCGCCCACCTGGCGCGAGCGGCTGCCCGCGAACAGACCCAGATGCACCACCAGGCAGTGCACCGGCGTGCCATTGATCTGCACGGTGACGTGCAGCAGGCTGCGCTGTTCGAGCTTGTGGTCGGAGATGTCCTGGTTTTCCTGGCTGAGAATGGGAAAGCGCGACAGCAGCGCATTGCCGTGGTCGGTGCTCTGGCGCACCGCATTGCAACCGTAAGCGGCATGCATGCGCAGCCCGGCGCCCAGCGACTCGTGCTGGGCGTCGAGGTTGGAGCGGCGTTCATTGCGGCCCTGCACTTCCTGCAGGAAAACGAGATCCGGCGCGAGCCCCTCCAACCCGGCGCGTAGTTCGTGAACGCGCAAGCGGTTGAACGCGGAAAATCCCTTGTGAATGTTGTAACTCGCGATATGCAGACTATTCATATTCGGCAGCATGGACCTCGTGCCGGAAGACAGACGATATCACCTAGATGAGGTCGCTTTCGGCGATTTTCAAGTCAAAAAAATTCAGGCGACGCGGCCCGGCCGGTTGGCCTGTCCGTCGCCGCGACATCCGTCCCGATGAGCCCATTATGCGCCGTTCGCCTGACGCCCGGGCAAGCCGAACGCCCCTGCCCGGTGCACGATCGACCTGTCGGGGGGGCACCGGGGCATGTCACGCTCGCGCGTCGCGCGGCAAGTGGGGGACGTCGGACGCCCCAACGTTGGCCGCCAGCACCGCCGGACGCCAGCGGCGCAACAACAAGGCATTGCTCACCACGCTGACGCTGCTCAGCGCCATCGCTGCCCCGGCGATCACCGGACTCAGCAGGCCAAAGGCCGCGAGCGGGATGCCGACAACGTTGTAGGCAAATGCCCAGAACAGGTTCTGACGAATCTTCGACCACGTGCGACGCGACACATCGATGGCATCGGCCACACGCAGCGGATCGCCGCGCATGAGTGTGATGCCTGCCGTCTGCATCGCAACGTCCGTGCCCGAGCCCATGGCGATGCCCACATCGGCGGCAGCCAGTGCCGGCGCGTCATTGATGCCGTCGCCGACCATCGCTACGACAGCACCATCGCGCTTGAGTTGCGCGATGACTTGCGCCTTGTGCTCCGGCAACACATCCGCATGAACCTCGTCGAGGCCCAGCGCCGCCGCCACCGCCCCGGCGCTCCCGGCGTTGTCGCCCGTGACCATCACGCATCGCACACCAAGCGCATGGAGCCGCTCGATCGCCGGCCTGGCGCTTGCCTTGAGCGTATCCCCGAATGCCAGCAAGCCGAGCAATTGCGCGGCACTCGCCCCAGGCGTCTCGACCAGCCAGGATACCGTGCGTCCCTCGGCGGCAAGGCGCGTCGCCTCGCTCGCGAGCGCACCCGCCGACACCCCGAGTTCCTCGAGCAGCCGTGTGTTGCCCAACTGCAGGGTGTGCGCACCGCTCGCGTCGCTCGCTTCCGAGATGTGCGCCCGCATGCCACGACCGGGCAACGCCGTCACGTCGGACGCCACCGGCAGGGACGACGTCAGCCCCGCCTCATCCGCGGCGACCATCACGGCCTTCGCGAGCGGGTGCGAACTGCCTGACTGGACTGCCGCGGCCCAGCGCAGCAACGTCTCGGCAGACGTGCCTCCGGCAGGCAGATGCGCCACCAGGCGCGGCTTCCCTTCGGTCAGCGTACCGGTCTTGTCGAACGCCACCACACGGATGCGATGCGCCAGCTCCAACGCCTCGGCATCCTTGATGAGAATGCCCTGCCGCGCCGCCGCGCCCGTGCCGACCATGATCGCGGCGGGCGTGGCCAATCCGAGCGCACACGGACAGGCAATGACGAGTACCGCCACCGCATTGAGCAGCGCCGCTTCCAGGCCGATCCCCAGCATGAGTCCGGCGACCACCGTGACGATGGCGATCAGCACGACCACCGGCACGAATATCGCCGCCACGCGGTCGACGGCGCGCTGAATCGGCGCCTTGCCGGCCTGTGCATCTTCGACCATCCGAATGATGCGGGCGAGCGCGGTGTCCGCACCGATGGCGCTCGTCTCCACGCGCAGCGTGCCCGCTCCATTGATCGAGCCGCCCACGACCGTGTCCCCCGCCGCCTTGTCGATCGGCAGCGGCTCGCCCGTGAGCAGCGACTCGTCGAGTTGGCTGGCGCCATCGCGAATCACGCCATCGACCGGCACGCGTTCGCCGGCGCGCACGACCACCCAATCGCCAACCTTTACCTGCCCGAGCGGCACCGTGACTTCACTGGCCAGACCCTGCGGATCGCGCAGCACACGCGCCGTTTCGGGCCGCAATGCCGCCAGCGCACGTATCGCCTCGACCGTGCGTCGTTTTGCACGCGCTTCCAGCCATTTGCCGAGCAAGACGAGCGTAATCACGACGGCCGCCGCTTCGAAATACAGATGCGGCATGCTGCCGGTCGGTGCGCGCCACCACTCGTAAAGACTCAAGCCGTACGCGGCAGACGTGCCCAACGCCACCAGCAGATCCATGTTGCCGCTACCGGCACGCACGGCTTTGTACCCCGCCCGGTAGAACCGGGCGCCGAGCCAGAACTGCACGGGTGTGGCGAGCAACCACTGCACCCATGGCGGCGGCATCAAATGGACGCCCAGCGGTTCGAGCAACATCGGCAGCAACAGCGGCAACGACAACAGTGCCGCCACCGCCACGGGCCACCACGTCGGCCCCTCGCCGGACGATGCCGCCTGCGCCGGATCGGTGACGGGCGACGCCTCGTACCCCGCCTTCGCCACCGCCGCTGTCAGCGCACTCATGTCGACCACCCCTCGCACCCCGCGTACAGCGGCACGCTCGGTTGCCAGGTTGACGTTCGCTTCCACCACGCCCGGCACGCCGCGAAGCGCCTTTTCCACTCGCCCCGCGCACGATGCGCATGTCATGCCGCCGATCGCCAGCTCGAACGGCTGCTCGGCGACCTGATAGCCGGCGTCGCTCACGGCGGCTTCGACCGCCCCCAGCAGGGCGGCCGGCGCAACTCCGGCGAGCGCTTCCACCGCCGCCGTCTCGGTAGCGAGATTCACATTGGCGTTCGCGACGCCCGGCGCGCGTCGCAACGCCTTCTCGACCCGCGTCACGCACGACGCGCAGGTCATGCCTTCGATACCCACCGACCAGTTCTGAGTCATATAGCGGCCTCCGGGAGGACTGTCATCATGCTTCGCAGCTTAAAGCTTGCCATGGCAGGAAGGTCAAGTGTCTCGTCGCGCGCTTCCATGCCTTTGGGGCCCACCGCGTCAACGTGTCGCAGGCAACGCCGCGCCAGAACCCTTCACCTATCCACAATAGCGCTGTCGGCGCCGCATGCGTTTGGGGCGTGTCTGAGCGTCGACGCGAATCATCCGAAAAAGTGCTTGAGCTTCCTGCCATAGGAAGGTCTATGATCGGTTTGACGTATCCGTAACCGATACCTACTTCAAGGAGAGCAACATGCAAGTGCAAGTCGAAGGAATGAGCTGCGGTCATTGCGTAAAGGCTGTCACGCGAGCGATCACCGAGCGCGACGCCACAGCCAAGGTCAACGTGGATCTCGGCGCCGGCCGCGTCGACGTCGAAAGCCGGCTCTCGCCGGCGGAAGTCAGCGCCGCCATCACGGACGCCGGGTACACCGTCAAGGGCACGAGCGCCTGACGTTTTCGGCGGCGTCGTTGCCGGGTCGCGGCGCCACTGGCGCGCCGCGACAGCCTCCGGATTCGCGCCCCGCGCATCCCGAATGCCCCCATATGTCGCGCAGTCTTCGCTGCGAACCCTCGGCACCTTGTGCTACGCTCCGGCGTGTCGAATACGCAATGACGCCGCGCAATGAGTATCCGCGAGGTGCGATGCGTTCGACACACACGTCTTCAGGGCGGGGTGAAAGTCCCCACCGGCGGTATGTGACACCTCACGCAGCGCGAGTTGCGTGCGTCACGAGCCCGCGAGCGCCTGCCATCGTTGCTTTCGCGACACCGGCAGGGTCAGCAGATCTGGTGCGAAGCCAGAGCCGACGGTCATAGTCCGGATGAGAGAAGATGCGTCGATACCCGCGCACCATGGGATGCCGTCCCATGGCGACGTCCGTTCGCATGCCCCGAAAACGTTTTTCGCCCGATTGACTTACGCGAGGAGCGTTTCATGTCCGCATTCAACAGCACTGCCCAAGTCGCACCGCAAGCCGATACACCGGCCGCCAACAACGCCGACGATCTGCACGCCTATCCGGCGTTCGCCAACCTGCCGCCCGTCGAAGTTCGTCTGGCGGCGTCACTCGACGCCATGCGCGAAGGCCGTCCGGTCATCCTCATGGACGATCTCGACCGCGAGAACGAAGCCGATCTGATCGTGGCCGCAGAGAAAATCACTCCGACCACGATGGCCATGCTGATCCGCGAATGCAGCGGCATCGTCTGTCTGTGCCTGCCCGACGAGACGCTGCGCCGTCTCGATCTGCCCCCGATGGTCGAGCAGAACCAGAGCCGTTACGGCACCGCATTCACGGTGACGATCGAGGCGCGTCAGGGCGTGAGCACCGGCGTATCGGCGGCCGATCGCGTCACCACGATCCGCACCGCCATCGCCGACGATGCCAAGCCCTCCGATTTGTCACGCCCCGGTCACGTCTTCCCGCTGCGTGCGCAGCCGGGCGGCGTGCTCACGCGCCGCGGCCACACCGAGGGGTCGGTGGATCTGGCGATTCTCGCCGGTCTGAAGCCGGCCGCCGTGCTGTGCGAGCTGATGAACCCGGACGGCACGATGACGCGAGGCGCTGACATCGAGCGCTTCGCCGAACTGCACGGCCTGCCGATCCTCACGATCGACGAGCTGGCGAACTACCGTCGCAGCCACGCGCAGGCGGCCTGAACGGCCACGGCCAGTGGAGACAGCGGGGACAGTGAGTCTGGTCCCCGCGTCCTCCCGCCCCCCCGTGGCTCGCCGCCGAACATCGACACTTCCCTCTAACGCAAATGCCCCTGGGCATGCATCGTGACTTCTATAATCGGGCCACATCCCTAGCATTATAAAAGTTACGAGGAAGACGTCATGAACAACAAGCCGGATGCCACCGCGGTGCTGGCACAGTGGAATGCCGACGAAGCGGCCGTGCGCGAACGCATCGAACGTCGCGGGCCGGCACGCTATGGCGTCGCCAACCCCGCCGACGTCGTCGGGCTGTCGGGTCGGGAGATTTTCGAAGCGATGTTCGATGGGGCGCTGCCGATGCCGCCGATCAGCGAGACACTCGGCTTCATCGCCATCGAAGTGGCAGAGGGCCGCGCGGTCTTTCAGGGACGACCGGCCCTGCCGTATTACAACCCGCTGGGCTCGGTCCATGGCGGCTGGTTCGCCGCCTTGCTCGATTCGGCCGTGGCCTGCGCCATTCATTCGACGCTCCCCGCCGGTCGCAGTTACACCACGCTGGAACTCAAGACCAACATGGTGCGCGCCCTCACCCGGGATGTCCCGTGCGTGCGCGCCGAAGGGAAAGTCATTCAGGCGGGGCGTCAGGTCGGCATCGCGGAGGGGCGCATCGTCGGGCCGGACGGCACGCTGTACGCGCACGCCACGACCACGTGCCTGATCTTTGATTTCCCGCCGCGCAAAAGCTGAAGCGCCGGAAGCATCCGAAGCCGCTTGGTGCCGCTTGGTGCCGCTTGGTGCCGCTCAGTGCCGCTCAGTGCGACGCCCCGCCGCCGCCCTGCTCGCCGCTGTCCGGTTGATGCTCGAGCGTCTCCTTGAGCGCGATCTGGAGCTTTGCGTGCATGCGCACGAACCAGCTGCGCATGGCGACGGCCAGCACCACGGTGCCCGCCACGATCAGGACGATCATCTCCGTCGACGGCAGAATGCTCGCCGAGAGCGCCGCCACGAGCAGGATCACGCCGACCATCGCCGCGATCGGCAGGATCTCCGCCACCACACGTCGCACCTGGAATGTGTAGCGCCCCGTCAGACTCGGCGGCACGGAAAGCTCCACGAGCAGCAAGGAGAGCGACTTGAGCTTGCGGTACACCGCAATCAGGAACGGCAGCGACAACACCAGCGCCGCGCCCCAAACCACCGCACTTTGCAGGCTCGGATCACTCACCCACGGCGACATCAGTTCGGCAAGGCGCCGGTAGAAGAATGCGCCACCGAGGAAGATCGTCACCACCAGCGCCAGATTGATCGCAACGCTCACCACGATGCGCCGCACGATGGTGACGATCGCCGCGCTGTCGCCCGTCAGATGAATGCTCTGCAACCACTGCGTGTATTGTCCGAGCACGTACGACAGACGGCCCGGCATCGCGCGTCCGAGCCACCCCGTTACCGGATCGGCGCTCTTGATGAGATAGGGGGTGAGCAGCGTCGTGATGACCGACACCGCCACGGCGATCGGATAGAGGAAGTCGCTGGTCACCTTGAGCGACAGGCCCAGCGACGCGATGATGAACGAGAACTCGCCGATCTGCGACAGCCCCATGCCCACGCGCATCGATGTGCGGCCGTCCTGCCCTGAGAGATAGGCCCCCAGCCCGCAGGACACGATCTTGCCGAGCACCACCGCCACAGTGATCACCAGGATCGGCCAGATGTACGTGGCGAGCACGTGCGGATCGAGCAGCAAGCCGATGGTGACGAAGAACACCGCGCTGAACATGTCGCGCAGCGGCGCGACGAGTCGCTCGATCGTATGCAGCTCACGGGCCTCGGCCATGATGGCACCGATCAGGAACGCACCGAGCGCCACGCTGTAACCCATCTGGATGACGAGCAGGCAGAAGCCGAAGCACAGGCCGAGCACCACGACCAGCAGCATCTCGTCGCTCTTGAACTTGGCCACGTACGCGAGAATGCGCGGCACCAGCAGGATACCCACGACCAGCGACACCACCATGAACAACAGCAGCTTGCCGAGGGTGAAGGTAGCCTCCCCGGCGTCGACCGAGCCGCTGATGGCAATGCCCGAGAGCAGCGCGATCATGCCGATGGCCAACACGTCCTCGACGATCAGCACACCGAAGATCAGTTGCGCGAAACGTTCGCGTTTCATGCCCAGCTCGTCGAGCGCCTTCACGATGATGGTCGTCGACGACACCGCGAGCATGGCGCCGAGGAAGATCGAATCCATGGTGCCCCAGCCGAAGAAGCGGCCGATCTCGTAGCCGATCCACAGCATGAGCACGATCTCGGTGAGCGCCGCCACGAAGGCGGTCACCCCCACGCGTGCGAGTTTGCGCAGGCTGAACTCCAGCCCCAGCGAGAACATCAGGAACACCACGCCCAGCTCGGCCAGAATGCCGATGGTCTTCTCGTCGTGTATCAGGGCAAACGGCGGCGTGTACGGGCCGATGATCACCCCCGCCACGATGTAGCCGAGCACGACCGGCTGCCGGAACCGGTTGAAGATGACCGTCACGATGCCGGCCAGCAGCATGATGACGGCCAGGTCCTGAATGAAGTCGATGGCGTGATGCATCCGATACGTTCTCCCCGCGGCGCGTTGCGCCGATTTTGCTGTTCTTGACTCCACGCCGGCCACGCGTCGCGCCCCTCGCGGGCCGCAGCGGCAACACAAGACGTGATGCTTGATAAAGGTGGGAAGCCGGCCATGTGCCGCCGGCTTGATAGACGTTGCGCTCGCTTGCCCGGTCCCGCCGACCGGACGGCCACCGGGTCGCGGGTCCGCACCCCCTCCCCCCGGGGAGGGCTCCGACGCGCTCGCCGGAATGCCGAAACCCGACAAACCACAGGCCGAAAACGGGTGCGGAATCAATATACGCGACGGGCGAACCGGCGCGCAACCCAAGATTGACGGGGCTTTTCATAAAAGATTCCCGTTTTCCGCAAGATGCGACGAAATTTTTTCGCTTGCTTTTTGTCGCCTCTGCCAGTGAAATATCACAACAATATCAAATCAATTTCACCAGTCGCACTTTCAGGAGTTTGCAACGTATGGGTTCCCGTCTGTCCTTTTCGGTGTCCGCTGTCGGCGGCAGCGGCGTCGCCACGCGCGTCGACGTGCCGATCGACACCCTGATCATTGCGGGCTGGGCCGGCCGCGATCGCGACGCCGTCGAGCATCACATTGCAGAGCTGGCCGCGCTCGGCGTGCGCCGTCCGTCGAGCACGCCCTGCTTCTATCGACTGGCGCCGGCGTTGCTGTCGCAGGATGAAACCATCGACGTCGTCGGCCAGACGAGCAGCGGAGAGGCCGAATGCGTGCTCGTGCGCCACGGCGACGCCATGCTCGTGAGCGTCGGTTCGGACCACACCGACCGGGAAGTCGAGGCATATGGGGTGACGGTCTCGAAGCAGATCTGCGCCAAGCCGGTAGCGCGCGGCGCGTGGCACCTTGCCGATGTGGCGGCGCACTGGGATCGGCTGGAACTGCGCTCGTGGGTCACGTGCGACGGAGAGCGCCGCCTGTATCAGGAGGGCACGGTGGCGGGGCTGCTCGCGCCGCAGGAATTGATGGCGAGGCTCGAAGCGGGTGCCGGGGCCGATGGTATCGGTAGTGCCGGCGATACGGCGAGTGTCGGCGGACTGCGCTCGGGTGCCGCGATGTTCTGTGGCACACTCGCTGCCATTGGCGGCGTGGCCGGCGGCGAGCGGTTCGAGATCGAGCTGCACGACCCCGTGCTCGGCCGCACGATCCGGCACGGCTACGTCACGCAGGCGCTGGCCATCGCCGACTGACCTCCTCAGACCCGATGCCCAACGAGACGACCGCCCCTCCCCCCAACGCTCCCGTGCGCCGCATGCCCGACGCGACCGCCGCGACGACCCCGCCCGGTTCGAGCGCGAGCCCCGAGGGCCGCAGCCTTACCGAGCGCGCCTACGAAGCCATCAAGCACGACATCATCACGCTGCGTCTGCGTCCGGGTGAGCCCCTGAACGAAGCGCAACTGATGCAGTCGACGGGGCTTGGGCGCACGCCGGTGCATCAGGCCATGCATCGCCTCGCGCTCGAAGGGCTGGTGGTCATCCTGCCGCGCAAGGGCGCCATGGTCGCGCCCGTCTCGCTGAACGACGCGCTCGAGATCATCGACGTGCGCATGATCAACGAGACCTATTGCGTCGAGCTGGCCGCGCGCGCGGCCACGCCCGACGACCTCGCGGCCATCGAGGCGGTGCTGCTGCGCTCTCGCGACGCCATCGCCGCGCGCGACGTGGCCGCCATGATGCGCATCGACCGTGACTTCCATCTCGCGATCTCGCGCGCCTCGCGCAACCAGACACTCGCCGATCTGCTGCGCGGCCTGCACGAGCGCTCGCTGCGCTTCTGGTTCCTTGCGCTGTCGACGCCGAGCCATCTCGAGGGCGTCTACGAGGAGCATCTCGAACTGTATGACGCGCTCGCCGCGCATGACGCCGAGCGCGCGCGCCGGGCCATCGCCCGTCACATTGACGAATTCCGCACCCATATCCTGAAAGCGATCTGAACATGAGCACCGACGCCATCGATCTGCAACGCCCCCTGTCCGACCTCGCCGCCGCGCGCGACGCCGGCCGCACCACCAGCCGCGCCCTCACCGAACAGGCGCTCGCCCGCATTGCCGACCCCGCGGGCCAGGGCCACGTCGTCTTCACGCACGTCGACGCGCAAGCCGCCCGCGACGCCGCCGACGGGCTCGACGCATTGCGCCGTGCCGGGGTGCGGCTGTCGCCGCTCATGGGCATCCCCGTGTCGGTGAAGGACCTGTTCGACGTCGCCGGACAAGTCACGCGCGCCGGCTCCAGGGTGCTCGACAACGCGCCCCCGGCCAAGCACGACGCGCTCGCCGTGGCCAGGCTGCGGCAGGCGGGCGCCGTGATCGTCGGTCGCACCAACATGACGGAATTCGCCTTTTCCGGCCTCGGACTGAATCCGCACTACGGCACGCCGCGCTCGCCGTGGCAGCGCGACGCGGGCCACATCGCCGGCGGCTCGTCGTCCGGCGCCGCCGCCTCGGTCGCGGATGGCATGGCGGCCATCGGCCTCGGCACCGACACCGGGGGGTCGATTCGCATTCCGTCGGCCTTCTGCGGCCTCACGGGCTTCAAGCCGACCGCCGCGCGCACACCGCGCGAGGGCGCCCTGCCGCTGTCGACGTCGCTAGACTCCGTCGGCCCCATCGGCCGCTCGGTCGACTGCTGTGCCCGGGTCGACGCCATCCTCGCGGGACAGGCCGTGGACGAAGCCCCGGCCGCACCGCGCGAGATGCGCGGCATGCGCTTCGGTGTCTTGACGAACTTCGTGCTCGACGGCGCCGAACCGGAGGCCATCGCCATCTACGAACGCGCCCTGGCCGCGCTCGCCGGGGCAGGCGCCACGCTGGTGGAATTCAAGTTCACGCCGTTCGACGACCTGCCTGCCATCAACCGTTTCGGGTTCTCGCCGATCGAGGCCTACGCATGGCATCGCAAGTGGCTCGCCGAGCGTGCGCAGGACTACGATCCGCGCGTGCTCGTACGCATTCGCAAGGGCGAACCCGCGGGCGCCGCCGACTACATCGACCTGCTGAACGCACGCGCGGCACTCATTGCCGCGGCGAACCCCGTCTGGCAAAGCTTCGACGCAGTGCTTTGCCCGACCGTGCCGCTCACCCCGCCGGCCATCGCACCGCTCGAAGCAAGCGACGAGACCTTCACGGCCACCAACGCGCTGGTGCTGCGCAACCCGACCGCCATCAACATGATCGACGGTTGCGCCTTCTCCCTGCCTTGCCACGGCAAGGGAGAAGCCCCAATCGGGCTCATGGCCAGCAGCGCGGCGGGCGACGATGCCCGCCTGTTCCCGGTGGCGCGCGCCATCGAGCACGCGCTGCGCTCGGCGGGCCTCGGCGCCTGATCGCGCTCGCGCCGCGGCACGCCAGGCGCCGCGTGGACGGCAGCCTCGCTCACGTGTCGGCGCGCCGATGTGCCGCCGGCGGGATGCCTTGCGGCGGAAAGGGTTCGGGCGTGTCAAATCAGGGCGAAAAGTTCCCGGCTTTTCGCTTCATTTTCGCTTCATTTTCGCGCCATGCGAGACGCACATTGACCTCGGGGTGGGGTTACAATCCCTGCCCAAGTGCCCGTCGCCCGGCGTCATTCGGGGTGTTGCGGGAATTGTGATGGCCCACCGCCCGAAGTGACATGAACGCCCAACTCGACCCGGCCCTGCGCCGCGAACGTCTGCTGTATCTCCTGCTTACCGTGGTCTGCCTCGCCCTGCTGGGCGGCGCGCTGTACTTCCAGTACGTGCGTCACGAAGATCCGTGTCCGCTGTGCATCCTGACACGCTATGCCCTCGTGCTGATCGCAATCTTCGGTCTGGTCGGTGCGATCTCGCGCCATCGGACAGGCATTCAGGTTGCCCGCGTGCTGGCAGCGCTGTCGGCCATCGGCGGCATGGCGGCGTCGGGCTATCTGATCTACGTGCAGGCCAATCCGCTCGTGAGCTGCGGGTACGACGTGGTCGAGGCGTTCGTCGACGCCCTGCCGACCTCGCGCCTGCTGCCGCAGGTCTTCCAGGTACAAGGCATGTGCCAGACGATGTACCCGCCGATTCTGGGTCTGACGCTGCCGATGTGGTCGCTCGCCGCGTTCGTCGTGATTTTCCTGTCGCTGGCGCTGCACCGCCCGCCTCGCGCCGTCTCGCTGCGCTGAGCGTTGTTCGTTTTGCCGGCCGTTCGCCTTCAGGCAACGGCCGGGGCTTCCCTCGGGTCGCCACCTCCCGCCTCGCGCGCGTCTCCAGCCCCTTCCTCCTCAACCGCCCAGACCGCTCGCGCCTCGCGCTGATACCGGGCAGCCCTCGTGCCTCCTGCCTCTGGACAGCGGCCCTCACGCGCCCCCTGGCCCGCCCCGAATCTTGGCACACGCGCCCCAAATCTCAGGGCCGCGACGCCACCGGCACTTGCGCCCCGCTCCCGTTCGCGACGTCAAGCTCCGTCGCCACTTCCGCAATGCGTCGTCGCAGCCAGGTCACCTCGGGCGCCGCGTGTGTGCGTTCGTGCCACAACTGATAAAAGCGCATCGGCGGGAAGGCAAAGGGCGATGGCAGCACCCGGATCGGCAGATACCGCGCGTAGTGCTGCGCGAACTGGCGGCCGGTCGTGAATACCAGGTCGGTGCGCATCAGCACGTACGGCACGAGGCCGAAGTACGGCATCGTCATCTGGATGTTGCGGCGCAGGCCCTGGTCGGCCAGCCATCCGTCGATGAAGCTCTGTCGCTCGGCCACGTAAGGCGTGGGCGCCAGATGCGGTAATTCCAGATAATGCTTAAGCGAAATGCCCTTGCTCGCAAGCGGATGCTGCGCTCCGAGCATGCACACCACCTCGTCGTCGAACAGGCGCGACATGTGCAATTGGGGCGGCGGCTCGAGCCAGTTGCCGATCACCACGTCGAGCGAGCCGTTCTCCAGGGCGCCCGCGTAATCGAAGCCCGCGTTGATCGGCTGGACGTGCAGGCGCGCCGATGGCGCGTCGCGACGCAACACCTCGGCGATATTGGGGAGGAAGACAGCGTCGAGATAATCGGGCGCGCCCAGCCGGAAGGCCCGGGTCGTCGTCTGCGGCGCGAACTCCGTGCTCGGATGCGTGATCCGGTCGATGGCCGCGAGCGCGTCGGTCGCGTAGCCCAGCAGCTCCTGTCCGCGTTCGGTGGCGACCATCCCGCTCTTGCCGCGCACCAGAATGGCGTCGCCGGTGATCTCTCGCAGACGGCGCAGCGAATTGCTGACGGCCGGCTGCGACTGTCCGAGCTTGAGAGAAGCGCGCGACACGCTCTGTTCGGTCAGCAACGTATGGAGTACCCGCAGCAGGTAGGCGTCGATCTGTTCGCGGGGTCTTTGCATGAGCTGGGGCGCACTGATGGCGTGTTGAACGCCGGATGACGGCGGGTTGAGCCATAGTTTATGACAATGCCACCTCATCGGGGCGCCCGAATAGGCATCATCATGCCGACGAAATATTTCCCCCGGCCCGCGGTGCTATCTTCGGCCCATCCCCCACGCCGGCGGAGACAACGATATCCGGCGCGTCCACAATGCACTGCACTACACTGAGAACCATGGAGACACAAGCCATCCGCTTTTTTTACCGCGGCAAGGTGCACGAGGTCACTGGCGAGGCCACGACCCGCACCGTGCTTCAGTACACGCGCGAAGACCTGCATTGCACCGGCACCAAGGAAGGGTGTGCCGAAGGCGACTGCGGGGCCTGCACGGTCGTGATCGGCGAGTTGGCCGACGACGGCAACGTGGCGCTGCGTGCGGTCAACGCTTGCATCCAGTTCCTGCCGACGCTCGACGGCCGCGCCCTCTTCACGGTGGAAGACCTGCGCGGCGCCGATGGCACGCTGCACCCGGTGCAGCAGGCACTGGTGGATTGCCATGCGTCGCAGTGCGGCTTCTGCACGCCGGGCTTCGTGATGTCGCTGTGGGCCATGTACCAGAACCGTCCGGCCGACGCCGGCTGCCCCAGCCGGCGCGAAATCGACGACGTGCTCTCCGGCAACCTGTGCCGCTGCACGGGCTATCGCCCCATCGTCGACGCCGCCCAGAAAATGTTCGATCTGCCGCGTCAGGCGTTCGACCGCGGCGCACTGGCCCAACAGCTCCGGGCCCTGCAGCGCGGCGAAACGCTCTCGTACGAACACGACGGCCAGGTCTTCCACGCACCCCGCACGCTGGCCGAGCTGGCGCGCCTGCGCGCGGCGCACCCGCAGGCCCGCCTGCTCGCCGGCAGCACCGACGTCGGCCTGTGGGTGACCAAACAGTTTCGCGAGCTCCCTCACCTGATCTACCTCGGTCAGGTCGCCGAACTCCGCGAGATTTCCGAGGGCCCCGACGGCCTTTACATCGGCGCCGGTGCACTGCTCAACGACGCGTTCGACGCACTCGTGGCTCACTATCCGGAGCTGGCCGAATTGCGCCAGCGCTTCGCCTCGTTCCCGATTCGCAACGCCGGCACCCTCGGCGGCAACGTGGCCAACGGCTCGCCCATTGGCGACTCGATGCCCGCGCTGATCGCGCTGGGTACGCGCATCGTGCTGCATCGCGAAGGCGTCGTGCGCGAAATGCCGCTCGAGGATTTCTATCTCGCTTATCAAAAAAACGCGCTGGAAGCAGGCGAATTCGTGCAAGGCATTCGCGTGCCGCTGCCGGTGGCCGTACAGCGCTTTCGCACGTACAAGCTGGCCAAGCGCTTCGACCAGGACATCTCGGCCGTGTGCACCGCGTTCGCCATCGAACTCGACGGCGAGACCGTGCGCTCGGCCCGTGTCGCGTTCGGCGGCATGGCCGCCACGCCCAGGCGAGGTAGCGCCATCGAGGCCGCACTGACGGGTCGGCCGTGGACGGAGGCCACCGTGCGCGCCGCCATGGCCGCGCTGCCCACCGATTACCAGCCGCTGTCGGACATGCGCGCCACGAGCGCCTACCGCCTCGCCGGCGCGCAGAATCTGTTGTATCGTTTTTTCCTGGAAACGCGCACCGATGCGCCGCTTGCGGCCCATGAAGTCAACGCGTTCGCGAACGTCTAATCGGAGTTGCCCATGAACACGCAAGTCGAAGGCTTCATGACGCAGACCCCGCAGACCCCGCAGACTGCACAGGCCGCCCCGGCCGCGGCCACCGCGCAGGTGGGCCGCTCGCGTCCGCACGAATCGGCCGTCCTCCATGTGGCCGGCGAAGCCACCTACACGGACGACATTCCCGAAGTGCAAGGCACACTGCACTGCGCGCTGGGCGCGTCGCCCAGGGCGCACGCCCGCATTCTCTCGCTCGATCTCGACGCCGTGCGACGCGCACCGGGCGTGGTCGCGGTTTTCACCGCCGCCGACATCCCGGGCGTGAACGATTGCGGTCCGGTCGTTCACGACGACCCGATCCTCGCCGACGGCGTGGTGCAGTACATCGGCCAGCCGATGTTCGCCGTGGTGGCCGAATCGCACGACGCGGCGCGCCGCGCGGCGCGCCTGGCCAAGGGCGAGTACGAAGACCTGCCCGCCATTCTCACGCCGCAGGCCGCCAAGGCCGCCGGTGCGGGCGTGCTGCCGCCGATGCAGTTGCGCCGCGGCGATGCCGATGCCGCACTGCAAACCGCGCCGCATCGACTGAGCGGCACGTTCGAGTGCAACGGTCAGGAGCAGTTCTACCTCGAAGGGCAGATCTCGTACGCGATTCCGAAGGAAAACGACGGTATCCACCTGTATTGCTCGACGCAGCACCCCACCGAAATGCAGGCGCTCGTGTCGCACGCACTCGGCTGGCATAGCCATCAGGTGCAGGTGGAGTGCCGCCGCATGGGCGGCGGCTTCGGCGGCAAGGAATCGCAATCGGGCCTGTTCGCGTGTGTGGCGTCGCTGTGCGCCTCGCGACTGAAACGTCCGGTGAAGCTGCGTCTGGATCGCGACGACGACTTCATGATGACCGGCAAGCGTCATGGCTTCTACTTCGAATACGACGTCGGGTATGACGACGACGGCCGCATCGTCGGCGCGAAGGTCGACATGACGCTGCGCGCGGGCTTCTCGGCGGACCTGTCTGGCCCTGTCGCCACGCGCGCCATCTGCCATTTCGACAACGCCTACTTCGTGCCGGCCGCCGATCTGCGCGCCCTGTGCGGCAAGACCAATACGCAATCGAACACGGCGTTTCGCGGCTTCGGTGGCCCGCAGGGCGCACTTATCATGGAAGTCCTGCAGGACGCGATCGCGCGCCGCCTGGGCAAGGATGCGCTCGATGTGCGCCGCGCGAACTTCTATGGCAAGACCGAGCGCAACACCACGCCTTACGGCCAGCTCGTGAAGGACAACGTCATTCACGAGCTGGTGGCGCAACTGGAACAGACCAGCGATTACCGGGCCCGACGCGAAGCCGTGCGCGCGTTCAACCGCACGAGTCCGGTGCTGCGCAAGGGGCTCGCACTCACGCCGCTGAAGTTCGGCATTTCGTTCAACGTGCAGGCCTTCAACCAGGCGGGCGCCCTCGTGCACGTCTATCGCGACGGCTCGATGCTCGTCAATCACGGCGGCGCCGAGATGGGCCAGGGCCCGGCCACGAGGGCCGCACCGGCGGGCCCTCCCGCGCGTCGCGACCCGACCTCGCCCGCA
>OFTX01000654.1_pt1 | contig 16436 bp, 8 predicted proteins | sample 1775051 | NCBI WGS metagenome assembly OFTX01 (sample SAMN08195772, study PRJEB24354) | sludge metagenome | isolation source: sludge from phenol fed wastewater aerobic bioreactor A | place: India: Nagpur | collected 2016-09-15
TCGCCGGCCAGCGGGACGGGATCGCGCGGCTGGGCGCGCTGGGGCACGAGGTAGTCCTGCAGGCCGGCGCGAACGCGGTTCAGGTCGGCACGCAGTCGGGCGTAGTCGAAGTGGTAGCGGGTGCGTTCCTGCGGAGCGGTATTGGCGGCGTGCTCGGCGAGGCGGTCGATCAGGTCGAGTTGGCGGGTGAGCGCGGCGAGCTGCTCACGCTCCGAGGCGAGGCTGTCGGCAGCAGCGGCAGGCTGCAGCGCCGAGAACGACACAGCCAACACCACGGCAAGCGCAGGCCGCGCGGATGTGCGGCGGTTGGTCTGTCCCATCGTGCCATTCCCCGTTGAAGCGGATGGCCAGATGCTGTGGCGCGCTCTCGCTTTGCGCCGCAGGGAATGGGAACTACGGCATGACCGGATTTGTTGGTCGCGCTGGCCGACATTCGCGCAATGCCTGGTGGATTTCTTGTTGGCTAGCGCCTACCACCCTTTGGTAGAATTGAGCAAACTTGGCAATCCAAAGTCACGAAAGACCAAACCAGATGGTTTTCAGATGAGTGAAGTCGAGAGCGAGATCCTCACGCTGGAGGAAGTCGCGGCCTACCTCAAAGCCGGCAAACGGACGGTCTATCGCCTTGCCCAGAAAGGAGAGATTCCAGCGTTCAAGCTTGGGGGAACCTGGCGCTTTCGCCGCTCGGAGCTGGATCGGTGGATCGCCGAAAGCATCAACAAGAAGAAGCCGGAGGCCGAGTGAGCGCGGACCATGCCAGCCGCCGAATCACGCTCGGGGAAGAACAAGGGGGGGATCGCCGTTGACGACACAGCAGCTTCTGACGCCGCACCAGAGCCAGTACTTTGCTTGGCTGCTGACCAGGCGTGCAGCAGGCGACTCGGTGGAGTCGCTGGCTTCGACCTTGGTCGATTCGCAGGTCGATCTGAATCCCCATCAGGTCGAGGCCGCGCTCTTCGCTTGCCGCAACCCCCTCTCACGCGGCGTGATCCTCGCCGACGAGGTTGGTCTGGGCAAGACCATCGAAGCCGGCTTGGTCATCTCCCAACGCTGGGCGGAACGGCGGCGGAAGGTGCTCATCATCGTTCCGGCGAACCTGCGCAAGCAATGGCATCAGGAGCTGCAGGACAAGTTCGGCCTGCAAGGGCTGATCCTCGAAGCCAAAAGCTACAACGCGATCCGCAAGCAGGAGCAGCGGAACCCGTTCCTGTTCGCCTCCGGTCCGATCATCTGTTCCTACCAGTTCGCGAAGGCCAAGGCTGACGATGTCAAGGGCATCGACTGGGACTTGGTCGTCCTCGACGAAGCGCATCGCCTGCGCAACGTCTACAAAACCAGCAACGTCATCGCCAAGACCCTCAAGGAGGCGCTGTCGCGCGTTCACTCCAAGGCGCTCCTGACCGCGACGCCGTTGCAGAACTCGCTGCTCGAACTCTATGGGCTGGTCAGCTTCATCGATGACCGGGTGTTCGGAGACCTTGATAGCTTCCGCTCGCAATTCACTGGCAGAGAGCAATCCTTCAGCAGCCTGCGTGACCGGCTGGCCCCCATCTGCAAGCGCACCCTGCGCAAACAGGTTCAGCCCTACGTGTCGTACACAGCGCGCAAGGCCATCGTCGAGGAGTTCACGCCGTCGAGCGAAGAGCAGGAACTTTCCAGGCTCGTCGCCGATTACCTGCGCCGCCCCAACCTCAAGGCCCTGCCCGAGGGGCAGCGCCAACTGATTTCGCTCGTGCTGTGGAAGCTGCTCGCCTCCAGCACGCACGCGATTGCGGGTGCGTTGGAGACGATGGCCAAGCGTCTCCAGGGTGTGCTGAATGAAACTCCCGTGGTTGCCGATCTCGCCGAAGAACTGGACGAGGACTACGAGTCGCTCGACGAGACCGCCGAAGAGTGGGAAGACCAGGAGCAGGGAACAAAGGCAGCGAGCCGCTTGGAACGCGATGCCATCGCGCAGGAGATCGAGGAGCTTCGCCACTTCAAAACACTGGCAACCAACATCCGGGACAACGCAAAGGGCAAGGCGCTGCTCACCGCACTGGATCGCGCCTTCGCCGAACTGGATCGGTTGGGCGCGCCGGGGAAGGCCATCATCTTCACCGAGTCCAAGCGCACGCAGGAATACCTCCTCAACTTGCTAGTCGACACGCCATACGGCGACGACATCGTGCTCTTCAACGGGACCAATAGCGACCAGCGTGCACAGGCGATCTACAAGGATTGGCTGAAACGGCACGAAGGCACCGACCGTATCACCGGTTCCAAGACCGCCGACACCCGTGCGGCCCTGGTCGAGCACTTCAAGGAGCGTGGCAAGGTCATGATTGCCACCGAGGCCGGGGCCGAAGGCATCAACCTCCAGTTCTGTTCGCTGGTCATCAACTACGATCTGCCCTGGAACCCGCAGCGTATCGAGCAACGCATTGGCCGGTGTCACCGTTACGGTCAGAAGTTCGACGTGGTGGTGGTGAACTTCGTCGATCTCAGCAATGAGGCGGACAAGCGCGTCTACGAATTGCTGTCCCAGAAGTTCCAGCTCTTTGAAGGCGTGTTTGGGGCTAGCGACGAAGTGCTGGGCGCCATCGGATCGGGCGTCGATTTCGAGCGGCGTATCGCCGACATCTACCAGAACTGCCGCGAGCCCGAGGAAATCAAGTCCAGCTTCGAGCAACTCCAGCTCGACCTCTCCGGCGAGATCAACGAGGCGATGGTCAAGACGCGCCAGGTATTGCTTGAGAACTTTGATGAGGAGGTGCAGGAGAAGCTGCGCATGCGCGCCGACGACAGCCGCAACGCACGCAACCGCTTCGAGCGGATGCTGATGGACTTGACCCGCGCCGAACTGGTCCATTGCGCCGCGTTCGATGACGATGGCTTCGATCTCCGCCACATACCGAATGGAGTCGAGCACAGCGGTCTCGCGGGCATTGAGCTGGGGCGCTACGAATTGCCCCGCCGCTCCGGCGACGCGCATCTGTATCGCATCAATCATCCACTGGCGCGATGGGGCATCGAGCAGGCCAAGGCTCGGGCACTCAACGGGGCTCGTCTCGTCTTCGACTACAACGCCCACGGTGCAAAGATCAGCACGCTTGAAGCCTGGCGCGGCAAGGCCGGATGGCTCACCGTGAAGCTAATCTCGGTCGAGACACTCGGCACCCAGGAGCAGCATCTCCTGGTTGCCGCAGGCACAACCGACGGCGTCGTACTCGCGGAAGAGGATCCGGAAAAACTGCTGCGCCTGCCCGCGACTACGCAGACGGCCAGTCTGTTCAACGCCCCTGACGCCACCCTGCTGGCCGATGTGGAAGCCCGCAAGACCGCACTCCTGCGCGACGTCAACGAGCGCAACCTCGGCTACTTCGAGCAGGAAGTCCAGAAGCTCGATTCCTGGGCGGACGACCTGAAGCTGGGTCTGGAGCAGGAGATCAAGGAGATTGACCGCGAGATCAAGGAGGTGCGCCGCACCGCCGCGACCTCGCCGACGCTGGAAGAAAAGCTGTCATGGCAGAAGAAGCAGCGCGAACTGGAAGGCAAACGCAGCAAGCTGCGCCGAGAGCTGTTTGCCCGGCAAGACGAAGTCGAAGCGCAGCGCAACGACTTGATCAGTCAGCTTGAAGTGCAACTCCGGCAGCAGGTGGACGAGCGCACGCTGTTCACCGTCGAGTGGGAGTTGATGTGATGGTGAGTCGAATGGCAGCTTTGGACCGGCGGATGATCAGCCAGCGCCTGACGCGTGCCAAGAATTGAGGAGAACGACTATGGCCAGTGGAAAGTTGCTGCGGCAACTCATCAAATCGGGAACGCAAGGCGATGCTGCGGGCTTTCGCTCAGCCTCTGAGGCAGTGATTAAGGAAGAGCGCGAAAAGAACCATCATTTGCTCGCCAACGACCTTGAACGTTTGCTTTACGGCGATCAGGCAACGGTCGGGAAGAATGCGCGGAAGCTGCAAAGTTTGCCCAGCCTGCCGACCAATAAAGACAACGGCCTTGCGCTACTAGAAGAGCGTGCCGTGATTCGAGAGGAGAAAGACATCATTCTCTCGGATGCTTCGCAGTCGGCACTTGATGAAATCTTGATGGAGCACAACCGGACGGACGTGCTCCGATCCTATGGCCTGCAACCCGCGCAGAAGCTGTTGTTTTGCGGGCCTCCCGGCTGCGGCAAGACGCTGGCCGCCGAAGTCATCGCGCACAGCCTTGCCATGCCGCTTGTCCTCGTTCGGCTGGACTCGGTCATCTCGTCGTTTCTGGGGGAGACGGCCGCCAATTTGCGCAAAGTGTTCGATTACGTCGCAACGCATCCCGTGGTCGCCTTGTTCGACGAATTCGACGCCCTGACCAAGGATCGCGGCGACAGCGCCGATCATGGTGAACTCAAACGCTCCGTCAATGCTGTCTTGCAGATGATGGACGGTTATCGAGGCGAAAGCATCCTGATTGCCACTACCAACTACGAAACCTTGTTGGACAAGGCGGTTTGGCGACGCTTCGATGAGGTTGTGTGCTTCGAGATGCCGAATCTGGAGCAGATCAAACGCCTGTTGGCACTGAAACTCTCCGGTGTCCGCCGCAATTTCGAGCCCGACGATGGCCAAGTGGCATCCCTGTTCAAGGGCATGTCGCACGCCGACATCGAGCGGGTTCTGCGGCGCGCCGTCAAGGAAATGATCCTGTCCGGCCGCGAGTTCCTGGAGAAGAGCCACCTCGATACCGCGCTTGCCCGTGAGTATCGTCACAAGAGTTGAGGGATAGAGGGGGAGGCATGGACTATGAACATTTGCGCTTGGAGCGAGAAGCGCGCTCAACGGAGCGCCATCCGAGGCGCCCTCCGGGAGTTCGGCCCCCTGCTGACCCGAGAGCGCATGGCGTCGCGCTGGCGGAGCGGCTTGGCCACGCGCGGCAACGCGCGATGGCGGAGGACGTCGGGGGATTCGACGACCGCAAGCTGCTCAAGATTCGGCTGCGGGCGGGCGACAAGAGCGTGCCCAAATTCGATGCCATTCCCGGCGTGGAGATCGTGAGTCAGGAAGATGAATCCGTCGTGCTGGCATTCGCCACTGATGACGGCTTGAGCGAGTTCGAGAGCCGCCTGGCCACCCTTGCACGTGATGGCGTTGTTACACGCAAGGAACTGTTCTACGTCATCGAAGACTTCGACCACTGGACACCCCAGGACCGTACCGGCGCGGCCTTGCTTGAGCAAGGATATCCAGCCACGCCAACCTTCATGCTCGATGTCGAACTATGGCCCCAGGAGCGACACGACAAGTGCCGGGAAATGGTGCGCGCCTTTCTCGACTGGTTGCGCGCACAAGGCATTGAGCGGCTGGACGACATCCAGCAACCCTCGCTCGTCATGGTCCGTGTACGCTGTAACCGTGCGCAGGCCGAGCAGATCTTGCACCATCGCGATGTGCGCACCGCCGACCTGCCGCCCCGCTTGGGCGTGGCCGTACAACTGCTTCACACCGACATCAACCAGTTTCCTCCGATCGATCCCCCCTCTGATGATGCTCCGTCCATTGCCGTGCTGGACTCCGGCTTGACGCGTGGACATTCGCTGCTCGGCGCAGCGGTCGGCGACGCGCAGGGCTACCTCGCACCGCATCGCAGTGCCGATGACACCGCTCCCCACTGGCACGGCACCTTCGTTGGCGGGCTTGCGTTGTACGGCGATGTCCAGAGCGTTATTCAGCAAGGGCAGTTCGTCCCGCAGCTTCGCCTGTTTTCCGGCAAAGTGTTCGAAGACGACGGACAAGACCAAACCGAGTTCGTCGAAAAGGCGGTCGAGGAAGCCGTGCGCGACCTGCATGCGCAATACGGCTGCCGGGTCTTCAACCTGAGCTATGGCGACCTGAACAAGGTCTACGATGGCCGTCATGTGCGCGGGCTCGCCTACACGCTGGATCGGCTGACGCGTGAGTTGGGAGTCCTGTTCGTAGTACCAGCGGGCAATTTGCTGTCATCCCGGTTGCCAGCCGATACACGCACGAGTTACCCGGACTACCTGTTCGAAGGCCACGCTCGCCTGCTGGACCCCGCCACATCGCTCAACGCCCTGACCGTTGGCGGCTTGAGCCTGAATGAGGCCACACGCAATGCACAGCGCCATCCCAACACGATTGAAGACCACGTGTTGGCACGGGCGGAGCAGCCGTTTCCATTGACTCGCAGCGGCCCTTCTGCCAGCGGCGCCATCAAGCCCGACGTGGTTGCGCATGCCGGCAACATCGCCTTACGACGCACCGGAGGTGGCACAGACCATGCCGGTCTGGGAGTGGTGTCGCTCAACGGCGGCTTTGCCTTGGGGCCGGCGTTCAAGGAAGACATCGGCACCAGCTACGCCGCACCCCAAGTCGCCCACCAAGCCGCGCGGCTACTGGCCGAAGTGCCCGACGCTTCGCCCAGCCTGCTGCGCGCACTGATCGGCGCCCATGCCCGCTGGCCGCAAGCCTGCGAAGCGCTGTTGAACCCCGGCAACAATGCTGAAGGGCGCGACAAACTCCTGCGCCTCGTCGGGTATGGGCGCGTGGACGATGCGGCGCTGTTCCGCTCGCTTGATCACACCGTAACCCTGCTGGCCGAAGAGCGCGTCGGAAACGACCAGCACCACTTCTTCGAATTACCTTTACCAGACAGCTTCTGGGACGGTGGCCGCCGCACGCGTGAGGTGACCGTCGCGCTCGCCTATAGCCCTGCCGTGCGCACCACGCGGCTGGACTACCGCAGAGCCAAACTGTGGTTCCACCTGGTGACGGCTGGCAGCCTGGATGAGGTCACCCAAGCCTACCGGCGCAATCGGGAAGAAGGCATGGGCGAACGCGCCAACGGCCGCTGGCTACCCAACGACACCCGCAAGAGCGGCACGTTGCAGGTCTCTCGATGGCGCTTCAAACAGGCGCTGGCCAACGGTCACAAGGTGTTCGTCGTGGTGACCCGACAAGACAGTCCTTGGTCCGATGGGCGAGATGGGGACGAGCCCTATGCCGTCGCCGTGGTGCTGGCGGATCGGGACCAGGCCAACGCTCAGCTCTACGCCCAGGTGCGGGCGGCGCTGCAAGCCCGTGCCCAGGCACGTGCGCGTGCTCGGATTGGCGGGAGGGGCTGATGGCGGCGCTCGAACCTCAATACATGATCATCCTAAAGAAGGTGCTCGCCACCCGCTTCGTTCCGTTCCTGCCGCCATTGCTCGGCAACGTCAATCCCGCCGATCACGCGGCGAAACAGCTTTCGCGGGCCTTCAGCGCCTTCGTTCTCCACAAGCTGCTCGACATTACGCCGCAGGTGGCGGCCGCCTCGGTCGTGGATGATTTCAACGACAAGGGCATCGACGCTATCCACTGCCACGCGTCGACGGAGACGCTGTACCTGCTGCAAACCAAGTTGAAGGAGTCTGAGCAATTCAAGCAGGAGGATGCACTGCCATTTTGCGAGGGCATTCGCCTGTTGCTCAAACAGGACTTCACCGCGTTCAACGAGAACGTCCTGAATCGGAAGGCTGATATCGAGGGCGCACTCGATACGTGTAGCCACATCAAACTGGTCGTGCCCTACACCGGCGATGGTGTATCGCAAACGGCCCGCGACGCCTTGCAGACCCTGCTCGACGACGAGGACCTGGACGAAGAGCGGCTGGTCAAGCAGGTGGAGTACTACACGGCGACCGAGATCGCCCGCGACCTGCTGGCGGAACAGGCCTACCAACCCGTGCACACGGTTGTAGCGCTGCAGAAGCACGCGAAAGTCGAAAGCCCGCGAGCCACGTACTACGGTGTCGCGCGGCTGGCGGACTTGGTGGCCCTGCATCAGACGCACGGCAAGGCCCTGTACGAACGCAACATCTGCTACTTCCTCGGCAGCAGCAAGTCCGATGTCAACAAGGCCATCAAGACGACCTTGCATGACACCCCGGTGGACTTCTTCTATCTCAACAATGGCGTCACGGCCGTCTGCGACCTGATCGAGCCGAAGGCCAACAAGAATGGCGTCAAGAAGTTCAAGGTGCGCGGCCTGTCCATCATCAACGGCGCGCAGACGGTGGCGTCGGCTGCCGAATTCGTGCGCCAGCATCCGGGCAAGAGCATCGATGACGCCAAGGTGATGCTCACTTTGATCAAGGCATCGGCGGACGGCCAGTTTGGGAAGAGCGTGACCAAGGCTCGCAACCACCAGAACCCGGTACAGACCGCGAACTTCGCCTCGCTGGACGAGAACCAGGAGAAGCTGCGGCAGGAGATCGCCCACCTCGGCTTCGATTACCACTATCGCCCCGAGGCCCTCGCGACCGGCCCCAAGGCCATCACGCTCGATGAGGCTCTGCGGGCACTGGCCTCGCAACAGAACGACCCACGCTACGTCGTGTGGCTCAAGAGCGAACCGGTGCGGCTCGCCAACCCCGATTCCGCCGAGTACCAGGCGCTGTTCACTGCCGCGCTACCGGGCGTGACGCTGGTCAATGCGGTCCTGTGCCACCGCGCGCTTCGCGCCCTCGTGGTGGACTACGAACAGAAGGCCCCAGCGCGCAGCCAGGAACGCCTGATCTACCGTCATGGCGTGCACGTCATCACGGCGGTCATGATGAAGCGCCTGCGCAACCGCATCGGCGCGGCAGCCGTCATCGATCCGGCGGTGACTCCCGCACTGATCAGCCAGCCGCTCGATCAGCTCCGGCAGCAAACCTTCGACCTCGGGCGGCAACGCCTGCTGGGCGAGGGGCCACTGGCCTACTTCCGCAATCAGGGCAGCGTCGCCTCGTTCATGGCCGACCTGATGGAAACGCACTTCGTGCTGACCGCCGACCCAACGCTACCCACTCTGCGCAATATCAACACTGCGGCGGATGCCTATCCGCGCAAGCGCCTGCTCGATTACCTGTCGGGCAAGGCACCCCAACTATGAGAGCGATGCCATGAGCAAGCAAAAACTAGAACTGACATGGATCGGCAAGGAGAAGCGCCCCAAGCTGGAGCCGCGCATCCTGCTTGAAGACCCGGACAAGTCGTACCACGCCAAACATCGCGTGACGGAGAGCGACATCTTCGACAACCGACTGATCTTCGGGGACAACTTGCTGGCGTTGAAGGCGCTCGAACAAGAGTTCACCGGGAAGGTGAAGTGCATCTATATCGATCCCCCCTTCAACACCGGCGCTGCCTTTGAGTACTACGACGATGCTATAGAGCACTCCATTTGGCTCGGTCTGATGCGAGATCGCTTGGAAATTTTCAAGCGACTGTTGACAACTGATGGCGTGCTTTTCGTTCACATCGACGACAAGGAAATGGCTTACTTGAAAGTTGTATGTGATGAGGTATTCGGCAGAAGTCAATTCCTCAACATGATTGTTGCCAAGACCTCTGATCCATCCGGCCACAAAACCGTGAATCCGTCCCCGTACTCGCAGACTGAGTATGTCTTGATGTACGCGAAAGAGAGATCGTCATACAAGTATGAGCAGCTCTATGTTGAGAGCTCTCATGACTCAGGGTACGGGAAGGTTATATTGAACCGTGATGAGCATTACACCAAATGGAAAGTCGGCAGTCTTAACGAAATAGTCGCCTCGTCCCTTGGTTACGAGAGCACCCGTGCAGCGCGAAAGGCGATGGGGCGTATGACCTTTGATTCTGCTGTCGCAGGCTATGCGTTAGAACATAGAGATAGCGTCTTCCAGGCCGTCGCCATCAGCGATGCAGCAGGACGCAGCATCGTCGATGCTCGCGAGCAATCCAAGCGCAACACAGACAAAGTTATCTGCGTGGAGCGCAATGGATATGAAGACGTCTACGTTCTGAACGGACGGCAGGTTTATTTTTATTCGTCTAAGGTTCGGGAAATCGATGGCGATTTTGTCCCAGCAAAGCCGCTAACGAACCTCTGGACCGACATCCCGTGGAATGGAATTGCCAACGAAGGTGGAGTGGAATTTAAGAACGGGAAAAAACCGGAGAAGCTGATCCGTCGGTGCCTGGAGATCGCATCAAACCGAGGGGATTGGGTCCTGGATTCCTTCGCTGGCTCCGGAACTACCGGCGCAGTGGCTCACAAAATGGGGCGTCGTTGGATCATGGTGGAGTTGGGCGAGCACTGCCACACGCACATCATTCCGCGTCTACGGAAAGTGATTGATGGCGCAGACAAGGGCGGCGTCACTGAAGCGACGAACTGGCAAGGTGGGGGTGGCTTCCGCTACTACAGCCTTGCGCCCAGCCTGATCGTCAACGACCGCTGGGGCAACCCTGTCATTAATCCCGAGTACAACGCCGCGCAACTGGCCGAAGCGCTGGCCAAACTGGAAGGCTTCAACTACGCACCCTCCGAGGTGCTGTGGTGGCAGCACGGCCATTCCAGCGAGCGTGACTTCATCTACGTCACCACGCAGAACCTGTCCGCCGACCAGTTGCAGGCACTCTCCGAGGAAGTGGGTTCCGACCGAAGCCTGCTGGTCTGCTGCTCTGCCTTCCGAGGCGTGACGGCGGCGAAGGCGGCAGAACGCTGGCCGAACCTGACCTTGAAGAAGATTCCGAAGATGGTGCTGGCCCGGTGCGAATGGGGCCATGACGACTACAGCCTGAACGTGGCCAACCTGCCGATGGCGAAGCCCGATCCGGTTGAGTCTCCGGCTGCAGCCGAGGCGAACAAGAAAACCAAGAGCAGGAAAGTGCCCGCTGCGAGCTTGAATCAGGGCGGTCTGTTTGGGGAGAACGAATAATGAACAGCCGCGTCCTGCACGCCGTCACCGGTCGTCTGTCTCTTCGCCCGCCGCAGGAGGAATCTCTCAAGCGGCTGGTTCGCACGCTCGAAGCCTCGCCCGATCTGCTTGGCCACGAGCGAGATGTCGCATCCATTCTTTCCACGCTGAAGGCCGAGTTCCCCACGCTGGAGGACTTTGAGCGCGAGTTTCCCTCGCTGTGTTTCGCGTTGGCCACGGGCGTGGGCAAGACACGCCTGATGGGCGCGTTCATCGCTTACCTGCATCTGGCGCACGGCATCAACAACTTCTTCGTGCTTGCGCCCAACCTGACGATCTACAACAAGCTGATCACGGACTTCACGCGCAACACACCCAAGTACGTGTTCAAGGGCATCGCCGAATTCGCGCAGCAACCGCCGCTGATCATCACCGGCGACAACTACGACCAGACCGGCGCGGCGGTGGATGAGCAGTCAATGGGCTTCGCTCACGACGTGCGCATCAACATCTTCAACATCTCCAAGATCAATTCCGAGGTGCGCGGAGGCAAGGAGCCACGCATCAAGCGGATGAAGGAAGTGCTGGGCGACAGCTACTTCAACCATCTCGCGAACCTGCCTGACCTTGTGCTGCTGATGGACGAATCGCACCGTTACCGGGCCAGCGCCGGGGTGCGCTCTATCAACGAGCTCCAGCCGCTGTTCGGCCTGGAAGTGACGGCGACGCCGTTCGTCGAGTCCAGTCGCGGGCCGGTGCCGTTCAAGAACGTGGTGATGGACTACCCGCTGGCGCGGGCGATGGAGGATGGCTTCGTCAAGGAGCCTGCCGTGGTCACCCAGCGCAACTTCGACGCCAAAGCGCACACGCCCGAGGAGATCGAGAAGACCAAGCTGGAAGACGGCGTGCGCCTGCACGAGACGACGAAGGTCGAGCTGCTCACCTACGCCCGCGAGAACCGTGTCAAGCCGGTCAAGCCCTTCATGCTCGTGATCGCGCGCGATACCACTCACGCGGGGCAACTCCTGGCGCTTCTGGAGTCGGAAGCCTTCTACGAGGGGCGCTACCAGGGCAAGGTGATCCAGGTCGATTCCAGCCGTACCGGCGCGGAGGAAGAAGAGATGATCACGCGCCTGCTAGCCGTGGAGAGCGTGGACGAGCCGACCGAGATCGTGATTCACGTCAACATGCTCAAGGAGGGCTGGGACGTAACCAACCTCTATACCATCGTGCCGCTGCGCGCCGCCAATGCCCGCACGTTGATCGAACAGTCCATCGGGCGCGGCCTGCGACTGCCCTACGGCAAACGCACGGGCGTCGCGTCGGTGGATCGCTTGAACATCGTCGCGCACGACAAGTTCCAGGAGATCATCGACGAGGCCAACCGCGGCGACTCGCCGATTCGCCTGAAGCAGGTCATCCTCGATGCGCCGAGCGCCGACGACAAGAAGGTCAGCGTGCAGGTCGAGTCCGGGGCAGCGGCGCGTCTCGGTTTGACGGAAGCACCGGTCGTGGTCACAGGGGCTTCAGCCACAGACAGTGGAGCGGAAGTCCCCGTGCCCAAACCGGTGTTCACCACGGAGGCAGAGAAGCAGGCCGCGCGCGTGGTCATGGACGTCATCGGCAAGTACGAGGTCAAGCGCGATCTAGTGCCCACCAGCAGCGCGCTGCTGAAACCCGAAGTGCAGAAGGAAATCCTCGCGGAGGTGGCGGAGCGGTTGAAGCCCCGGCAAGGCGAATTGCTGGCGAGCGTGGATGAATCAGTCCCCGCACTTGATTTGTCCGCCGTGGTGGCGAAGACCACCGAAATCGTGGTGCAGCAGACCATCGACATCCCGCGCATCGCGGTGGTGCCGACTGGCGAGGTCACGACGGGCTTCCACGCCTTCAAGCTGGATGTGAGCCAGCTCCATCTCCAGCCGGGTGAGCGCGAGATCGTCATCCATAACCTGCGCACCAACGAGCAGGACACCCTGGCCGCCGAAGTTGGGCTAAAGGAGCAGCGCCCGGAGGACTACATCGTCCACGCCCTCGTGGACTTCGATGACATCGACTACTTCACCCACGCCGATCTCCTCTACGACCTCGCGGGCCAGATGGTGCAGCACCTGCGCGGTTATCTGTCCGAGGACGAGGCCATCAGCGTCCTCGATCGTGACCGCCGCTTGATCGCACGGGAAATCCACGCGCAGATGATGGCCCACTTCTGGGAAGAGGCGACCGAGTACGAGGTGCAGGTCAGTCGCGGCTTCACCGAACTCAAACCGTGCAACTACACCGCCACGGCAGGCCAGACGGCCCATCACTTCCGGGAGACCGTGACCGAGACCAGCCGCATCAAGCAGATGCTCTTCGGTGGCTTCGCGCGTTGCCTATACCCGCTGCAGAAGTTCGATTCGGACACCGAACGGCGCTTCGCCATCACCCTGGAGCGCGACGCCCTGAAGTGGTTCAAGCCCGCGAAGGGGCAGTTCCAGATCTATTACAAGCTCGGCACCGAGCAGCCGGAATACATCCCCGACTTCGTCGCCGAGACGGACGCGACCATCTTCATGGTGGAGACCAAGGCACGCGCCGACATCAACACCCAGGAGGTTCAGGCCAAGGCCGCTGCCGCCATGCGCTGGTGCAAGCACGCTTCCGATCACGCGGCGAACGTAGGCACCAAACCCTGGAAGTACCTGCTGGTGCCCCATGACGAAGTCAGCGAGTCGAAACGGCTCGCCGATTACCTGCGCTTTGAGGTCAAGGCTAATTGAGTTGCCCTCGATCGATTTCGGTGAGCAAGAGCGATTCCGGCAAGGCACCCAGGCGGCGGGAAATCGCCGCTTCACGGGCATGATGAACCGGCAGGGAAGAGGAACAAGAAATGCAGAAGCCCGCCGCACAGCAAAAGACCGTCCTGGAAACGATTCTGGACTGGTCAAAGGATCGCCCACTCTGGCAGCGTGACGCCCTGCGCCGCATCATCGCAAACGGCCGTCTAACGGACGCCGATATCGGCGAACTCGTGGACCTTTGCAAACAAGGCAAAGGTGCCCCCGTAGGCGCGCTGAAAGCGGTACCGCTGGAGAAGGCCCACCTTCCGGCCAACCCCGGTCAGACCGCGGCGGTATCGCTTCTGTCGATTGCCGACGTGACCGGTGTGAACAACCTTGCCGCCGGTCAGACCCTCGGCTTGGAGCCGAATGGAATCACGATCATCTACGGCGACAACGGTGCGGGCAAGTCCGGCTACGCACGCATCCTGAAGCGCGCATGTCGTGCAAGGCATGCCGGAAAGATCGAACCCAATGTGTATGCCGATCAGCCCCCGAAGCGCGTCGGCGCGAACATCGAGTACGGGGTCGGCGGTGTGCCGCAGCCGGTCGAACAGTGGCAGAACGGCGCAAATCCGCATGCAACGCTGTCTGCAGTGAGCGTGTTCGATAGCGACTGCGCCTCAGTGCATATCCGCGAGAAGAACGAGGTTGCATTCCGGCCCTTCGGTCTGGACGTACCGGATGAGCTTGCTGCAGCCTGTCAGGCGGTGAAGGATGCCCTCGCGGCTGAACAAAAGCAGCTTGAGAAGGCCCGCAATCCGATCTTTGCGGCGCCGACCTGGAAGGCCACCACGGCCGTGGGGAAGGCGCTTGCCGCGCTGAACGCCAATACAGACGCAAAGAAGATCGAAGCGTTGGCGGCGCTCTCGGCAGACGAAAGCGTCCGTCTTGAGCGTCTGCGGGAAGACCTGTCGAAGAATCCGACCAAGGCAGCGGCGGAACAGGCCGTCAAAGCCGACAACGTCATGCGGCTGATTACCGCGGTGAAGAGCGTTGCAGCCAAAACCACCGATGAGGAACTGCTGGCGGCCGCGGCCCTCGCCAGGGACGCACGGTCGAAACGGGGCGCCGCACGTCTTGCCGCGGAGAAGGCCTTCACGGGCGAACCCCTTGCCGGCGTCGGCGGCGAGACATGGCGGGCGCTATGGGATTCCGCCCGACGCTACTCGACGGAGATCGCATACCCCGGACAGCCGTTTCCGCCGTCGGCCGAAGACGCGCATTGCATGCTTTGCCAGCAGCCATTGGAAGCTGAGGCACGTACACGGATGGTGCGTTTCGAGGATTTCATACAGAAGGACACGGAACAGCTTGCACGCGAGGCAGAGAAGGCAGCTCAGACCGCACGTCAGACCATAGCTGCCGGGGCAATCGGCACGCGGGCGGTGAAGGCCAGTCTTGACGAGCTGGGCCTTCAGAATGAAGTGCTGCAGCAGCAGACGCGCCGCTTCATCGCCGCAGCCCGGCTGCGGCGCCACGTTCTGCTCAAAGCCCTGGGCGGAAACGGCGAGGTACAGCTTCCGCCCGTTCCACCGTCGCCGCTGCCTGATCTCGGCCAGCTTCAGACTACGATCCGCGACTACGCCGCGGAGCTGCGCAAGTCGGCTGACGCAGATGAACGCAAGAAGCTCGAAGCCGATTTCGCCGAGCTGAGCGACCGGGCGCTGCTCGCCGGCATGCTGCCGGTCGTCACTGACGAAATCCAGCGGCTGAAGACCATCCGGTTTCTGACCGAGTGTGCGGGCGACACGGCGACGAACACCATCACCAAGATGGGCAACGACATTGCCGACACCGTGATTACGCCTCGGCTGCGCGACAGATTTCAGGAAGAGATTGTCAGGCTTGCGGCCTCCAAGGTTCGCGTCGAAATCGTGCGCTCCGGCGGCAAGTACGGCTCACCGCAATATCAGGTACGCCTCTTCGCCAAGCCGGATGCCAAGGTCCACGAAATCCTGAGCGAAGGGGAAAAGACCTGCGTGGCGCTGGCCGCCTTCATGACCGAGCTTGCCACCGCGATGCACCGCTCTGCTCTGGTCTTCGATGACCCGGTGTCCTCGTTGGACCATCGCTGGCGTGGGCAGGTGGCCAAGCGTCTCGTGGAAGAAGCGGAGAACCGTCAGGTCATCGTCTTCACGCATGATCTGGTGTTCGTGAACGATCTGAATGACCACGCGACGAAGACCGGGCGGGCAGTGCGGCTTACGACGCTCAGTCGTGGCGCCGCGGGAGCCGGTATGGTGGCCGACGGCCTGCCCTGGAAGGCCCAGAGCGTCGAAGATCGCATCGACAAGCTGGAGAAGGCGGCACGTGCGGCAAAGCTGCTGCATGACAACAACCAGGAAGACGAGTACGCGGTCGAGGTGGCAAAGCTCTACAACGCGCTGCGCGCCACATGGGAGCGCGGCCTGGAGGACATCGCTTTCGTCCGCGTTATTCAACGCCACAGGGACTACATCAACGCCAAGGACCTGAAGAAGGTCAGTGCGCTCACCGAGGCTGACTGCGATGCTTTCGCCGCCGGATTCAAGAAGTGCTGCGACATTGTTGACGCACACGATCCATCCAGCGGCAGGAATGCCGCGCCGCCACCACCTGCTGATCTCTTTCAGGACATTCAGGCTTTGAAGGACTGGGCCGCGTCTCTGCGAGACAGGCAAAAGAAGATTGCTTGAAACGTATTTGCCATGGCTTCGTTCATCTGACCTGGCGCAGGGCAGCTACAGATACTTCTTGAACGTCGCCGCCGCAATGCACACCGCCACGCCGAGCAATGCAGCGCTGGGCAGCAGGATCAGCAGCGGGTTCACGCTGACCGGCAGTGCCAGGTAAGTCACCCACGGCAGCACGGCCAGCGGGATCAGGCTGGCCCTGGCGCGGTGATAGATGAACCCCGATTCGCGTCCCGCGCCGAAGCGGCG
>OFTX01000655.1_pt1 | contig 16414 bp, 14 predicted proteins | sample 1775051 | NCBI WGS metagenome assembly OFTX01 (sample SAMN08195772, study PRJEB24354) | sludge metagenome | isolation source: sludge from phenol fed wastewater aerobic bioreactor A | place: India: Nagpur | collected 2016-09-15
CGTCGCGGCCCCGGTCCGGAGCGCGGCGAGCGTCGCCGCGCCGCCGGTCGAGGTGGCGCGATGGCCCGCCGCCGCCAGCGCCTGCCGCAGCGCGCCGACCAGGAGCCCACGCACCAGCCCGGCGTCGCGGAAGCGCACGTCGGCCTTGGTCGGATGGACGTTGACGTCGACCTCGCGCGGGTCGAGCGCCACGTCGAGCACGACGACGGCGTGGCGGTCCGACGACATGACGTCGGCATAGGCGCCCCGGATCGCCCCGAACAACATCTTGTCGCGCACCGGCCGGCCGTTGACCGTCAGATATTGCTGCGTCGAGGCGGCGCGGTGATAGGTCGGCAGGCCGATCCGCCCGGTGAGCCGGATCCCCTCGCGCTCGGCCTCGATCGGCAGGGAGTTTTCCGCGAAGTCGTCGCCGACGATCGCCGCCACCCGCGCCGTCAGCGCGTCGTCGCCGCGCGCCACCGGCCAGTCGTGCGACGAGCGGTCGGCCCCGGAGAGCGAGAAGCGCACGTCCGGCCGCGCCAGCGCCAGCCGCTTCACCACCTCGGTGATCGCCGCCGTCTCGGCGCGATCGGACTTCAGGAACTTCAGCCGCGCCGGGGTCGCGAAGAAGAGGTCGCGCACCTCGACCCGGGTGCCGCGCGAGATCGCGCTCGGCCGGACGTCGGAGACGAGGCCGCCGTCGAGCCCGATCTCCCAGCCGTGCGCGTCCTTGGCGCGCCGGGTGGCGATCGCCATCCGCGCCACCGCCCCGATCGACGGCAGCGCCTCGCCGCGAAAACCGAGATGCTCGATGCGGAAGAGATCGTCCTCGGCGAGCTTGGAGGTGCAGTGGCGCTGCACCGCCAGCGCCAGATCGTCCGGCCCCATGCCGACGCCGTCGTCGCTGACGCGGAGCAGCGTCTTGCCGCCGCCCGCCGTCACCACCTCGATCCGGGTCGCGCCGGCGTCGAGCGCGTTCTCGACGAGCTCCTTGACGACGCTCGCCGGCCGCTCGATCACCTCGCCGGCGGCGATGCGATTGACGGTGGTCTCCGACAACTGACGAACGATCATGAACCGGGATCCTCGTGGACGCGAACCGCCATTGTCGTGGATTCGCGGGGGCGCGTCACGATCGAAGCCGATCCCTGCGTCCTGCGTCCAACGGCTTGTTGCAGTGCAAAAGACGGAACGTTAAGAATGGCTCCCACTTCCGTCACGAGAGGTTTCTTCGATGCTCACTCTGTCGCCGTCGCGTATCTCCGGTCTGTCGGCCCTCGCCGCCGATTACGATGCGGTTCTCTGCGACGTCTGGGGTGTGCTCCACAACGGCGTCGCCGCCTTTCCCAAGGCCTGCGAGGCGCTGGTGAAATGGCGCGAGGGCGGCGGCAGGGTCGTGCTCCTGACCAACGCGCCGCGCCCGGCCGGTCCGATCCACGAGCAGCTCGCCCGCCTCGGCGTGCCGCGCGAGGCCTATGACGATCTCCTGACCTCCGGCGACGTCACCCGCGAGATGCTGATGGCGCGGCCCGAACGGGCGATCCTCCATCTCGGCCCCGATCGCGACCTCACGCTCTACGAGGATCTGCCGATCGAACTGGTCGACGACGCCCATGCCGAGGCGATCGTCGTCACCGGCCTCGCCGACGACACCCGCGAGACGCCCGAGGACTATCGCGAACGCCTCGCCGCGCTCGCCGCCCGCCGTCTGCCGCTGATCTGCGCCAACCCGGACATCGTCGTCCAGCGCGGCGTCCAGCGGGTCTGGTGCGCCGGCGCTCTGGCGCGGGTCTACGAGGAGTTCGGCGGCGAGATCGCCCTGATCGGCAAGCCCTATCCGCCGGTCTACGAGGAGGCGCGTCTGCGCCTCTCGGCGGTGACCGGCCGGCCCTTCGATCATCTGCGGGTGCTGGCGATCGGCGACGGCCTCGCCACCGACATTCGCGGCGCCTGCAGCCAGAAGCTCGACGTGCTGTTCGTCACCGCCGGCATCCACGGCGCCGATTTCGGGCCGCTCGACGCGCCCGATCTGAAGCGCGTCGAGATCCGCCTGATGGACGAGGATCTCTCCGTCACCGCCGTGGTGCCGCGCCTCGTCTGGTGAGGGCGGCGGCCGCGATCCGCTCCCGAGACGGGGCGGGCTCGCGGCCGATCCCCGTCACTTCTTGGCCGGTTCCGGCGTCGGCGCCGCCTGCGGCACGTCGGGGCCGACCACCACCAGACTGAGGTCGGTGGCGAAGAGGCGCTTCGCCACCCGCTTGACGTCGTCGAGGGTCACCGCCTCGATCATCGCGTTGCGCTTGTCGATGTAGTCGATGCCGAGATTCTCGATCTGGATCCCCAGGAGCGAGGCGGCGATCTTGTCCGACGTGTCGAAACGCAGCGGATAGGAGCCGGTCAGATAGGCCTTGGCGGCGGCGAGCTCGGCCGCCGTCGGTCCCTGATCGCGCATCCGCTCGATCTGCGCGCGCACCAGCCCGATGGTCTCGTCGACCCGATCGGCCGAGGTGCCGACCGCGCCGAGGAACTGGCCGGAATGGACGAGCGGGGCGAGGCCCGTGGCGATCGAATAGGCGAGGCCGCGCTTCTCGCGCACCTCGGTGTAGAGCCAGGACGAGAAGCTGCCGCCGCCGAGAATGTGGTTCATCACATAGGCGGCGATGAAGTCGGGATCGGCGCGCTTCAGCCCCGGCCCGCCGAAGCGGATCGTCGCCTGCGGCACCGCCAGAACCTCGCGGGCGCGAACTCCACTCAGGGGCTGGACCTCGGCCACCGGCACGAGCTTGCCCTCCGCCGGCAGCGCGCCGAAGAGGCGGTCGAGCGCCGGACCGAGCGTCGCCGCGTCGATGTCGCCGACCACCGCGATCTTCAGATCCTTGCGGGCGAAGAGACGGGCGTGCAGCGCCTTGAGGTCGGCCGGCTCGATCGCCGAGACCGAGGCCTCGGTGCCCCGGCCGGGACGGGCATAGGGGTGGGTGCCGAAGACGGCCTTGGCCCAGGCCCGCGACGCCACCACTTCCGGATTGCGCTCCGACCGGCGCAGGGCCGCGATCGCCTGCACGCGCATCCGCTCCACCGCCTCCTTGTCGAAGCGCGGCTTGGCGAGCGCCAGGGCGAGCAGATCGAAGGCCGCATCGCGATTTTCGGAGAGGGTCTTCATCTCGCCGGAGAAACGGTCGGGATCCTCGGAGAAGGAGAGGTCGACGGCGAGATCCTCGAGCCGGGTCTGGAACGCCTGCGAGGTCATGTCGCCGGCGCCCTCGTCGAGCAGGGTCGACATCAGATTGGCGAGACCCTCCTTGCCGGCCGGATCCTGGGTCGAGCCGCCGGCGAAGGAGAACTCGAGCGCGATCAGCGGAACCGCGTGTTCCTCCACCAGCCACGCCTCGATGCCCGAGGGACTGACGACGCGCTGGATGCGACCGGCCGAAGCCGGGGCGGTGGCGAGGAGTCCCGCCACCAGCACGGCGGCGACGGCGAGCGCGCGCCCGAGGCGGGAGCGGCTTCGGAACGGATGAGACGTCATGGAAACGATCCTCTGCCGGTTCACGGGCGGGAGCGGTCACGCCCGGCGAGGCCCGCCGGCGCTTCGATCATGCGGATCGGTCCGGTCATCGCGCCGGCCCCCATCGCGCCGGCGCCGGCGATCGGCGCCTTGCCCGACGGCGGCGCGCTCTTCAGCTCGCCGGTCACCGACCCTTGCGGCGTCAGCCATTTGGCGGCCGCCTTTTCGACCTCGTCGGCGGTCACCGCGCGGATCCGCGACGGCCAGGTGCGGACCCGGTCGATGCTGCCGCCGACCGCCAGCTCGGCGCCGAAGAGACGCGCGAGCGAGGCCTGATTGTCCTGGACTTTGATCGCCTCGGCATAGACCTTGGTCTTCGACCGATCGATCTCGGCGGCCGGAATGCCGGACTTGGCGACCTCGGCGATCACCGCGTCGACCGCCTTGGAGAGCGTCTCGAAGGAGACGCCGTCGCGCGGCACCGCGTAGATCACGAAGCGGCCGTCGTCGAGCGCGTCGGACTGGTAGTAGGTGCCGACCTGCGCCGCCAGCCCCTTCTCCACCACCAGCGTCCGATAGAGCCGGCTGGTCGCGCCGCCGCCGAGCGTGTCGGCGAGCAGTTCCAGCGCCTCGCTGACGCCCGCCTCGGCGGTGTGGCTCGACGGAACCCGCCACACCCGCCGCCACGACGGCTGATTGACCCGCTCGTCGGCGAGCGCCACGGTCTGGACGACGTCGCTGGTCGGATCCTGCGGACGCATCCGCTTGCCCGGATCGGCGCGCTTCTGCACCCGGCCGTAATGGCTGAGCGCCAGATCGCGCACGGTGACCTCGTCGACGTCGCCGGCCACCACCAGCACCGCGTTGTTGGGCGTGTACCAGCGATCGTAGAAGGCCTTGGCGTCCTCGGCGGTCAGCTTCTCGACCTCGCCGCGCCAGCCGATCACCGGGATCCGATAGGGATGATTGGGATGGAGCGCCGCGTCGACCGCCTCGCCGAGACGCGCGCCGGGGTCGTTGTCGGTGCGCATCGAGCGCTCCTCGAGCACCACCTTCAGCTCGGGCGCGGCCGTCGCCGGATCGAACTGCAGGTTCTGCATCCGATCGGCCTCGAGCCCCATCACCATGCCGAGGTGTTCCTTGGCGACGCGCTGATAATAGGCGGTGTAGTCCCACGAGGTGAAGGCGTTCTCCTGGCCGCCGATCGCCGCCACCTTCTTGGAGAAGGCGCCGTCCGGATTGGCCTTGGTGCCCTTGAACATCAGATGTTCGAGATAATGGGCGACGCCCGACTTGCCCGGCGCCTCGTCGGCGGACCCGGCCTTGTACCAGACCATGTGGGTGACGACCGCCGCGCGATGGTCCGGGACCACCACCACCTGCAACCCGTTGGGCAGCTGGAACGAGGTCACGCCGGCCCCGATCACCGGGGCGCCGAGAACCGCGGCCGCCGCCTCGGCGACCGGCGCCGCCACCGGCGGTTTGGCGACCGGCTTGGCGGCCGGCCCTTCGGCGAGGGCCGGGCTCGCCAGGGCGGCGGCGAGCAGCAGGGCGGCGGCGAGACGATGGATCGGGCGCGACACGGGCGGGGCCTCCGGTTGTCGGTGGGCCGCGCGGATCGAGCTCGGGACGGCGCCGACCGCGCGTGGCGGAACGAGGGGTCAGGCGGCGACGGTCACAGCGGCCACCAGCCGGGCTTCCAGGTGGACTTCTCCTCCGGCGCCGCGACCGGCGCGTTGGGCGAGGGCTGGCGATACTGGTCCGGCGGCTCGATCAGCGACTTGCGTCCGGTCGGATTGGCGGCTCGCTTGACCGCTTCCGCCTGGGTCGCGCCCTGGCCCTTCAATTCGTCGGGGGTGAGGCGGCGGCCCGGATCGGGGTCGTAGCGATTGATCTTGCCGGCGCCGGGGATCGAATATTTGGCGAGTTCGTCCGGGGTCATGATGCGCCCGTCGGCGCCGCGATCGCCACCCTTGAGCGCAGCGCGGCGCTGCTCGTCGGCGACGTCCTCCGGGTTGCGCGGGAAGCGCGGGTCGGCGACCTTTCCGTCCTGCGGCGCGGGCAGCGTGCGCGACGGCGGCACCACCAGCGGCGCGCGGGGCTTGTATTCGATCGGCCGTTCGTTCGGATCGATCGCGCCGAGCCCCTGCATCACCGCCTTGACGGCGTTCTGCTCGAGCGTGTCGTCCTTGTTGCCTTCCTCGACGAAACCGTCGGAGGAACTGGCGCATCCGGCGAGCAGCGGCCCCAGGATCACGAAAAGGGCCGCCAAACGCGTCCCGGTCTGCATCTTCGTCGCCACTGAGGTCCATCTCCCCGGCCGTCGGCGCCCGACGCCCGTCTCGTTCGTCACGCTCTCGCTTCGCGCGACCCCGTCCGTCGCGGTCCGAATTCTTCGTGGGTCGATCGATACGACCCGTGGTCTCGTCCGGCGTCAGGAAGAACCGGACTTTGTGGCATCCTCGGGGCCGGACCGCAGCGAGTCAACCAACAGGCCGACGACGCCGACGACGATCCAGAGATCCGCCAGATTGAATACGTACCACGACCGCGATCGATCCGGCAGAAAGAGATGCACGAAATCGATCACCGCGCCGGCCCAGGCCCGGTCGATCGCGTTGCCGATCGCCCCACCGACGATGAGCCCGAGCGAGACGGCGAGCCAGACCGAGCCGGTCTTCCACAGCCACCGCGTCATCAGGATCGCCGCGCCGATCGCCAGCGCCACCAGGAGCCACCGCCCCCACGGATTGTCCTGTTGGAAGAGGCCGTAGGAGATGCCGTAGTTCCAGATCAGCCGGAACTCGGCGAAGGGCGCCACCGGGATCGGCCCGGTCTCGGCGAGCCGGGCGCCGAAGAGCAGGCCGAGTTTGGAGGCCTGATCGGCGGCGAGGGAGACCCCCGCCACCGTGAGGCCGAGCGCGCGCGCGGAGGAGACGCTCATGCGGGCGCCTTCTCCGCCTGTCCCGCCAGCCACTCGCGATAGGCGGCGGCGTCGCGGGCCGAGAGGTCGGGGAATTCCGGGTCCGAGCCGACGTCGGCGACGATCCGCCACGACCGGGCGCAACGCTTGCCGGTGAGCTTGACCGGAACCACCGCGACACCGGCGACGTCGGGAAGCGTGAACGCCCCCTCCGGTGCCGGCGTGGCGACGACCGAGATCGACGAGGTGATCGCCACCTCGGCGAGATCGACGCCGTCGAGGGCGGCGGCGAGATCGGCGTCGCTCACGTGGACGATCGGCGCCGCCTCGAGGCTCGAGCCGATTCGCTTGGCGGCGCGCTCGATCTCGAGCGCCCCGGTGACGACCCGGCGCACCTCGCGCACCTTGGCCCACTTGGCGGCGAGCGCCTCGTCGCGCCAGAGATCGGGCAGGACCGGGAAGAGTTCCAGATGGATCGATCCCGCGCCGGGGAAGCGATGGCCCCAGGCCTCTTCCATGGTGAAGGGCAGCATCGGCGCCAGCCACTTGACGATGGTGCCGAAGAGCTGATCGACGACCGCCAGCGCCGCGCGGCGCTTCACCGACGAGCGCGCCTCGCAATAGAGCGCGTCCTTGCGGACGTCGAAATAGAAGGCGGAGAGATCGATCACCATGAAGTTCAGGATCGCGCCCACGACCTTCTTGAAGTCGTAGGAGGCATAACCCGCCTCGACCACGTCGCCGACCTCGCGCAGCCGGTGCAGCATCAGCCGCTCCAGCTCGGGCATCTCGTCCCAGGCGGGATCGAGGGCCGGCTCGTGATGCGTGAGCGTGCCGAGCATCCAGCGCAGGGTGTTGCGCAGCTTGCGATAGCTCTCGACGTTGGTCTGGAGGATCTCCTTGCCGATCCGGAGGTCGTCGGCATAGTCGGAGGTCATCACCCACAGACGCAGGATGTCGGCGCCGGACTGCTTGATCACGTCCTGCGGGAACACCTGATTGCCGAGCGACTTCGACATCTTGCGGCCGTCCTCGGCCATGACGAAGCCATGGGTGAGGACGCTGTCGTAGGGCGCGCGGCCGTTGGTGCCGCAGCTCTCGAGCAGCGAGGAATGGAACCAGCCGCGATGCTGGTCCGATCCCTCGAGATACATGTCGGCCGGCCACTTCAGATCCGGACGGCGGCGCAGACAGAAGGCATGCGTCGATCCCGAGTCGAACCACACGTCGAGAATGTCCTGCACCTGATCCCACTGGTCGAGATCCTCGACGAGACCGCCGAGGAAGCGCTCCTTGGCGCCCTCTTCGTACCAGGCGTCCGCCCCTTCGCTGACGAAGGCGGTGAAGACGCGGGCGCGCAGCTCCTCGCTCTCGGCGAAGTTCGGTCCCGGCGCCAGCTGGCCGGTCTCGGCGTTGCGGAAGACCGCGATCGGCACGCCCCAGGCGCGCTGACGCGACACCACCCAGTCGGGCCGGTTGGCGATCATGCCGTTGAGCCGGTTCTGCCCGGCCGGCGGATAGAAGGTCGTCTCGGCGATCGCCTTCAGCGCGCGGGTGCGCAGCGTGTCCGGCTCGTTCTTGCCCGCGCCGACGAAGTCGCGGTCCATGTGGATGAACCACTGCGGCGTGTTGCGGAAGATCACCGGCTTCTTGGAGCGCCAGGAATGCGGATACTGATGCTTGAGCCGGCCGCGCGCCAGCAGCGCCCCGGCCGCGACCAGCGCGTCGATGACCGCCTTGTTGGCGTCGCCCTTGTCGCCGTCCGAGGTGATGACGGTGCGGCCGACGAAGCCCGGCGCGTCCTCGGTCAGGAAGCCGCCGTCGTCGACGGTGAAGGGGATCGCGGTGTCGATGCCGCGCAGATCGAGCGCGCGGGCATTCGCCATCCAGATCTCGAAGTCCTCGCGGCCGTGCCCGGGCGCGGTGTGGACGAAGCCGGTGCCACTGTCGTCGGTGACGTGGTCGCCGTCGAGCATGGGGACGGCGAAGTCGTAGCCGAGGTCGGCGAGGGGGTGGGCGAGGACGAGTCGGTGTAGAACGTTTTCAGGAAGATCGTAGACCTTGGTCAATGTTTCGATCTTGGCTGCATTTTTGACGTCTTCAGCCAGTTTCGTAGCCAGGAGCAAATGTTCTCCGGGCTTCGCCCAATTTCCCTCAGGTGAGGCATCAACTCTGTAGAGGGCGTAGCCGACGCGCGAGGAGAATGACACCGCGCGGTTGCCGGGGATTGTCCAGGGCGTAGTGGTCCAGATTACAACAGATGGGGCGTGGCTCAGAATATCTGAGGCCATGGCCCCCTCGTGAGAGAGTGGGTCTCCGTCAAGCTTTCCCACCACCGGGAACTTCACGAAGATCGTGTCGGACGTGTAGTCCTGATACTCGACCTCGGCCTCGGCGAGCGCGGTCTTCTCGACGACCGACCACATCACCGGCTTCGAGCCGCGATAGAGTTGGCCGTTGAGCGCGAATTTCTGGATCTCGCCGGCGATGACGGCTTCCGCCTCGTAGTCCATCGTCAGATAGGGCCGCTCGAAGTCGCCGATCACGCCGAGGCGCCGGAACTCGGCCGACTGCACGCCGACCCAATGTTCGGCGAAGGCGCGGCATTCGGCGCGGAACTCGACCTTCGGCACCTCGTCCTTGTTCTTGCCGGCGGCGCGATACTTCTCCTCGATCTTCCACTCGATCGGCAGGCCGTGGCAGTCCCAGCCCGGAACGTAGTTCGAATCGAACCCTTCCATCTGCTTCTGGCGGGTGATCACGTCCTTGAGGATCTTGTTGAGCGCGTGGCCGATGTGGAGATGGCCGTTGGCATAGGGAGGGCCGTCGTGGAGGACGAACTTCGGCCGCCCCTTCGCCTTCTCGCGCAGCGCGCCGTAGAGGTTCTCCGAAGTCCAGCGCTCCAGGATCTTCGGCTCCTTGTCGGGCAGGCCGGCGCGCATCGGGAAATCGGTCTGGGGCAGATAGAGCGTCTTGGAATAATCGACGCTCGTGTCGGCGGTCTTCTCGGTCATGGTGTCCTCGAGGGAACGGTCTGTCGGGTGAGCGGCCACGCGCCTCGTCGCGAGGGGGCCGCAGGAAGAAGTGCGCATCGCGGGGGAGAGCGCCCACGACGAAAGTCCCCGGATCCGCGAAGGCGGCGCCGTCAGGCGCGCTCGCGCGGAGCCGGGCCGATAATTCGCGCCGTGGAGGCGCGGCGGGCGGGCGTGGCCGCCGGATCGGATCGCCGCTGGGTCATGGCGCCGGTTCTAACAGGTGACGGCGGGAACCGAAAGAGGCCGGCGGGCGTTCCCCTCGCATCGATCGGCGTCCGCGACCTCCATCGGAGGCGGGACGCCGGCCGGGACGAAGGTCTGAGCGAAATCGGTAGCGCGACGGATTGCCGAAGCGGCCGAACGGGCCGACATGAAGAAGGGCGCCCCCCCGTCGGGGCGTTCGTCCGAACCGGAGGAAACACCATGGCCGATCGTGAACTCTCCAAGGAACTGGCCGATCTCGGCGCGCGGATCGAAGCCCGCATCGCCGACATGAAGCAGAGCGGTGAATTCCGCGACGTCCACGCCGCCGCCTTCGCCGACGTCGAGGCGCGGCGCACCAACCTCGAGGCGCGCATGGAGAGCCTCGTCGCCACCGGCAATCTCGCCGGCGCCGCCGCGCTCGAGCTGCGCCGCGACGTCGACGCCCTCGTCGACGGGTTCGAGGCGGCGCTCTTCGGCATCGACGCCCAGGCGCGTCGCGGCTGACGGCGTCCGCGACCCGTCCCGCCGCCGCAGGTCACCCATGCGTCGGCGGCGGCGCGCGCGCATGGACGGGCGTGCCGCCCTCCGTCATGCTCGCCTCCCCGAGACGTGGGCAACGGAGAAGACGATGACCTGGTCCCCTGCCGCCGATCGTTACGAGACGGCGCGGTTCCGTCGCTGTGGCCGAACCGGCCTCGATCTGCCGATGCTGTCGCTCGGCCTCTGGCACAATTTCGGCGACACGATGCCGATCGCGACCCAGCGCGCCATGCTGCGCCGCGCCTTCGACCTCGGCATCACCCATTTCGACCTCGCCAACAACTACGGACCCCCGTACGGCTCGGCGGAGGTGAACTTCGGCCGCATTCTGCGCGAGGACTTCGCCGCCCATCGCGACGAGATGGTGATCTCCTCGAAGGCCGGCTGGGACATGTGGCCGGGACCCTACGGCAAGGGCGGCGGCGGCCGGAAATACGTGATCGCCAGCTGTGATCAGAGCCTGAAGCGCCTCGGCGTCGACTATGTCGACATCTTCTATTCGCACCGCTTCGACGCCACCACGCCGCTCGAGGAGACGGCTTCCGCGCTCGCCGACATCGTGCGCGCCGGCAAGGCGCTCTATGTCGGCATCTCCTCCTATTCGGCCGGCAAGACCGAGGCGATGGCCGCCTGCCTCGCCGAGCGCGGCGTGCCGCTCGCCATCCACCAGCCCTCCTACAACATGTTGAGCCGTTGGATCGAAGGCGGTCTGATGGAGACCGCCGGCCGCCTCGGCGCCGGCATCATCGCCTTCACGCCGTTGGCCCAGGGCCTCTTGACCGGCAAATATCTCGGCGGCATCCCCGAGAATGCCCGCGTCAACCGTCCGGGCGGCGGCACGCTGAGGCCCGAGCATCTGTCCGAGACCAATCTCGCCCGCGTCCGCGCCCTCGCCGCGATCGCCGCCCGGCGCGGTCAGAGCCTGACACAGATGGCGCTGGCCTGGGTTCTGCGGGACCCGCGCGTCACCTCCGCGCTGGTCGGCGTCTCCTCGGTGCGCCAGCTCGAGGAGAACGTGGCGGCGCTCGATCGCCTCGACTTCTCGCCCGAGGAACTGGCCGAGATCGATCTCCATGCGGTCGAATCCGGCGTCAGCCTGTGGTCGAAGCCGGAGCACGATCAGCCGGTGTGACCGGCCACGACGCGCACCCGCCGTGCGCCTCAGGCGCTCGGCGGCAGCGACCGCGAGCGTCCGCGCACCCGTTCGCGATGCACGATGTAGAGGCCGGAGGCGACGATCAGCCCGATGCCGGCCCAGGTCGGCGGATCGGGGAAGTCGCCGAAGACGAGCAGGCTGAGGCCGGTCGCCGAGACGATCTCGAGATAGCCGAACGGCGCCAGCACCGCCGCCGGCGCATGGCCGAAGGCCGTGACGATCATCCCGTGCGTGACGAAGCTCAGCACGCCGATCGACAGGAAGATCACCCAGCCCATCCCCTGCGGCCACACCACCGGACCCGACAGGACGCCGGCGCCGGCCGAGGCCGCCAGGACGATCCCGAGCGCCACCGTGCCGACGAGACCCGTGGTGAATTGCACCGCCGTCAGGCTGCCCTGGCCCGACAGCTTGCGCGTCATGATGTGATAGCCGGCGAAGGTGAGCGCCGAGCCGAGCGGCAGCAGCGCCACGTGGCCGAACTGCTCGAAGCTCGGCCGAATGATGATCAACGTGCCGAGAAAGCCGACGCCGCAGGCCGCCCAGCGCCGCCAGCCGATCGTCTCGCCGAGGAAGATCGGCGACAGCGCGGTGAGGATCATCGGCTCGGCGAAGGCGATGGCGAGCGCGTCGGTGAGCGGCATCACCGCCAGCGCCGAGAAGAAGAGCAGCGACGTCGCCGCCAGGAACAGGCCGCGCAGCACGTGGCCGAGCGGACGCGGCGGGATCAACCGGCGTCCCTCGCCGATCACCACGCCGACGACGCCCGCCACCAGCAACTGGCCGACGAAGCGGACGAAGGCCACTTCCATCGCCGGCATCGACTGCGTCAGCACCTTCGCCATGACGTCCATCGACGGCACGATCAGCATGGCGGCGGTCATGATGACGATGCCGCGCAGGATCGAGGCGGCACTCGGCGCGGCGGGAGGGGTCACGACGAGGCCTCGCCGACGCCCTCGGTGGCGGCCAGAGCCCGGTCGAGCGCGCTGCCGGATCCGATCGTCGAGAGCACCGCGCGCGCCTCGGCACTGTCGAGATGCATCTGCTCGATCAGCGCGGCGACGCTGGCGAATTTCGCCTCAGGCCGGAGATAGGAGACGAAGGTCACCTCGGCCCGGCGGCCGTAGAGATCGCCGGAGAAATCGAACACATGGGTCTCGAGCACCGGCGCGCCGTCGTCGAACTGCGGCCGCCGGCCCCAGTTGGCGACCCCGAGCCGGCGCTCCCCGTCGATGGTGATCGTCACCGCGTAGACCCCGTGCCGCAGCCGGCAGTCGGGGGCGAGATGCATGTTGGCGGTGGGAAAGCCGAGGTCGCGGCCGCGCCGGTCGCCGCCGACGATCGTGCCCTCGACGAACCAGCGATAGCCGAGGAGCCCGGCCGCCTCGGCGAGATCGCCCGCCTCGAGCGCCGAGCGGATCCGGCTCGACGAGACCGGCGCGCCGCCCTCGCAGCCGAAGGGATCGACCACGTCGACGGTGAACCCGTGCCGCCGTCCGGCCGCGTCGAGGAACGCCGGCGAACCCTGGCGCCCGCGCCCGAAATGGAAGTCCCAGCCGATCGTCGCCCCGACGAGACCGAGCCGGCCGACGAGAACCTCCTCGACGAAGGCGTCGGCCGAGAGCGAGGCGAGGGCCTGATCGAAGGTCGCCACCACCAGACCGTCGAGGCCGAGCGCCGCGACGAGGCGGGCCTTCGCCTCCGGCGGCGTCAGGCGGAACACCGGGCGGTCGGGGGTGAAGAGCGAGCGCGGATGCGGCTCGAAGGTCAGCGCCAGCGCCGGCCGGCCCTCCGCGCGGGCGCGGTCGAGCGTCGCGGCGAGCACGCTCTGATGGCCGCGGTGGACCCCGTCGAAATTGCCGATCGCCACATGGGCGCCGAGAAGCCGCACCGGCAGCGGGCGGGAGAGGTCGAACGTGGAGGACGCCGGATCGGGGCGGTGTCGCGGCAGATCGGACATCGGAAATACGCTCGATTCGCTGAAATCCGGCCCGGGATCGGACCGCGATTGGGATCGGGAGCGCGCGCTCGCCGGCGGACGAACCTGCCGTGGGGCGCCGATCGGGTCAAGAGCGCGCGTACGCGAGCCGGCTCTGCACGCGATGAGGAACAGGGTTAATCGTATCTTTCCGCCGAAATGGCGCCGGGCGAGCGTAATTCCGGAGAAGAGCGCAGAAAAGATGCACGGTGTGCAGGTCAGTCGCCGATCGTGCCCGAGAAGAGCGGTATTTCGGGGAGATGGCGGGTTTTCCTCATTAACCGAATGTTTGAAGCTGCCGATTAGATTGCATCGAAGGCCGGGGAACGGCGCCGCCGGGAAGGCGACGTGGGGGCCCCCGGTGTCAGAAGAACGGAACGTCTCGGCCAGGGACGTCGCAGCCTGTTTCGGAGTACCAACATGGCGCTGGACCTTTCGATGCCGGTTCTCGTGGTCGACGACTACAAGACCATGATCCGGATCATTCGCAATCTCCTCAAGCAGCTCGGCTTCGACGACGTCGACGAGGCGTCCGACGGCACCGAGGCGCTCGGCAAGATGAAGGAGCGTCGCTACGGTCTGGTCATCTCCGACTGGAACATGGAGCCGATGACCGGCTACGAGCTGTTGAAGCACGTGCGCGCCGACTCCGGCCTGACCAAGACCCCGTTCATCATGGTCACCGCCGAATCCAAGACCGAGAACGTCATCGCCGCCAAGAAGGCCGGCGTGAACAACTACATCGTCAAGCCGTTCAACGCTCAGACGCTGAAGGGCAAGATCGAGGCGGTCTTCTCCGACTGACCGTTCGAACGCCCGGTGCCGCAGGGGACGCGACGCCGGCAACGACCTGGGACAAAGGGGATTGGGACATGGCTCCGGCACATCCGGAGCAGCTGGCCAAGATCGTCGACTTTCTCACGAGGGAACGCCGGGATCTGTCGCTCGACGACGTCATGGTGCTCGCCGAACGAATGGCCGAGACCCTCGACGAGACCGTCGCGCGGGTCGATGGGCTGCTCCATGACGAATTCAAGACGATCGTCGGCGAGATCGCCGCACTGCGTCGCGAGATCGGGGCCGTTCGGCCCGGTCACATGCGCTTCGAGAAGATCCCGGAGGCCGGGCGCGAGCTCGACGCCGTCGTCGAGGCGACGGAGATCGCCACCAACGCCATCATGGAGGCGGCCGAGAGCATCATGGCCGCCGACGGGTCCGACCCCGACGCCTACAAGGCGCTGGTCGACGACAAGGTCATGGTGATCTTCGAGGCCTGCTCGTTTCAGGACATCACCGGCCAGCGCATCCGCAAGGTCGTGCGCACGCTCGATTGGATCGACGTTCGCCTCGCCTCGCTCGTCAAATCGCTCAAGATCGTCGAGGACGACGGCGAGACGCACGAGGAGACCGAGGAGGAGCGGCGCATGCGCGAGCAGATCCTGCACGGGCCGCAGCACGTCGGCGAAGGCGTCAGCCAGGATTTCGTCGACGACGTCTTCTCCACCAACGATCAGGCCGACATCGACGCCCTGTTCCGCTGAGGCGCCGGCCCGACGTTTCGAAAGCCGCGAGGTGGGCCCGGAGGCCGCCCTCGCGGCCTTCGCCGTTTCCGGACCTATTTATGCCTCGGGCCGACCAGGGCGAAACGGATCCCCTGCGGGTCGGTCGCCTGAACCACGAAGGCACCACCCGGTACCTCCATCGGATCGAGCACGAGCCGGCCGCCGGCCGTGCCGATCCGCTCGATCGCCGCGTCGATGTCGTCGACCGCGACGTAATAGAGCCAGCCCGGCGCGACCCCCTCGGGCGCCGGCGCCATGCCGCCGATCGCCCCGGCCTCGCCGGCGAAGAGCCGGTAGTCGCCGAGCGCGCCCATCGGGAAGACCTGATCGGCCCTCCAGCCGAACATCTCCGCGTGGAAGGTCATGGCGGCGACGGGGTCGGCGGTGGTGAGTTCATGCCAGGCGAAGGCGCCCGGCGTCATCGGCGCGAGCGGGGACGTCGCCATGACCGGGGCGAAGAGGCCGAGCACCGCCCCTTGCGGATCGGCGACGACCGCGAAGGGGCCGACCTCCGGAACCTCCATCGGCCCGAACTGCAGGCGCCCGCCGAGGCTCTCGACCCGCGCGACCGTGGCCGGCACGTCGTCGACGCCGACGTAGCCCATCCAGCCGAAGCGGCCGCTCATGTCGCATCCCGGCATCGGGCCCATCAGGCCGGCGATCGGCCGCTCGCCGATCCGCGCCAGGGCATAGCCGCCGCCGGGCATGCCGGAGTCGGCCAGAGTCCAACCGCACACGGCGGCATAGAAGGCCTCGGCCGCCGCCTTGTCGGGCGTGGCGAGCTCGTACCAGACGAAGTCACGGATCACCGTCATCGGTCGTTTTCCTCCATCCGACGATCGCCCGCGCCGCCGTCCGGTCGCGCCGGGACGGTCGAAGCGCCGCGCGGGCGGCTTGACGTCGACTGTTGATATCAACATATCTAGGGCATGTCGAATCTTCTCCCCTACGAGACCACGATCGAGGTTCGCGACACCTGCCTCTGTCTCCATGCGCAGCGAGCGGCGCGGGCGCTGGCGCGCCGCTTCGACGAGGTGCTGCGGCCGGTCGGCCTCACCAACGGTCAGTTCTCGCTTCTGATGGCGCTGAACCGGCCGGAGCCGCCGTCGCCGGGATCGGTCGCCGAGCTTCTCGCCATGGACCGCACCACATTGATCGCGGCGTTGAAGCCGCTCGAACGGCAGGGGCTGGTCGAGACCGCCGTCGCCGAGCGGGATCGCCGCGCCCGCCGCCTGATCCTGACCGAGGCCGGTCGCCGCCGTCTCGCCGATGCGCTGCCGCTGTGGCGCGCCGCGCATCGCGACCTCGAGGCGGCGACGCCGGGCCTCCGCGCCGACGAGGCGCGCGCGATGCTCCGCGCCCTGTCGACGCGCGCGGACTGAAAGGAGAGGGGCGTCGCCGCTCTCAGCTCCGGGTGGGGCCGGTTCCGGTGGCGGGGATGATGCGAATGCCCGGGCGCGGCGCCTCGTCGGCCTCGGCGCGCGGGGCCGGCTTGCGCGGCACCGGCGCCGGCGCGGGACGAGCCG
>OFTX01000656.1_pt1 | contig 16412 bp, 13 predicted proteins | sample 1775051 | NCBI WGS metagenome assembly OFTX01 (sample SAMN08195772, study PRJEB24354) | sludge metagenome | isolation source: sludge from phenol fed wastewater aerobic bioreactor A | place: India: Nagpur | collected 2016-09-15
GGGTGCGGGGCCGGCCGCAGCTCCCGCACCGGCGCGCGCGCAGCCCTTCCCGCCGCCGTCCGCCGTCGTGCTGCTGCGGCGCGCGGAGCATGTGCTGTTCGCCGGATTGCTCGTGTTCGGTGCGGCGCAGTCCGTCACGGCCCGCGTTCATCCGCTCGCCGCGTGCCTCGTCGCCGCCGCGGTGGCGGCCTGGTACGGCTACGGCGCCGTCCTCTCCCGCCGAAGCCGGGCGGGTCGCGCCGACAGCGCCGACAGTGCCGATCGCGCCGGCCGAGCCGACAGTGGCGCCGGCGCCGCGTGGCTGCTGGCGCTGTGCGTGGGCTGGGCCGCGCTCGCCTGGCTGTCCGTCTCGTTCGTCTGGCTGGTGTTCCCGATCCTGCTGCTGGTCTGGCAGCTCCTCCCGGCCCGAATCGCCGTTCCGGCCGTCGTCGGACTCACGGCAGCCGCCATTGCCGCGTTCGCGATGCATCAAGGAGGCTTCACCGCGGCCGGGGTGCTGGGGCCGTCGATCGGCGCCGCGGTCGCCGTCGTGATCAGCGTCGTCTACCAACAGCTGCGCGCCGAGAACGAGCGCCGCGCAAACCTTCTCGCCAGCCTCGCCGCCGCCCAGGAGCAACTGTCCGCGATCCAGCGGCACGCCGGCACGCTGGCCGAGCGCGAACGTCTCGCCGGCGAGATCCACGACACCATCGCGCAATCGCTGGCGAGCATCGTGCTGCTGCTGCGGTCGGTGACGGCACAGTCGGCCGCGCTCCCGGACGCCGCGCGCAAACAGCTCGACACCGCCGCCGGCGCCGCGCAGACCGCGCTGGAGGACACCCGCCGCCTGGTGCGCGCGCTGCACCCGGCGGACCTCGCCGGCCGCTCCCTAACCGACGCTCTGCGCCGGCTGGCCAACAACACCACTCAGGTCGGCATCACCACCGACCTCGCCGTCGACGGCGACCCGTACGAGCTCCCCGCCCCGATCGCCGTCGCCCTGCTGCGCACCGCCCAGGGCGCCGTCGGCAACATCGTCGCGCACGCGCACGCCACCCGCGCACGCCTGACCCTCACCTACCAGCCCGGGCAGCTCCGCCTCGACATCGTCGACAACGGGCGCGGTTTCGACCCCGACCAGCCGCCGCGAGATCCCAAGGCGGGCACCGGAATCGGGCTCGCCGCCATGCGCCACCGGCTCGCCGCCGTCGCCGGCACCCTCACCATCGAATCCACCCCCGGCGGCGGCACCGCCATCGGCGCCAGCATTCCCGTGGAGGCACTCCGTGACTGAGCCGAAAACCGAGCCCGCCACTGAACCGAAGACCGAGCCCATCAAGATCATGATCGTCGACGACCACCCCATCGTCCGGACGGGCCTGCGCGCCGCGCTCGAGAACGACGGCACCGTCGAGGTTGTCGCCGAAGCCTCGACCGGCGCCGAGGCCATCGCCGCCGCCCAGGCAGCCCGGCCCGACGTCGTGCTCATGGACCTGCACCTCGGCGCGGGCATCGACGGCGCCGAGGCCACCCGGCAGCTCGTCGCGCTGGATTCCCCACCCCGCGTGCTCGTGCTCACCGCCTACGAGAACGAGGCCGACATCCTCGCCGCCATCCAGGCGGGCGCCACCGGCTACCTGCTCAAGGACGCCGACGCCGCCGACCTCATCGACGCCATCCACACGGCCGCCACCGGGGAGACCGTCCTCGCCCCCACCGTCGCGACCCGCCTCGTCTCCCGGGTGCGCAAGCCCCAGCAGGCGCTCACCCCGCGCGAATCCGAGATCCTGCAGCACGTCGCCGAGGGCGCCGGCAACCAGGCGATCGCGCGCGACCTCTTCATCACCGAGGCCACCGTCAAGTCGCACCTCGTCCAGATCTTCAGCAAGCTCGGCGTCGACTCGCGCACCGCCGCCGCCGCCGAGGCCCGCCGCCGGGGCCTGATCAGATAGCTCGCGCCCGGTCGGCATCGAACTCACCGTGTATGACGACGTTCCGGGCCACGCCCCTTCCCTGCAGCCGCGGGCGCACAGCCCCAACATCCCGTAGGCTCGTCGGCGAATTGCGGGCACACCCCCACGCGATTCGGGGCAAACCCTGACCCGCGGGCGCGCGCGGGCATGCGATCGTGGAACGGCGGAACGGACGGTCCGAGCCGCACGTCCCGACATCGGTCGGTGGATGCATCCGGGACAATTGCCTCGCACCGCCCCGGTGACCCAGGCCGGTCCGGATCGCGTCCGCGACGAGGACAGCGTCATACCCGAGAGGACCCCATGACGATCGAAGTACGCGACCTGACGAAGGTGTATGGCAAAACACTTGCCGTGGACCACCTGTCGTTCGAGGTGCGCCCCGGGATGGTGACGGGCTTCCTCGGCCCGAACGGCGCCGGCAAGTCCACGACGATGCGCATGATCCTCGGTCTGGACCGGCCGACCTCCGGCACGTCGATGATCGACGGCAAGCCGTACCAGGACCTGCGCGATCCGCTCACCCGCGTCGGCTCGCTGTTGGATGCGAACTGGGTTCATCCGAACCGCTCGGCACGGGCGCACCTGAGGTGGATGGCGCGGTCCAACGGCCTGCCGACGTCGCGCGTCGACGAGGTGCTGCAACTGGTGGGCCTGCACGACGTGGCCGGCAAGCGCGCGGGGCAGTACTCGCTCGGCATGAAGCAGCGCCTCGGTCTGGCCGGCGCGCTGCTCGGCGATCCGGGGGTGCTGCTGTTCGACGAGCCGGTGAACGGGCTCGACCCGGAAGGCATCCTGTGGATCCGCACGCTGATGCGGAACCTGGCGGCGCAGGGCCGCACGGTGCTGGTGTCGTCCCATCTGCTATCCGAGATGTCTTTGACGGCAGACCATCTCGTGGTGATCGGGCGCGGCCGGCTGATCGCGGACGCGCCGACGGCGGAGTTCATCTCGGCGGCGACGCGGTCGACCGTGCGGGTGCGGTCGCCGCGCATCGCCGAGCTCGTGCCGCTGCTGCAGACGCAACTGGCGGCCACCGTGGAACCGGTCGACGGCGCACCGGACGCGGCGACCGTGTCGGGTGCCGCGATCGACCGGATCGGCGAGGCCGCAGCGGCGGCAGGCATTGCGCTGCATGAGCTTTCGCCGCAGAACGGGTCGCTGGAGCAGGCGTTCATCGAGCTCACGGCGCAGTCCACCGAGTTCGCCTCGCACCCCGGCCCGTCGGGTACGGCGCCGTCTGCGTTGCGGGGTCCGCTGCCTGCGAGCCATGGATCGCCCTTGGCCGGGTCCGCGCCCGACGGGTCGGCACTCGCGCCGGATAGATCCGCTGTTGCGCCCCTGGCCCCTGCTGCCTACGATTCCGCGGCCGCGCGCCACGCCGCCACAGAAGGGAAGTGATTGGTCGTGAGACTCCTTGCCGTGGAACGCATCAAGCTGTTCTCGACTCGCTCTCCGTATTGGTGTCTGGCGGTAGTCCTGGCGGCCGCGCTGCTGTTCGCGATCCTGATGGGCACGTTGCAGAACGGGGAGAACGCGTCCGTCTTCACCTCGCAGTCCGGCATGGGCCTCGGGATGTCGGTGTTCATGGTGCTGGCGACGCTCGCCGTGACCACTGAGTACCGGTTCGGCACCATCCGCACCTCCTTCCAGGCCGTGCCGCGCCGCGCCAACGTGCTGCTGGCAAAGACCGGCCTGCTCGTGGTGCTCGCCGCGGTGACCGCCACGGTCAGTTCGTTCGCAGCGTTCTTCCTCGTGAAGGCGCTCGCTCACTCGCCGGCGGAACCGCTCACGCTCGCGACCGGTGGGGACTGGCGCGCGGTGCTTGGCCATGCGGCACTGTTCCCGATCGCGGCGGTGATCGCGCTCGCGGTCGGCGTGCTCGTCCGCCAATCCGCCGGGGCGATCACCATCGTCCTGGTGTGGCCACTGCTGATCGAGAGCCTGGTCCGGCTGATCCCCAAGGTGGGCACCAACATCAGCAACTGGATGCCGTTCAACGCCGGCTCGAAGTTCGTTACCTATATCTCCTCCGGCGGAGCGCAGCAGGAAGCCCTGAGCCAGGTGCTCTCCGGCGGGCCGACGCCGCTGGAGGGGCTGGCGGTCTTCGCGGGCACGGCGGTGGCGCTGTGGATCGTGGCTCTGCTGGTACTGCAGCGTCGGGACGCGTGACGGACTCAACGAGTTCGGTACACGGCGGGCCGGGGGCGTCGAGCGGGCCGGGGGCGTCGAGCGAGGCCAGCGCGGCTTCGGGCGAGCGGGGCCGCCGGCCGATCGTGAGCTTCCAGCCGCGCGGCGGACGGATGAACGACGTCCAGAAGCGTGCCTGGGAAGCATATTCCGGGCGTTGGCTGGTGGAACGCGACCAGCTTTCACCGGCTCGTGCGGGCCACGCTGCCGATCCGGCCGTGCCGGATTCACCGCCGGTTGAGATCGACCAGATGACGTTGTTCGGCCGCGTCGCGCCACTGGTGATCGAGATCGGCCCAGGCATGGGTGACGCGACGGCGGCCATGGCGTCCGCGCGCCCGGAGATCAACCTGCTTGCGATCGAGGTCTATAAACCCGGTATTGCGCAGACGTTCTCGCACCTGGCCCGGCTGGGTGTGACGAACGTCCGGGTGCTGCGGGCCGACGCGGCCGAGGTGATGCGGAACGTCGTCATACCCGATTCGTTGGCCGAGTTGTGGCTGTTCTTCCCGGACCCCTGGCGCAAGCGCAAACACCACAAGCGGCGCATCGTCACGCCGGAGTTCGCAGACCTCGTGGCATCGCGGCTTCAGTCGGGCGGGTCGTGGTACCTGGCCACGGATTGGGAAGATTACGCGAGGCAGATGCTGCGCGTGGTGTCCGCGTGCGAGTCGCTCAGCAATCCGTATGCGGCATCGGGAGGGTGGGCGCCGCGAGCGCCGTTTCGGCCCGAAACCCGTTTCGAGAAGCGGGGTCTCGGCGCCGAGCGGGCAATCTTCGACCTGCACCTCGTCCGTCGCTGAGCGGATTCCCTCTCTCGCCGCCCCTTCGCCAACCCGTCTCTCGCCGAGCGGTGCGAAATGTCGGGCAAATCGGGCACGAAACGATGCATTTCGCACCGCTCGGCGCGGGTCACGGGGTCAGCCCGCGTCGATCGCCCACGTGATGATCAGCCTATCGGCGCCGTCGCGCAGGTGCAGCGTGCCGGAGGTCGCGGTGGTATCGAAGGCCAGGTAGCCGCTCTCGGCAGCGGCCGCGTCGATGGATCGGTGCTCAGCGGCATCGAAGAGCCAACCGAGTATGACGGGCTTCCGGGGCCGGGCGGTGTCTGGAAGGACGGGTCACCGCCCGCGCCCCACATCACACCCTGGTACGCGGCCGGGGCCGCACCGTCCACTCCCGGGGCGCCGACTGGCGCGTCACCGGTGTACAGGCCCTGCGCGGCCCGTTTCCTGCTGAACAGCCCCATGCACCCTCCCCGCCCCGCCCGGAATGTGGTGATCTGACGCTAATGCACGGATGAGCGGAAGACCACGTCAAACCTGTTCGCGCTCCAGGTCCCGGCCGCTCGGCGACGTTTCATCGACGAATCGCACTGGACCCCCGGGGCGCAGTTGGGCGGCACGGTCGGCGGCGTCATCGGTGAGGACGGCGATCACCGGATACCCGCCGGTCACCGGGTAATCCGCGATGAAGACGACCAGCTCATCGGATGGCGTCACCTGCACCGCACCGCGGACCACGCCCTGGCTCGGAAGTTCGCCCGTCCGCGCGCGATCAAGGGGCGGGCCGGATAGCCGCAGGCCCACCCGGTTCGAGGCGGGGCTCACCGTCCACGTGTCTTCCGAGAGGTGCGCGAGCGCTCCGTCGGTGAGCCAGTTCCGTTGCGGCCCAGGCGTTATCGCGAGGTTGACCGGCGGCTCCGGGCCGGAGCCGATCGCGTCGGTCGGCTCGTCGCGTTCCCCGCCCGGTGCCGCGGGCGACGCACGATCGGGTCTGCCACGGTGTCGGTTTACGGCGAACTCGCTTGCCGGAATGGTCGTTTCACCGACCGGGAGCACATCACCGGCGCGCAGCGGAGCCGCGCCCAGACCGGCGAGTGTGTCGGCCGAGCGGGAGCCGAGCACCGGAGGGACCAGGAAGCCACCGCGGACGGCAAGGTAGGTCCGCAACCCGTTTCGCGGCCTGCCGACCCGCAGCCGGGTCCCCACGGAAAGCGCGACGCCGCAATCACTCTCGAGCAACTCTGCCGCACCAAGGGGAGTCGCCCGCACGCAGGTGAGAGCCGCACTTGCGCCGGTGACGGCCACCACCACGTCCGTCTGCGCTTCGAACTCCGCACCACCATTGAGGATCTCCAGCACCGCGGCGTCAGCGGGATTGCCGACCAGGCTGTTGGCCCGCGCGGCGGCACCCCGATCCGCCGCGCCCGACGGGCTCACGCCCATGGCGGCATATCCGACCCGGCCGAGATCCTGCACGGTGCACTGCATTCCGGGCTTGACGACCACCAGCGCGGGCGTCCCGTCGATGGGCGGAGCAGCGGGAAGCGGCACGTTGTCGCGCGATGCGGGCGCCGCGTCCAAGGCAGCGGCGATCCCCGAAGACACCGTCATCGACGGTCGGGTGGGACGGAAGCGGACCGTCATCCCGGGCCGCAACAGCGCAGGCGGGTCGCGGTGCAGGTCCCACAGGTCGGCGTCGGTGTGGCCGATCAGCTGCCACCCGCCGGGCGATCGGCGCGGGTAGACGCCCGAGTACTCGCCGGCGAGACCGACGGCGCCGGACGGCACTTCGGCACGCGGCGACTCACGGCGCGGCACACGCAACCGCGGATCGCCGCCCGCGAGGTAGCCGAACCCGGGCGCGAAGCCGCAGAACGCGACGCGCCACGGCGTGCCAGTGTGGGCTTCGACGACGCCGTCCCGGCCCAGGCCGGTTAGGTCGCCCACCTCGTCGAGATCCGGCCCGTCGTAGGCCACGTCCAGCACGACACTGCGCGACTCGTCCGGGTTGGCGAGTCGAACGGTCGCCAACGCACTCACCCGTCGACGTAGTTGCGCAGCGCGGAGAACTGTTGCGGGGCCGGTGAAGTGGACCAGCAGCGACTCCGCGCCGGGCACCACGTCGACCTGACCGTCGACCGGGACACTCTGCAGGTCGGCGTATGCTGTGAGAACAAGGTCCGGGTTTGGCAGCAGAACGAGCAGCGCATGCTCCCCCATGGGCGCGATCACCGCGCCGCTCGGATTCGCGGGGTGCGGGTCGATCCGTGTCATCTCATCGCGGTGGCGCGGCGTCACGCGGCATCGTCCCGTTCACGAGACCGCGTCCACGAAGGGACGGAGCGCAATCCCCGCCTCGACCAAGGCATCCCGCACGGCCCGCGCCATCGCGACGGCTCCGGGCGAATCGCCATGGACACATAGCGATCTCGCGTTCACCGACACGGCTTCCCCGGCAACAGAATCAACGGCACCCTCGCGCACCAGGCGGACCGCGCGTCGAGCAGCTCGCACCGGGTCGTCGATGAGCGCACCGGCTTGATCGCGCGGCACCAGCGTCGCGTCGGCACGATACCCTCTATCCACGAACGCTTCTCGCACCGTTTCGAGCCCCGCCGCAGACGCTTGCCGTAGCAGCGCCGAGCCGGGCAGACCGAGTATCGCCAGAGCGTCGTCATAAGCGACGACGGCCTCGACCACGGCCGCGGCCTGCTCCTCGTGGTACACGACCGAGTGATACAGCGCCCCATGGGGTTTCACGTACCGGACCCGCGAGCCAGCGGCACGGCACAGCCCGTCCAGGGCGCCTATCTGGTACAGCACGGCGGCGGTCAGGTCGGCGGGCGCGATGTCGATGAAGCGCCGGCCGAAACCGACGAGATCGGGGTACGAGACCTGCGCGCCGACCACCACGGCGCGTTCCGCGGCAGCGCGGACCGTGCGCAGCAGCGTGGTCGGATCACCAGCATGGAACCCGCAGGCGACGTTGGCGCTGGTCACGACGTCGAGCAGGGCATCGTCGTCGCCGAGTGTCCAGCGGCCGTACGACTCGCCGAGATCGGCGTTCAGGTCGATGCCCAGGCCCGGAGCTACGTCATGGCCGTCCATGTCCTCATCCTGCCAGCAGGGGCCCGTTCTTCAGGCACCACTGCTACGCGCGCCTGGCCGCCCCGGGTTGACCCCTGGCGACCTCCGGTTGGGTGCCCCAGAGTGGCGTCATGGCGCACTTTCTGGCACCCAACCCATGAAAGACGCAGCAGGGCACGGACAGTCGACATCACCTGGGCGATCAGCCGGAAGACGGCCCGGCCCCGGGCAGCACGCACCGCCCGGGGCCGGGATTCCGCACACCCGCGAAAACCCGCTCAGGGCTGCGGATATCCGGTCGGCGGCTCGCCGCGGTCGATGATCGCGATGACAGGCCCGCCGCCCTCCGGGCCCTGGTGGTCGGCCGCGATGGACACGAACACCGCCGGGTCGCCGGTGACGGCCGCGGTCACGCCGCCGACAGTGGCCTTGATCTGCCGGTGCCAGCTCACGTCCGAATCGTCCAGCATGGCGTTGCGGCGGCCACGGACCATGCCGTCCTTGGAGGCCTCGCACTTCAAGAACACGTTGACCAGCCGACCCTTGAGGTCCGTCCAGTGCGGGCGCTCCGGCAGGTCGAGGCCGGCACTGCGGATCGCATTCCAGATGCCGTCGGCGTCGAGCGCGTCGTTCATCACGGAGTGCCCGATCTGGTAGCGGCCGCCGATGCCGCGCACGTTGCCGACGACCACGATCTGCGCCCGGTCCAGCTCCACGCCGGACGAGCAGGACGCGACGGACGAGTACAGATCGAAGTTCGTCATCACGTCGGCGTCGGTCGGCATCTCGATCTCGCCGAGCGCGACCGCGATGCCGAGACCCGCTGTCCCGTTGGACAACTCCATCGACTTGAGCGTGTCGGTGGTCCACACGGTCTTGCCGCGAGAGTGGGCGTCGTTGATGGATTCGATCGTCAGCAGCGGCGTCTTGGTCTGCACGTAGTGCACGTCTTTGACATCGGTGATGCCGGCGCGCTCCATCGCGACCTTCACTCCGGCAGCGACCTTCTCGATCATGGCGACGCGGCCGATGTCCTCGGGCAGGATCTGCTCGCTCATCGCGAAACCGACGGACACGCGCGGCTCGTCGGTCCTCTCTACCTTGTCGGCCGGGACCGTGGCGAAGATCGTCGCGTGCGGGGAGATGATGCCGTCCGTGCCGCCCGACCACACGATCGGGATCTGCTTGACCTCCTCGGCCGTGCGGGTGCCCTTCGCCTGGATCACCTCTCGGAAGGCGCGATCGGCGATGATGCGGGTGTAGTCGTTGACCCCGCCATTGCCCTCCGTCTTGCCGATCACGGCGACGACGCGGTCGGCCTCGAGCACACCGTCGTCGATCAGCTTGGCGAGTTCGGAGGCGTCAGAAACGTTGTGCAGCGGTACCTTTCGTACCTCGATGGCGTCTGGCATTGCGAATTGCTCCTTCTTGTCGGTCATTGACGTACTGCCGAATAAGTCCTATCGAGTATGACGATCTTCGTGTCATCGCCCGTTCGCGACGCCCGCAGCCCCGCCGGCGGGCTCGGGCGGTCCGGCCATCGTGATCACGGTGCCCACCGCGCCGAGCGGCGAGGTGAAGACCTCGCCGAGCTTGTCCAGGCTCGTGATCACCGACGCTCCTCCGCCTGATGAGACGAAGGCACAGGCCGCTTCGACCTTCGGGCCCATGGATCCTGCTCCGAAGTGCCCGGCGGCGGCCAACTCTCGCATCTCCGCCAGCGACACATGGCCCAGCGCACGCGCTTCCGGCGTACCAAAGCCGATCACCGCAGCCGGGACATCGGTCGCGATCACCAGCGCGTCGGCACCCAGGTCGGGGGCGAGAATCGCTGCGGCACGATCCTTGTCGATCACCGCCTCGACACCCGCGAGGCCCGATGGCTGCTCGACGACGGGGATACCCCCTCCGCCGGACAGGATTACCACATAACCCAGATCCAACAGTTGCCGCCCGGTGGGGGCGTCCAGCACGCGCACCGGCTTGGGCGAGGGGACCACGCGGCGCCAACCACGGCCACCGAAATCGCGCCACTGCTGGCCGGCGTCGATCAGCGGCTGCGCCTCGTGCTTCGTGCGGAACCGTCCGACGGGCTTGTCGGGGTTTTCGAATGCCGGATCGGCCGCATCCACCAGCGTGCGGGTGACGAGCGCCGCGGTCGGCCGGCTCACACCGCGCCGGTCGAACTCGCGCGCGAGCGCGTTCTGCAGCACGAATCCGACCGTGCCCTGCGTGTTGGCGCCGCACCAGTCGAGCGAGACCGGCGGGACGATCCCTGCGGCGATCTCGTTCTTCACCAGCAGATTGCCGACCTGCGGCCCGTTCCCGTGCGTGATCGCGACCTCGAACCCCGCCTCGACCAGGCGCGCAATGTGCCCCGCGGCCACGCCGAGCGCGGCGATCTGGTCGCCCTCGGTGGCGGACCCGTCCGGCGCCGACATCGCGTTGCCGCCGAGCGCTACCAGGATGCGGCGGGCCCAGCGCTCACCCATGACGGCAGGCTCCGCAGGCCCCTTGGTCTCATTCACCCCCTGAGCGTAGGGAGCCCGCGGGCGGAACCCTTGGGCAGAAGTTGACTACGATCTCGCGATCGTCCGGCAAGTGCGCGCCGCCGGCTCCGCTGCCCGATACCCTGGATCGGTGCACACCCTCCGCGACGCCGAGCCCGGTCTCGTGTCCTGGGGCTGCTTCGATCCCGCTCGCGTGCGGGTGGCCTGCAGCACCCGCGACGGCGGAGTTTCGGCGGGTCGGTTCGCGACGCTCAACCTCGGTCTGCACGTCGGCGACGAGGATCGCGCGGTCGTCGAGAACAGGCGTCGCGTCGCCGTCGCGATGGGGGCGTCGCTCGACGACTTCGTGTTCTGCCAGCAGGAGCACGATCGCGCCGTCGCCGTCGTGGACGACACCTTCCGTGGCCGGGGCAGTCGTTCGGCGTCCGATGCCGTGCCCGCCTCGGACGCCGTCGTCACCCGCTCTACCCGGGTCGTGCTCGCCGTGCTGGTCGCCGACTGCGTACCGATCGTGCTGCACGACCCCGTGACGCAGACCCTGGCACTGGTCCACGCGGGCTGGCGCGGCACCGTGCGTGGCGTGACTCCGGCTGCGGTGCAAGAGATGTCGCGACTCGGATGCGACCCGGCGACCATCATCGCGCTGATCGGGCCGGCCATCTCAGGAAACGTGTATCAGGTGGGCGACGACGTGATTGACGCCGCGCGTTCGGCGTTCGGGGAGGCATGGCACCCGATCCTCCGGCCGGACGGAACCGGGCGATTCCTCTTCGACCTTCCGCGCGCGGCGCGCCTGCAGCTGCGGGAGGCTGGCCTGGCGATAAGCAACATCCACGAATCCGGCCTGGCCACCGGACCGGGCACACCGTTCTACAGCCACCGCCTGGAAGGCCCGACCGGACGCTTCGCCATGTGCGCCCGACTGCTACCGGAGGCCGCGGCATGAAAACCCAGACCCCTGACGTAGCACCGCGTTTCGTTTATGACGCTTTTCGCGTCGATGCCCCTTCGAACACGCTGAGCTGCCACTACCGGCTCGACGACTGGCACTTCACGGAAACCATCACCCTGCCCGGCGGCGGGGACTGGTCGACGCCGGCCGTGCACGAAGCGGCCCGGCTCGTCTTCCTGCTGGCGGGCGTCTCCTATTACAAGGCCGGCGCGCCGCCGGTGATCGACCTCGGCGATCACGCCGTCACTGACGCCGAGCGCGCATTCCTCCGCGAGTACTACGTCGACGGGCTCGGCGAGTTCGCGTATCGCTCGAAACCACGGCTCGACCTGACGAGGCTCGAGATCCGCGGGCCCCGACTGGAACGCCCTGCGCCAGCAGGATATTCGCCCCGCGCCGGCTCGCCGCTCATCCCGTTCGGCGGCGGCGTGGATTCGATCGTCACGGTCGAACTGCTGCGCGGCTGCGCGAGCGACGCGTCGTTGTTCGTGGTGAACCGCCCTGGCGACCGGTTCAATGCGATCGAGAAGCCGGCAGCCGTCACTGGTCTGCCGGTAGTGCGCGCCGAGCGCGTACTCGACCCCAAGATCCTCCGATCGGCCGAGCTCGGCTTCCGCAACGGCCATGTCCCGGTGACGGGCGTGATCTCGGCGATCGCCGTGCTCGCCGCCGCCGTCGGCGGGCACGATGCCGTCGTGATGAGCAACGAGTGGTCGGCGTCCGTGGGCACGGTGGACGTGGACGGTCGCTCGATCAACCATCAGTACTCGAAGTCGATGTCGTTCGAAGCCGGCTTCCGCCAGGTGATCTCGGATGCCATTGGCGGAAACGTCGCGGGCGGCGTGAGCGGGAAATCCAGCGGGAAAGCCGGAGCGGGCATCGAGTACTTCTCCATGCTTCGCCCGTTCACCGAGCTGTGGATCTCCCGGCGCTTCGCCGGGCTGCCGCAGTACTTCGACACGTTCCGCAGCTGCAACCGGGCCTTCCATATCGATCGCGCAAAACGGCTGGACCACTGGTGCGGCCGGTGCGACAAGTGCGCCTTCATCGACCTGATCCTGGCCCCGTTCGTCGACGCGGCGACCCTGCGCGAGGTATTCGACCCCAGCGCCGAGCCGCTCGACAACCCCGCGATGGTGGCCAGTTTCGGCACCCTGCTCGGCCTGATCCCGGATGCGAAGCCGTGGGAGTGCGTCGGGGATGTGAACGAGTGCCGCGTTGCAGTGCAACTGGCCGCGCTGCGCTCCGACCGGGCGCGCACACACCTCGTGCAGGACTTGTCGCTTCGGGTATCCGGCCCCGACAGTTCCCACCACACGGATCCCGCGATCGCCGCAGACGCGCTGCTCAAACCCATTGGCCAGCACCATATCCCGGCTCGATACCTGCCGACAGACCTGGCGGCGGGCGACGACACCGCCGCGGACCTGGCCCGGTAGCCTATGCCCCGCCCCACTCTGCGCTGGGCCGACCTGCCCGGACGCCGCGTCGGCATCTACGGCCTGGGCGTGGAGGGCCGAGCGAGTCTCGCGGCCTGTCGGGCGATCGGCGTCGATCCAATCCTCGTCGACGACAACGCCGACGCCGCACCGGATCTGGATGCATCGGTACTGGCGACCGGCGATGGCGGACTCGACGCGCTGCGCGCCTGCGAGGTCGTGGTCAAGTCGCCGGGCATCAGCCGATACGGCGACGCGGTACGCGCGCTGCACGCCGCCGGGGCGACGATCGTCGGCGGGCTCGGCCTCTGGCTCGCGGGTGCGGACCTCACCCGCGTCCTGGTGATCACCGGCACCAAGGGGAAGTCCACCACCACGGCGATCGCCGGACACCTGCTCTCCCGCTGGGGATACCGCACGCTCGTCGGCGGGAACATCGGTCGGCCGCCGTACGAACCGGCCGTCGGCGACGAGTACGACTACTGGGTAGTCGAGGTATCCAGCTACCAGGCCACCGACCTGCCCGTATCCCCGCCTGTGACGGCCGTCACGTCACTGAATCCGGACCACTTACCGTGGCACGCAGACGATGTCGAGACCTACTACCGGGACAAGCTCTCGGCGACCTCGCAGCCCGGCGCCCGCATCACGGTGGCCAACGGCGACAGTCCATTGCTCCGCGCCCACGCGGCCATGCTCGGACCCGAGGTGGAGTGGGTGCACGCCGATGACGAGCCGGACGCCCGCTGGATGGACGGTCTCGGGCTGATCGGCGCACACAATCGGCGGAACGCGCTGATCGCGCGCCGCGCGCTATCCGCCATGGGCGTCCGGGAAGCGAACGATGAGGCGGCCACCGCGACGGCGGCCACCGGCTTCGCCGGGCTGCCACACCGTCTGCAGATCGTCGGCCGGCGCGGGGACGTCGCCTTCGTGGACGACAACCTCTCCACGAACGTGCTCCCCGCAGTCGCAGCCGTCGACGCGTTCCCAGACCGCCGTGTGGCGCTTCTGGTCGGGGGCCAGAGCCGCGGGATCGATTACGCACCACTGGGTGTCGAATTACGCAATCGGGCGGTCCCGGTGCTGTTGGTGACCATGCCGACGAACGGGCGGGAGATCCACGCGCAGGTCGATGCGGCCGGTCCCGGCGCCGCGGTCACCATCATCGACGCCGATTCCCTGGCCGACGCCGTTCGACTGGCCGCGGACTGGGCGGGGCCGGACGGTGTGGTGCTGCTGTCGCCGGCCGCACCGAGCTTCGACCTGTTCCACGACTATCGCGCCCGCGGAGCGGCTTTCGTGCACGCGATGCGGGCTATCGGCGGAACCCCGTCATAGGCGGTCGAGATCTTCTCGGGGATTCGTGGCGACGCGAGGTCGGCGGCGTGCTGACGATGCAACGGAGGTTCGGCACATCGCGGATGCGGCGGTCGAGGGTGACGAGCGTGGCGTCGAGAAGCTCAGCCAGCGCGGCATAGCTGGCGTCGTAGACGGTGAGGTTGCGGCGGAGCTCCCAGACCCGCGGCGCAAGGACGTCGTACGGCCACTCGTCCACCGTGAGGTCGCCCAAGTCGACGTGGGCCTGTGCCGCCTGATCGGCGGTCACGATCTTGGCCAGTTCCTGACGGCGGATGATGTTCGCCGCCTCGAAGGGCATCAGCGCGGGGGCTGCGAGTTTCACGTCGGTGAGAGCGGCGGTCGCCCACTTTCCGTCGGGCCCTGAGTCCAGCAGCAACGCGACCACGGCAGACGCGTCGCACACCGCGATTGGAGTCACCGGCGGTCCGCGTCACGGGCGGCGAGGATCGAGTCGGCGCCGACCCGGACGCCGGTGGTGTCCACGCGGGCCCGGGCCCGCGCGATCACCTCTTGCACCGTCGGGCGCCGCACGCTGTCCACAAGCATGGCGCGCAGGTACTCCTGGAGGGACTGCCCGACGCGCGCGGCACGCGCAGCCAACTCGTCCCGCACCTTGTCCGGGACATCGCGAACCGTCACCGCCACGCTCATGCTGCTATTTTAGCGTCATTGCCTGCAGTTCCGCAGCGTTTCAGCTCACTCCGGTTGACGCTCGAGGAAGCGGAGCACCTCGGTCAGGTCCACGCCGGGGAAGACGCCCGGCGGCATCGCGGCCAGCAGATGCGAATGCGCGCGGGCGCTGGGCCAGGCCAGGCCCGCCCAGCGCTCGGCCAACTCCCGCGGGGGGCTCGCGCAGCAGGACGGGTCGGGACACCGCGACACGGACCGTTGCGTCGTGTCGCGGCCGCGCATCCACTTCACGTCGGCGTATCGAACGCCCACACTCACCGAGAACAACCCATCGGGGGTCGGATCGACCACCGAAGTGCACCAATAGGTTCCAGTGCTGGTGTCGGTGTACTGCTGGTACGCCGCCGAGAGGTCGGGCTGTTCGAAGACCTGGCGCGCCGTCCAGTACCGGCAGACGCGGCCGCCCTCGATCGCACCGGTCGCATCCGCGGGGAATCGCACCCCGTCGTTGGCATACGCCTTGTAGACGATGCCGGCCGCCGAGATCCGCATGAAGTGCACGGGGATGCCGAGATGGTGCGTCGCCAGGTTCGTGAAGCGGTGCGCCGCCGTCTCGTAGGACACCGCGTACGCGTCCCGGAGGTCCTCGATCGCAATATCCTTGCGTGCCTTCGCGTCCCGGAGCATGGCGACCGCGCTGTGCTCCGGAATGAGCAGCGCCGCTGCGAAGTAGTTGATGGCGACCCGCTGGGCGAGGAACTCCGCGTAGTCGGCCGGTGTACCGTGCCCGAGCACCACCGACCCCAACGCCTGCAACGCCAGCGCACGCGAATCGTGTTGCCCCGCTCCGGGTTGCGGCAGGTAGATGCGCCGGTGCTTCAGGTCGGTGACGCTGCGCGCCGAGGTCGGGAGGTCCGCCCGGTGGGCGAGGGTGAAGCCGAGGTGGGCGGCCATCCGGTCGACGACGCTGCGGGTGATCGGCCCGGCGTCATGCCCCGTCGCCCGAAGAAGGTCCGCCGCTGCGCGTTCGATGTCGCCGAAGTAGTTGTCCCGTGCGCGCATCGTCTCCCGCAATTCGGCGTTGGCGCGACGCGCATGTTCGGGGGTCGCGACGCGTTCCGCGTGCACATCGGCGAGCGCATGGTGTAGCCCGACAAGCGCCTCCAGCGCCTCGGTAGGCAGTCTCGGCCCGATTCGGATCGCCGGGATACCCAGTGCCGCAAAGGATTCCGTGCGCTGAATATGCTCCAGCTCTACCTCGAGGGTCGCTCGGCGGTTCGGCGGCGGCGCCGTCAGCAGGTGCGCGACCGTCACCCCGAGCGCCTGTGCGATGGCCGTCAGCACGGAGATCTTCGGCTCACGCCGACCGTTCTCGATCAGCGACAGTGCCGACGCCGACATGCCGGTGCGCCCGGCCAGATCGTTGAGAGTCAACCCTGCCGCGCGGCGCAGGTGCCGCACCCGGCGGCCGAGCGCCACGCCATCCGATGGCGCATCCTGCGCGC
>OFTX01000657.1_pt1 | contig 16408 bp, 19 predicted proteins | sample 1775051 | NCBI WGS metagenome assembly OFTX01 (sample SAMN08195772, study PRJEB24354) | sludge metagenome | isolation source: sludge from phenol fed wastewater aerobic bioreactor A | place: India: Nagpur | collected 2016-09-15
CGACGGTGACGGGCCTGTCGATCCCGGCGAGCCGCCACAGCTGCTCGCGCACCACCGTCGCCTTCAGCTCCCGCTGCAGGTCGGCGCGGGCGTGCTGGACATCGCATCCGCCGCAGCCGCCCGGCCCGAAGTGGGCGCACGGCGGTGCGACCCGGCGCGGATCGGCCCGCACAATGCGGACCGCCTCACCACGGCAGAAGGAGCCGGGACGCGCCTCGGTGATGCGCACCACCGCGCGCTCGCCGGGCAGCGCATACCGGACGAAGACCACGCGCCCATCCGCGCGGGCGACGCACACGCCGCCGTGGGCCACCGCGCCGACGTCGAGTTCGAGCTCGTCACCGACGTCCAGATCGACGCCCGCGGGGGGCGGGACGCTCATCGGCGGCGTCGCATGCGCGGACGCAATCCGCTCCCCACCGGGGAGCCGTTGCCGCTGTACGAGCCGTCCCGGGCCCGGCCGCTCGTCTGCTGCCCACCCACCGGCTGGCCGAACCACCCGGTCCGTCCGGCGGTATCCGACGCCCGCGCGGGAGGCCGGCCGGAGCGCTGCACTCCGCCGTCCCTGCGCTCCGGGGCATCCGTCGAGCCGAGCAGCTGCCACGGCACGCTGGTGACCATCACGCCGGGCGTGAACAGCAGCCGCCCCTTGATCCGGAGCGCGGACTGGTTGTGCAGCAACTGCTCCCACCAGTGACTGACCACGTATTCCGGGATGAAGACCGTCACCACGTCGCGCGGGGAATCGCTGCGAACGCGACGCACGTAATCCAGGATGGGGCGCGTGATCTCCCGGAACGGCGAGTCGATGATCTTCAGCGGCACCGGGATCTGCCGGTCCTCCCATTCACGCGCCAGCGCGGTCGTGTCCTCCGGATCGACGTTGACAGTCACCGCCTCGAGCACGTCGGGGCGTGTCGCGCGGGCGTAGGCGAGCGCACGAAGGGCCGGCAACTGCAGCTTCGAAATCAGCACGATGCCGTGCACACGGCTCGGCAACACCAGGTCCTGTTCCGAGCCGGCGAGCTCCCGCGCCACGCGCGCGTAGTGCCGGTGAATGCCTTTCATGGTGAAGAAGATGATCACCATCGCGAGGATCGCGATCCACGCCCCGGCCAGAAACTTGGTCAATAGAACGATCACCAGAACCGTTCCGGTGCAGCAAAAACCGATCGCGTTGATGGTCTGCGCGCGCCGCATGCGATATCGGGCGGCGCGATCCTTCTCGGTGCGCAGCAGCCGCTGCCAGTGCCGCAGCATGCCGCCCTGGGAACACGTGAAAGACACGAACACGCCGACGATGTAGAGCTGAATGAGGCTGGAGACGTTCGCCTTGAACGCGACGATCAGGATCAGCGCGATACCGGCGAGGAACACGATCCCGTTGGAGTACGCGAGCCGGTCCCCGCGGGTGTGTAACTGGCGCGGCAGGTATTGGTGCTGCGCGAGGATCGAGCCCAGCACGGGGAAACCGTTGAACGCGGTATTGCAGGCCAGCATGAGGATGAGACCCGTCGTGAACGAGACCACGTAGTAGCCGATCGGGAATCCGTCGAACACGGCGCGGGCGATCTGCACCACTAGCGTGTTCTGGTTGTAGTCCGCGGGCGCGCCACCCAGGGTGACCCCGGGCCCGGCCAGATGGACGTGGGTGATCATGGCCATGGCCACCAGGCCCATCAACATGGTGACCGACAGCAGGCCCATGAGCGCGAGCGTGGTCGCCGCGTTCTTGGACTTCGGCTTGCGGAACGCCGGGACACCGTTGGAGATGGCCTCGACGCCGGTCAATGCCGCGGACCCGGACGAGAACGAGCGCAGCAGCAGGAATACGAACGCCGCGCCGCTGAACGTCCCGGTGGCTTGGATCGTGAAGCCCGCGCTCGGCGAGAGCTGCGTCATACCGAGGGCGAACTTGACGAGCCCGGTGACGATCATCACGAGGATCGAGACGATGAACGCGTACACCGGGACCGCGAACGCCTTACCCGATTCGCGGATGCCGCGCAGGTTGAGCGCCGTCACCGCGACGATGATCCCGACCGAGAACAACACCGCGTGATCACCGACGACGCCGATGGCCGACCCGATGTTCGCCACACCCGACGCGGTGGACACCGCGACCGTCAAGATGTAGTCGACCATCAGCGCACTGGACACCATCAGGCCGAAGTTCGGGCCCAGGTTGGTGCCCGCGACCTCGTAGTCACCGCCCCCGGAGGGGTACGCGTGCACGTTCTGCCGATAGGATGCGACGACCACGAGCATGACGAATGCCACGAGGGCCGCCACCCACGGTGCCATGGTGATGGCGGACAGGCCGGCGACCGACAGGGTCGCGAAGACCTCCTCCGGCGCGTACGCGACGGACGAAAGCGCGTCGGACGCGAACACCGGCAACGCGATCCGCTTGGGCAGCAACGTGTGCGACAGCCGGTCGCTACGAAACGGCTGCCCGACCAGCAGCCGTTTGACGACCCTGGGGAGCTTCGGCACTGTCCGTTTCGACACAACCGGATAGCCTACGACGAGCCGGCGCCGCGGGGGCACGCGCGGGCCGCGCTCTCCACCGTGTGGCCACGGTTCGGCGCGGACCATCGCGGGCGGTAGGTTGCGTGAGTACCGTCGGATCGCGTCGCTCGGCGGCGGTGGGACCATGCGGTGACGGCATGTAGTGACAACCTTGGATGACGACATTCGGCCTCGCGCGATGCGGGAGAGGGACAACTCGCGATGCACATCGTGATCATGGGCTGCGGGCGCGTCGGATCGATGCTGGCCCGCCAGCTCGGCGACGCCGGGCACTCCGTCGCAGTCATCGACCGCGACGCCGAGGCATTCCGCAGGCTCGGACCGGAGTTCCGCGGAACTCAGGTGCTGGGAATGGGTTTCGACCGCGACACGCTGATCAAGGCGCGGATCACCGAGGCGCACGCCTTCGCCGCGGTGTCGTCCGGCGACAATTCGAACATCATCGCCGCCCGCGTGGCCCGCGAGCAGTTCGGAGTGGAGATCGTCGTCGCGCGGATCTATGACCAGAAACGCGCCGCGGTCTATGAGCGGCTCGGCATCCCGACCGTGGCGACGGTTCCGTGGACCGCCGATCGGCTGCTACGGGAGATCATCCCCGAAGGGTTGATCAGCGAATGGCGCGACCCGTCCGGGAAGGTCGCGATCGCCGCGATCCCTTACCACCGCGATTGGATCGGCCGGCCGGTGCATCGGCTCGAGCGCGCGGTGTCGGTGCATGTGGCGTCGATCATCCGGTTCGGCGAGGCGCTGCTGCCGGACGATTCGAGCGTGATCCAGGACGGCGACATCATCTACGCGGCGGTGCTGACGGCGGATCTGGTGACCCTGCCGGACCGGGCCGGCATCCGCCCCGGCGAGGAGACGGCATGAAGAACACCCTCAGCGGCCGCGGCCCGGACGCCCCGATGACACCGCCGGACCGGGCCGGCATCCGCCCCGGCGAGGAGACGGCATGAGAATCGCGATCGCGGGCGCCGGCTCTGTCGGGCTCACAACACTGCCCGAACCAGCCGGCGCCACGAACATGGAGGAAACAGCATGAGGATCGCGATCGCGGGCGCCGGCTCTGTCGGGCGGTCGATCGCGACCGAGCTCATCGACAACGGCCACCAGGTGATGCTGATCGACCGTTCGGCGCAGGCGATCGCGCCGGAGCTGATCGAGGCGGCGGAATGGGTGCAGGCCGACGCCTGCGAACTCGCCTCGCTGGAAGACGCCGGTCTACACACGTGCGATGTGGTGATCGCCTGCACCGGGGACGACAAGGTCAATCTGGTGCTGGCCCTACTCGCGAAGACCGAATTCGCCGTGAGCCGCGTGGTCGGCCGCGTCAACGACCCGCGTAACGAGTGGCTGTTCAACGAGTCGTGGGGCGTCGACGTCGCCGTCTCGACACCGCGCATCCTGGCTGCGCTGGTCGAGGAGGCGGTGACAGTCGGTGATCTGGTTCGCCTGTTCACCCTGCGGCAGGGCCAAGCCAACCTCGTCGAGGTGACGCTGTCCGCGGACGCCGCCATCGCGGGCAGGCCCGTCCGGGACCTGCGGCTGCCACCGGATGCCGCGCTGGTGACGATCCTGCGCAGCGGCCGGGTGATCGTGCCGCAGGCGGACGAACCGTTGGAGGCGGGGGACGAATTGCTGCTCGTGGCGACGCCCGAGGTCGAGGACGAGGTGCGCCGCGCGCTCAGCTGACCCCAGTCGGCATGTCGCACAACCGGAGTCGATCAGCGGGGGTCGGTCGGGGCAGTGCGCTGTCTGCGCAGCAGATCCCGCACGGTGACGCCGGACGCAGATCCGACGATCACGACGGTCGCGAGCGCGGCGACGATGAAAAGCGGATAGCCCATCGCCAGCCGCGCGCCGGCGAGCCAGCCCACCTGATCAGCCCCATACAGCCACTGCTGCACCGCATAGCGCAGCGCGAACACCGCGACCCACACCAGGGTGGCGGCGTCGTAGCGGTATCGCAGACGGCGGTCGGCGCGCCATCCGCGTCCCCGTCCGTTGAGCGACTCCCACGCCAGGCCTATGAGCGGCCAGCGCACGATCACGGACAGCGCGAGGACGGCGCCGTAGAGCAGATACGTCCAGATCCCAAACAGGAAATACCCGCGGGCGGACCCGACGCGGTAGGCGATGAAGGCAGCGATCCCCACCGCTACCAGGCCGCCGATGGCCTGGGTAACCGGTTTGTGCCGAACGAGCCGCGCAGCTGCGATGACGACCCCGGCGGCCAGCGCCGCGATGATCCCCGCAGTCAACCCCGCCATCACGTTGACGACGACGAAGACCACCACGGGAAGGCCGGAATCGACCATGCCCATCGGGCCGCCCACTTGGTCGAGCAGCGTCGGGCGAGCCACCGCATCTTCCCCCGCCGACTCGGCCTCGGATACTTCGGCGACGGCGGGCCGTTCGTCGCCGATCGCGTGCCCGTCGGCACGAGCGGTCGGCGCGTCATCCGAGGGTGGCACGGGAGCCACCGGAACACTGCCGGTGCCGGATGCGAGGGAGCGATGCCGACCCATCACACGCTCGTCGGCAAGAGTTGGTAACGGGGGTTGTAGATCGCCTTGTGCCCGTCGCGCAGCGCGATGCGGCCGGTGGCTCGGACCGTGCGTCCTGCCTCGATCCCCGCGATCGTGCGCCTGCCCAGCCAGATCAGTTCGACGGCGTCGGTGCCGTCGTACAACTCCGCGATCAACGCGGCGAGGCTGTCACACGGTTGCACCTGCACCATCCGCAGCTTCCCAAGGATCTCGGCCTTCTCGCCGACCCGGCAACAGTCGGCGCGCATCGCGCCGCCCGCATCGGTCTCGGACGACAACGTGTCCGCCTCGAGCTCCTCCTCGTCGCTGGTCAGACGGCGCACCCAGCGTCCGAGTGGACTGCGCATGATCATGGCCTCCCCCGGTCCCGGATCGGCATGCCGCCGACCCGACCCGCTGCATCCTCGAGCCTAGCGTGACGAAGCTCCGTTGCGTCCGTCCGTGTTCCGGCCAGCAGGCCCCTCGCCATCTCCGGTCGCATCACTGCCGCCGCAGCACCGCCGCAATGTCCGGCGGACGGTAATCCGGGCCCTTGAGTATCTTGCCGTCCGCGCGGCGTACCGGGCGACCATCGGCGCCGAGCTTCGTCATATTCGAGGCATGTACCTCGTCGAGGACACCGTCCAGGTCGATGCCATAGACCAGCGCGGTGCCGTAGGCGACGTACACGATGTCCGCCAGGGCGTCCGCGACACCGACGATGTCGGCGTGGGCGGCCGCGGCGCGGAGCTCGGACACCTCCTCCTCGATCAGGCTCTGGCGAAGTTCTGCCTGGCCGTCGGACAGTCCGGCCGACGGCGCGGTAGCGACCGGCAGCTCATACGCCAGGTGGAAATCGCGGACCTGGCCGGCGATCCGGCTCCCTGGCCGCACCGCGCCTGCCGTACCCACGGGACCCGCGGCGCCCCCGGTTCCCGCCATGCCGTCAGGCACAGTCCACACAGACCGCTCGGCCGTCCTTCTCCGAGGCGAGCCGGCTCCGGTGCTGGACCAGGAAGCACACCGAGCAGGTGAATTCGTCGGCCTGCTTGGGGATCACGCTGACCGTCAGCTCCTCGCCGGACAGGTCTGCTCCGGGTAGTTCGAAACTTTCGGCGGTGTCGCCCTCGTCGACGTCGACCACCGAGGACTGCGCGTCGTTGCGACGCGATTTCAACTCTTCGAGAGAGTCCTCGCTGACGTCGTCCGATTCGTTGCGGCGCGGAGCGTCGTAATCGGTTGCCATCGTCGTTCCTTTGTCTCGTCGTCATCAGTGCTGCACCAGACACATCAACCATGCACATCACGGTGCGCATCGCCGGCGTCGTTCCGGCTCATGGGCGAGCGCCGGAACCACGCACCGCGGATGCTCCGCTTCCTAACGCACGCGCGGATGGTTTTGTGCCCGGGTACGCCGATCTCTCCGAGCGATGGTGCCGCAGGAGTGATACCGCGCGGCCAGCAGGCTAGCCGATACCCGCCGGCCGGCGAAAGGCGGGGGACGCTTCAGCGCACTGAACCGCGTCGTTGCGGCGAGCGCCTACGCTGGCACAGGACAACTGCCGCCCGGCCCGAACGAGGATGGGCGGCAGCGGGCACAGCGTCGCAGCCACGCGCACGCCGCAGACAGGGAGGTTATCGACCGGTGAGCCCCGATTCAGCGCCACGGTACCGGCGCCGCACCCGCTGGCCGATCCTGGTGCTGCTGACGTTGCTGTTCGTCGCGGCCATCGTGATTTGGACCGAGGCCCTCAAGCCGGCACCCGCCGAGGCAACGGGATGCAACGAACCAGGCGCGCTCCCCACGACATCGGCATCGACGCCGCGACATTCGGCGAGCACGACATCGCCCACCGGCGCGTCATCGACGGCCGCGACGCCGAAGACGACCACAACGGGGAGCACGGCGTCCACGCGATCGACCACTATCTCCACGACGCTAGGCACATTCACCGCGGACCAGACGCTCGCCGGCGTTCGTCCGGCAGACCCCGGGCAGGTGCCCGTCCGGGTGTTGAACGCGAGCACCGTCACGGGCCAGGCGAAAACCGTGACCGACGAGCTGCGGGCGGCCGGTTTCGCCGAGATCGGGCAACAGGAGAACGATCCCTTGTACCCCGCGGCGGATCTGCGCTGCTACGGCGAGATCCGGTACGGTTATGCGGGTCTCGCGGAGGCCCGGACCGTTCTGATCGTCGCGCCCTGCGCGCAGTTGGTGCTCGACGGCCGAACCGACAACAGCGTGGACCTCTCACTCGGCGCGCGCTACCAGGTCGGGCCGATCTCCAAACAAGTGCAACAGCAGCTCAACGACGCCAAGGACGCCGCCGCGCCGCCGCCGGTGATCGAGGGCCAGACGGTGTCCGTGCGCAGCCTGCCGCCGATCCCGCCGCTCCCGGATCGCAGCGGCTGCCCGGCCTGACACTCACCAGACCCGCGACGCCCGGCCTGACCCTCACCAGACCCACGACGTCCGCCCGCAGCACCGCACGACATACCATCAGCGCGGCACCGCCCCGACCGTGCGGGTCGGCAGCAGGAAAGGACCATCGTGACCCAGCGCAGCGACCGCCCCCACAGGGCACTCGGCATCGACATCGGCGGCACCGGAATCAAGTGCGCGGTGGTCGATCTGGACGACGGATCGCTGGCGTCGGAACGCTTCCGGCTCGATACGCCGCACCCCTCCACACCGGATGCGGTGGCGAAGACGGTGGCCGACGTCGTGAGCAACGCGAACTACACGGGGCCGGTGGGTGTCACATTCCCCGGTGTGGTGAGGCACGGCACGGTGCAGACCTCCGCCAACATGGACTCGTCGTGGAGGGGCACATCCCTCTTCGACACGCTCTCACCGCTGCTGCCCGGGCCGGTCACCACCCTCAACGACGCCGATGCCGCCGGTCTCGCGGAGGTCCGGTTCGGGGCCGGCGAGGGCCAGGAAGGCCTTATCGTGATGGTCACTCTCGGTACCGGGATCGGCACCGCCCTCATCTATGACGGCGTCCTGGTGCCGAACGCGGAGCTCGGGCACATCGAGGTGGACGGCCATGACGCCGAATCCCGCGCCTCCGCATCGGCCCGCGAGCGCCGGAACATGACGTGGGAGACGTGGGCAGGCAAAGTCCAGAAGTATCTGCGCCGCTTGGAGAATGTGCTCTGGCCCGATTTGTTCATTATCGGCGGGGGCGTGTCGAAACGGCCGGACAAGTGGTTCGACCTCATCGAGACGCGAACGCCAAAGGTCATCGCGACGCTGGTGAACAATGCCGGTATCGTGGGCGCGGCACTGGCGGCAGACATATCGAAGAAGCGCTGATCGGGCCGCGGATGCGCTTCGGCGCCGTTACACTGGAACGGCCGCCATCCGGTCGGCCGATCGGGTCAGCACCATGAAACACCATCGAACACCAGCGAATCAGTAACAGCGGGCCACACCGTCGGCCATCGCCCCTGCGGGGTCGGTGGCGTACGAAGGTCGGGCGGTATCCGGCAGCGAAAGGGCATCAGTGGCAGGGGCAGCAGCATCTTCCCGTTCGACGGCGACACGAACCACCTCGAGGTCCCACAGTCTCGCGGAGCCGCCGCAGGGTGACGGGGCCGCGGCAACACCGCTCGCAGCCGCGAAGGGCAAGGCGGGCACGAGATCCCACAAATCGGGCTCGGCAGCCGGCACGGCGAACGCTCCTGTTGCGGTGGATGCGGCGAAGCGCCCCGCTGCTCGCGGCTCCGCTACGGCCGACACGCCGAAGCCCGCCGCGAAGAAGCCGCCGGCAACGAAGTCCGCCACCAGCAAACCTCCCGCCGCAGCGGGCGGCGGCAAGTCCGGCACAGCGAAGTCCGCCGGCAACACATCCGCACGGACCGAGACCAAGGCCGGCGCGAAGGGCCGCGCGACTGGCGATGCCATAGACCTCGACGGTGCCGATCTGGACGAGACGGACCTGGGCGACGTCGATCTGGACCTGTCCGACGACGGCGATATCGACGCAGACGAGCCCGACACCGATCCCGCCGACGACGTGGTCGATGCCGTGGACGACGAGGCCGTGGACGACGTCGATGCGGACGACGAGGCCGCCGCCCCGTCGGCGGTTGGGCCCGCCGGGGCGGCGAAGCCGAACGGCACCGCGACCGGTGAAGACTTCACCTGGGACGACGACGAGGAGTCCGAAGCCCTCAAGCAGGCTCGCAAGGACGCCGAGCTCACAGCCTCCGCAGATTCCGTGCGCGCCTATCTCAAGCAGATCGGCAAGGTCGCGCTGCTCAACGCCGAGGAGGAGGTGAGCCTCGCCAAGCGCATCGAAGGCGGGCTGTATGCCGTCGAGCGGCTGCGCCAGATCGCCGAGGCCGGCGAGAAGATCACCACCCAGCTGCGCCGGGACCTGAACTGGGTCAAGCGCGACGGCGAACGCGCCAAGAACCACCTGCTCGAAGCGAACCTGCGCCTGGTCGTCTCGCTGGCCAAGCGGTACACCGGCCGCGGCATGGCCTTCCTGGACCTGATCCAGGAGGGCAACCTCGGCCTGATCCGCGCGGTCGAGAAGTTCGACTACACCAAGGGTTACAAGTTCTCCACCTATGCCACCTGGTGGATTCGGCAGGCCATCACCCGCGCCATGGCCGACCAGGCCCGCACCATCCGCATCCCGGTGCACATGGTCGAGGTGATCAACAAGCTCGGCCGCATCCAGCGCGAGCTGCTGCAGGATCTCGGCCGGGAGCCGACGCCGGACGAGCTCGCCAAGGAAATGGACATCACCGCGGACAAGGTGCTGGAGATCCAGCAGTACGCCCGCGAGCCCATCAGCCTGGACCAGACCATCGGCGACGAGGGCGATTCCCAGCTCGGCGACTTCATCGAGGACTCCGAGGCCGTCGTCGCCGTGGACGCCGTCTCGTTCACCCTGCTACAGGATCAGCTGCAGTCGGTGCTGCAGACCCTCTCCGAGCGCGAGGCGGGCGTTGTGCGACTCCGGTTCGGCCTTACCGACGGCCAGCCGCGCACCCTGGACGAGATCGGCCAGGTCTACGGGGTCACCCGCGAACGGATCCGGCAGATCGAGTCCAAGACCATGTCCAAGTTGCGCCACCCGTCCCGCTCTCAGGTGCTCCGCGACTATCTGGAATAGATCGCCGTGTCGGTGTCGGCGGATCGAGTATGACGACGGGTGTGTCTGCGCGCCACCAGGATGGCTAGGGCCACCATCGTGGCACCCACAATGAGAAGCACGATCGCGGTCGCGAGGGTCGACTGGGTGTAACGCTCGGCGACCATCGGCAGCACGATCACCGTCCCGATCGCGGCGACGATCAGCACCGGCACATCGCCGATCGCCACCCCGGCCGCGACGATCACGACAATGGGAATCACGCCCATCCACGAGGTGTCCCAACCCCCGGCCAGCACGATGCCACCGAGCGCAGCGCCCGCGGTGCCGAGACCGAGCCCCCATCGACGTTGCCCTCGTTGATGTTTCAGGGCCGCAGCGGCGGGACCCTCGTGCGCCGGCGGAGCCCATCGACCCCCGCCCGGCAGCAGGCCACCGCGTGCGCAGGCGCCCCAGGCGATCGCGATGAGGGCGAGCGAAGCCCCCGCGAGGGCGTCAAACCGGCCGATGATGATGTTGGTGGCCGCGACCCCCAGCAATTCGAGCGCGACGAACGCCGCGATCTGCTGCGGGGCGGTGCGGTGGATCAACCAGAGCACGGCCGTGGCCACGAACAGCGGCGCGGAGACGAACAGCATCGAGGTTTCACCACTGAGGTGGGCCTGATCGGTGATCACCGCAAGCATCGGAAACAGGGCCGCCGACGCCGTGAGCCACAGGGCTGCTCGCATCCGCACGCCGACGGCCGCCCACGTCCGCGGCACCGCGATTCCCGCGATCAACAGCAGCACGGTGGCCACCGCCGGGATGGCCACGCGCGCTCCGAACCCGAACCGGTCCCAGTAACCGGAGGCGACGATGGCGATCGCAGCGATGACGACCGCACCGCCCACGTATGCGAGGGCCTCGGCGGCGAGCGACATTATCGGCGCCGGTGCGGCCGGGGCCGCTGGGGCGGGAGCATGGTCCTGATCGCGCTCCCAGTCGGCGATCCGGCGGGCCTGGTCGTCCGTCATAAGGCCGGCGGCCACCCACCGGTCGAGTCCCGCGACCAGTAGGCCCTGCTCGCGGCCGGGAAGATCGCTGTCCATCGGAGCAGTATCCCGGCCGCGCCATGCCCGCGCCAGGGCCTTTCGTCGGCCCCTTGGTGGGCAACGGACCGCTAGCCGGCGCAGGCGCTGTTCAGCTTGAGCTCCCCGGCTACATTCCCCTCGGCGACGAGCGCAAAGGCGCCCCGCCAAGTATGATGATTGTATGAAGCGTATTACGGTCAGCCTTCCGGACGAGTTGGTCGACAAGATCAAGCGCGCGGCCGGCGGTGAAGGGCAGGTCAGTTCCTACGTGGCAACCGCTCTCGCGGACTACCAGGAGCGGGAAACCCTGGACCAGGTGCTGGCTGCTTGGCGCGCCGAGACACCTATACCGGACGACGTTCGTCGTAGGGCGACTGCCGAACTGGATGACGCCGGTCTGCAGGACTCGTCAACAGGCGACCGGATGCTCGGGTGAACCCGACCGTCACTCGCGGTCTCACGCTCGACGCCGGAGCGCTGATCGCGCTCGATCAGCCGAGTAAGGCAGCAATCATGCAGGCGCGTCTCGACGAAGCGCGACGGCGCGGTGGAAGCATCTGCATCCCGATTGGTGCCATCGCGCAGGCTTGGCGCGGACCTCGCCAAGTGCGCTTGGCGCGGTTGATCAAGGCGTCCGATGTGGAGGTCGCGCCCATGACGCTGCCCATGGCCCGGGCGGTCGGTGCCATATGCGCCGCTGGCGGTCACCCCGACGTCATCGACGTGCATGTCGCGCTGTGCGCCCGCGAGCGTCACCACGCGGTCGTCACCAGCGACCTCGACGATCTCGCGCGCATCGACTCCGACCTTCCGCTGATTCATGTGTGAGTGAACGGCCGGATGGGCGCGCCCCTTGCCGACACCACGAATCCTCGTTCGCCTTGGGACCATCGACAACCCCACGCCCCCTCGTCACCCGGAGCTGACAGGTGCGAAATCCGGGATGGCGCGGCGAGGGCGGGCGATCAGTGCACGAGTTGTTGTACCGGCCGACGGGACACGCCGAGCACGGTGACGAGGCAAAGCTGTTGGCGGGCGGCCATTCGCTGCTGCCCATGATGAAGGTGAGGCCGGGTCCGCCCGGATTCTTCGTGAACGTCGGGCATCTGGACGAGTTGCGGTGCCTTCGCCGCGAGGGCGTCGCGGTCGGGGCGCTGACCCGGCACCCCAACCTCGTCACCCAGTCCTGGTGCGGCAATCCGTCCCCGCTGCTGGGCCTGGTTGCGTCCCACATCGGCGACCCGCAGGCCGGCACCGCAGCACCATCGGCGGTTCCCTGGCGCACGCGGACCCGACTGCGGACATGCACGCCGGACAAGGACTATCGCTGGCACCTGACCAGGGTTCTCACCCGGCAGGCACTGGTCGCGGCCCAGCGGGGCTGAGCGGGCGGCGCGAACCCGGGCATCCGCAGACCCGCGGTGCCCGCCCTGCGCACCGTCAGCCCCGGCGGGGCCGGTACCGGTGCTCCGGCCGCCCGGTAGACCCGTACTGCAGGCGCAGTTCGATCACGCCGTGCCGGGCGAGGTACACCAGGTAGCGCTGGGCCGTCGCGCGGCTGATCCCGACGGAATCCGCGACCTGGACCGCGGAGATATCCGGCGCGGCATGCCGAACCGCATCCCGCACCAGCCGCATGGTGGATTCGGACTGCCCCTTCGGCGCCGGTGCGACTGTGGACCCGCCGAGCAGTGCGAACAGCGCGTCGATGTCCGACTGCTCCGCCGCCTGCGAGCCTTCGGTGGACAGGGCCGCGACCCGCCGGCGCAGATCGCGGTAGGCGCAAAGCCGTTCGTTCAACAACGCGAAGCCGAACGGCTTGACAACGTAGCCGACCGCTCCCTGCCGCATGGCGCGGCGGATGCTCGCCAGGTCGCGCGCGGCCGACACCACGATGACGTCCGGCGGGGTCGGCACCTCGTCCAGGCGTCGCATCACGTCCAGGCCGTGCTCGTCGGGCAGGTAGAGGTCCAGCAGCACCAGGTCCGGGCGGCGTTCCTGGACGGCTCGCAGCGTCTGCGCAGCGCTCTGGGCGACGCCGACCACCGTGAAACCCGTCACCGACTTCACGTAGCCCGCATGCACGTCGGCCACTCGGAAGTCGTCGTCGACGACGAGTGTGCCGATCATGCCAGCAGATCCGCCGTCGAGCGGGCGGGCGGCAGCACCACCGTGAAGACGGTGCCGACCGCCGGCTCGCCAGTCGCGTCGCCGACCGGTCCGGCCGGTGACGTGCGGCCGTCGGAGGCCGCAAGCCCGGTGACGGTGATGCTTCCACCCGCACCCACGACGGTCCGCCGCACAAGCGCCAGGCCAAGCCCGCGACGCCCCGGACCGGACGCCCGCTTCGTCGTGTAGCCGTCGACGAACACCCGTTGGCGGTCCTCGGGTGCGATGCCGGGCCCGGTGTCGCGGACCGACACCGTCACCCGCCGGTCCGCTTCGGTCCGGATGGTCACCGCGACAGCGGGATCCTGCCCGGCCGTGCCCGATCCGCCCGCGGCGTCGATGGCGTTGTCCACCAGGTTGCCGACGACCGTGAGCAGTGCCCGCGGATCGGCGTCACCCGCCGCCAGCGCGGAGTCGTCGCTGATCGTCAAGGTGACCCCGCGCTCCGCGGCGATCACCGCCTTGGCGACGAGAAGGCCCACCAGTTGCGGGCTGTCGATGCGTTCCTGCAGCCGCTCGGCCAGACCCGCCTGTCTGCCGGACAACTCGCCTGCGTATTGCAGCGCCTCGTCGTAACGTCCCAGTTCCACCAGGCCGGCCAGCGCGTGCACTCGGTTGTCGAACTCGTGCTGCTGCGCGCGCAGCGCGTCGGTGAGCCCCCGAACGCTGTCGAGCTCGCGCACCAGCCCTTCCAGTTCGCTGCGGTCGGACAGCGTGATGACGGCACCCAGATCACGGTCGGCGATCTTCACAGGCATCCGGTTGATCACCAGACAGTGCTGCTCGGTGACGACGACCTGATCGGGACCCGGCTCGCGACCGGTGAGCACGTCGTTGAGGCGCCCGGGCGGCAGCAGGTCCGCCAGCGCGTGCCCGTAACCAGCGGTGGTCAGGCCCAGCAGGGCACTCGCCTCGTCGTTGACAAGGGTGACGACGCCCTTCCGGTCCACCGCGATCACCCCCTCGCGAATTCCGTGCAGCGTCGCCTCGCGCTCCTGCAGCAGGCGGGCGATGTCGTCCAGTTCCAGGCCGAAGGTGCGCCGCTTGAGGTGCCGGGCGAGCGCCCAGGAGGCGAGCGCTCCGACGGCCAGCGCTATTGCAAACCAGGCTGCGAACGAAAACAGGTGCTGGCGCAGCGCACTGAGGACCGAGTCCTCCTTGATGCCGACGGAGATCTCGCCGACCAAGGTGCCGTCCGGTCCGTACAACGGGACGCGGGCGTTGGCCGAGCGACCCAAGCTTCCGTTGTCGATGCCCAGGTGCACCTTGCCGTCGGCGGCCACGATCGGCTCGGCGACCTGTTGGCCGATCAAGGATTGGATGGGGTGCGAATGCCGCACCCGGTTCATATCGATGACGACCACATAGGACGCGCCGGTCTGGTGTTGGGTGGTGGTGGCGAAGTCCTGGATCGTCGCCGCGCAACCGGGTGCTTCGTCCGCCATGCACCTGCGGATCGCCGGGACGCCGGCCACCGTTTCGGCGATGGCCGCAGCCCGGGATTGGTAGCTCGCATCCAGGTAGCCGCTCTCCGCGCGCGCCAGCATCACGAACCCCACCGCCATCGTGACGGCCAGGATCACCAGTTGGGCCACGAAGATTTGGCTGGCGAGCTTGCGCCCGCGGCGCAGCCTGGTGCTCATGATGCGCCTATTGTCATGCCCTGCCCCCGGAGCGACAAGTGCTTCCGGTGCCAAAGGTCCGTGAGCAGAACGCGCAAAACCGCAATCTATGCGCGCAAGGAGATGCCATCGCCCCCGGCGCCATACCGTCGGTTCCCAACAGACACCCCATCGCCGGGGAAGGAGGACGCACCGTGGCCGAGACAACGCCGAACCCGACCGGACCCGGTACCGGGGCGCGCATCGAGATAACCGGGCTGACGAAGCGATTCCTCACCCCGAAGGGCGAGCCGTTCACCGCGATCCGGGACGTCACGTTCACCGTGCAACCGGGCGAGTTCGTCGCCATCGTCGGGCCTACCGGGTGCGGGAAGTCGACGACCCTCGGCCAGGTCTCGGGCCTGGATCGGCCGAGCGCCGGTTCGGTGACGGTCGGCGGACGTCCCGTCGACGGCGTCACCGCGGGCGTGAGCTTCATGTTCCAGGCTGACGCGCTGTTCCCGTGGAAGACGGTGCTGGGCAACGTCATGATCGGTCCGTCGTTGCACGGGATGTCGAAGCGATCAGCCGTCGAACTGGCACGGGCCTGGCTGCGCCGGGTCGGCCTGGCGGGCTTCGAGGATCGCTACCCGCACCAGCTGTCCGGCGGTATGCGCAAGCGTGTCTCCATGGCGGCGGCGCTGATCAACGAGCCGCGGATCCTGTTGATGGACGAGCCGTTCGGCGCGCTGGACGTGCAGACCAAGGCGATCATGCAGACCGAGCTGCTGAGCCTGTGGGAGCAGCTGCGGCCGTCGGTGCTGTTCATCACCCACGACCTGGACGAAGCGGTGGCCTTGGCGGACCGGGTGCTCATCATGACGAGCGGTCCCGGGACCATCAAGCGCAGCTTCGCCATCGACCTACCCCGGCCGCGCGGCGAGGTCCAGGAGATCCGCCACGAAGCGCATTTCCTGGAGCTGGAGAACGAGATCTGGGCGACACTCAAGGACGAAGTCGAGCGCGCCTACGCGCAGACGGCCAGCGCCGCATGAGCGCCGCGATCGCGGGATCTGCCGCCTTCGCGGAGGCCGGCGACCCCGGCGCCGCCCTGCGGGAGGCCGCCCGGCGGGCCCGCCGGCGCCGGACCCGTCTGCTGTGGCTCTGCCGGGTGCTGGTGCCGGTGGTGGTGTTGGGCAGTTGGCAATGGCTCACCGAGATCGGTGTCGTCGACAAGTTCTTCTTCGGGCAGCCCTCCGGTGTGTGGCGGAGCCTGGTCGACCTGTTCACGCAGGGCACCGCATTCGGCTCCATCTGGACGAACCTCGACATCACCGTCACGGAGGCCGGCTATGGATTCCTGCTGGTGATGGCCACCCGGGCCGTGCTCGGCC
>OFTX01000659.1_pt1 | contig 16360 bp, 15 predicted proteins | sample 1775051 | NCBI WGS metagenome assembly OFTX01 (sample SAMN08195772, study PRJEB24354) | sludge metagenome | isolation source: sludge from phenol fed wastewater aerobic bioreactor A | place: India: Nagpur | collected 2016-09-15
AACACCTCGACGGCGACGCCGTCATCATCCCCAATGGGGTCGACGTCGACTTCTTCGCGTCGGCCGAGCCGCTCCCGGGTTATCCGCGCGCCGGCGGCACGGTGGGCTTCATCGGCCGTTTCGACGAACCGCGCAAGGGCATGGACGTACTGCTGGAGGCCATGCGTTATCTCGTGCCCGAACGGCCCGACCTGCGCCTGGTGGTGGTCGGCGCCGGTGACGAGGCCGACCTCATGCGCGAGGCCGGCCCGGAGCTCGCCGAGCACCTGGTGCTGCTGGGGCGCGCGTCCGAGCAGGGTAAGGCCCGAATGCTGAAATCGATCGACCTGTACTGCGCGCCGAACCTCGGCGGGGAAAGCTTCGGGATCATCCTCACCGAGGCGATGAGCGCTGGAACCGCCGTGGTAGCAAGCGATCTCGACTCCTTCCGGCAGGTCCTCGGTGGCGGCGCGGCCGGGCTGCTCGTCCCGGTTGGTGACCCCTTCGCGTTCGCCGACGGCATCGCGACCCTCCTCGACGATCCGCTGCGCCGCGCCGCGTTCGTCGACAAGGCGCGCGCGGTTGTCGCCGGGTACGACTGGCAGGTGGTGGCTCGGACGGTGGTCAAGGTGTACGAGACGGTGATCGCGGCCGACCCACGGTCCGTCGCCGAGATCGAGTGATGAGGTTCTCCGACATGATCGCCGCGATCCTCGTCACAGTCGTCGTCGTGTTGCTGCTCCTGTCGGCGTTCCGGCTGTGGCTCACCGCACATCGCCTTGACCGCCTGCACAAGCGCACCGAGGCGGCGTGGGCGGCGTGCGAGGAGGCCCTGGCCCGCCGCATCGTCGCCGCGCGGTCGCTGGCGGCAACCGGGCATCTCCCGCCGACGGATTCGGCGGACCTGCGTGCCGCCGCGACGGCCGCGGACCGGGCACCGCGGAGTTCTCGGGATACGGCGGAGCAGGCGCTGACCGACGTGCTCGGCGGCGTTTCCCTGGAGCGGCGCGGCGACCTTGCCGACGAACTCGCCGACGCCGAGGAACGCGTCACGCTCGCCTGCCGGTTCTACAATGACGCAGTCCGCGATACCCGAGCGCTGCGTGCCTCGTGGTTCACCCGGTTCTTTCGACTCGCCGGGCGTGCGCGGCTGCCGGAGTACTTCGACATGCCCGCCATCGCGGACGGCGGAAAGACCGTCACCGGCTGACGACAGGCGCTCCTGGCCTCGGCGCCGGGCAAGCGAACCGAAAGGGACGTGCATGCACTTCAAGCACGCCGCGATCGCGGCTGCCGCCACCCTTGCGCTGCTGGTAACAGCGGCTTGCAGCGGCAGCGGGACACCGCCCGTCGTGTCGGATTCCGCCCCATCGAGCGAGACGTCGACGAGTATGACGATGTCCTCGGCTGCGCCGGTCACGTCGTCATCGGAGAGTGCCACGACCAGCACGGCGACGGCAGCAACCACCTCCGAGGAGCCGCACGGGCCCACCGATCCGCTCACCGGGCTCGCCGTGTCCAACAACCCGGTGATCGCGGTGAAGATCGAGAACACCGATGCCGGAATGCCACAGTACGGCGTGGCCGACGCCGACATCATCTATACCGAGCAGGTCGAGGGCGGGCTCGTCCGGCTGATCGCCATCTACCACACCGTGCTGCCGACGGAGGTGGGCGCCGTCCGCAGCGTGCGGTCGACGGACGTACAACTGCTGCCGAGCTATGGCGCGCCGATCCTGGTCTACTCCGGGGGAGCGACGGCCCAGCTGGCCCGCCTACACGCCTCGGACCTCATCGCCACGACGGAGGGCGCGCCGGGCTTCTGGCGATCCAAGGTCAAGCGCGCGCCGTACAACCTGCACGCGAACCTGCAGACGATCGCGAAGCGGTACCCCGGCAAGGCGAAAGCCCAGCCCATGGGCTTCGAGTTCGGCGTGGACGATCCGCGCCTCGGCTCCGCCACCAAGGTCACCAGCATCGACGTGACGATGCTCAACGGCAAGACGTCCTTCCGCTATGCGGACGGCCGCTATCAGGCCTATTTCTGGGACAAGCCCTACCTCGACGCGGTCGGCGACAAGCACCTGTTTGTCGACAATGTCCTGATCCAGCGGGTCGACGACAGCCAGCTGGACGGCACCCTCGATCCCGCGGGCAACCCCTCCCATCTCACAAAGACTCTGGGCTCGGGGTCCTTCACGCTCTATCGCGACGGCCGCGCCATCTCCGGCACCTGGAGCCGCAGCAAGGCCTCGGACCCTACGCAGTACCTCGACGCGTCCGGGAAGCCCGTGCTGTTGAAGCCCGGCAAGACGTGGGTCCTGCTCGCGCCGGGGAACGCGCAGATCGTGCGGAAGTGACGGGCGCGCGGGTCGCCGGTCGGCGTGCGTGGCCTGTCGGTGCGACGCGCGGCCGCGATACCATGGAAGCAACAATCCAGAGACCTTCTATCAGGAGCCCCGACGTGTCCACTGAGCAGTCCGCTGCCGCCGTGCAGTCCGGCGTCACCACCTCCACCACCGGGACCGCGCGCGTCAAGCGCGGCATGGCGGAGATGCTGAAGGGCGGCGTCATCATGGACGTCGTCACGCCCGAGCAGGCGAAGATCGCCGAAGACGCGGGCGCCGTCGCCGTGATGGCACTCGAGCGGGTGCCCGCGGACATCCGCGCGCAGGGCGGTGTCTCACGTATGAGTGATCCGGACATGATCGACGGCATTATCGCCGCGGTGTCGATCCCGGTGATGGCCAAGGCGCGGATCGGCCACTTCGTCGAGGCACAGGTTCTGCAGGCCCTCGGCGTCGACTACATCGACGAATCCGAGGTGCTTACCCCCGCCGACTACACGCACCACATCGACAAGTGGCAGTTCACCGTGCCGTTCGTCTGCGGGGCCACGAACCTGGGTGAAGCGCTGCGCCGCATTACCGAGGGTGCGGCCATGATCCGTTCCAAGGGCGAGGCCGGTACCGGGGATGGGTGGGACGCCACCACGCACCTGCGCGCGATCGGCTCTGAAATCAGGCGGCTGCACGGCCTGTCCAAGGATGAGCTGTACCACGCCGCGAAGGAGCTGCAGGCGCCCTACGAGCTCGTGGCCGAGGTCGCCGAGAAAGGCAAGCTTCCGGTCGTGCTGTTCACCGCCGGCGGCATCGCAACCCCGGCCGACGCCGCGATGATGATGCAGCTCGGGGCCGAGGGCGTGTTCGTCGGATCCGGCATCTTCAAATCCGGGAACCCGGCCGCCCGTGCGGAGGCCATCGTCAAGGCCACCACCTTCTATGACGATCCGGACATGATCGCGAAGGTCTCCCGCGGTCTCGGCGAGGCCATGGTCGGCATCAACGTCGACGACATCCCGGTGCCGCACCGGCTCGCCGAGCGAGGCTGGTAGACGTTCACGTATCCGTGCCGGAGCGCAGCTCCGGCACGGATACGATCATGTTCATGGACACAGTGATAGTCGTATTGCACGTGTTGGCCGCGGTCTTCGTGATCGGTCCGATGGCGATCCTGCCCATGAGCGCCATGCGTTCCGTCCGGTCCGGTGACGGCGCCGCGGTACTGACGACGGCACGGTCGACCATGGTCTTCTCGCTGGCGTCACTGGCCGTGGCCCTCTTCGGATTCGGTGCGCTCGGTATGGCGCCGAAGTCCGACGGCTTGTCCGTGGCTACGCCGTGGGTCCTGATCTCGATCATCCTGTACGCCGTCGCGCTCGCCCTCAACCTGCTCGCCGTGGTGCCGGCCCTGCGCAGTGCCGGGGAACACCTGCAGGAGAGCGCGACGGCGGAGACATTGGGCGGCAACGATTATCGACGGATTGCCATGACCTCCGGCGTGGTCACGTTGCTGCTCGTCGCGGTCACTGTCCTCATGGTTGTCAAGCCGTGACCGATGCGCGCCTCACGATCGGCGTCCTCGCACTGCAGGGCGACGTCCGGGAGCACCTCGCGGCGCTCACCAGCCTCGGTGCGACGGCGCTGCCGGTGCGCCGGCCGGCGGAACTGGCTGTGGTCCAGGGCATCGTCATACCCGGCGGCGAATCGACGACGATCAGCCGCCTGCTCGACGCGTTCGACCTGCGCGAACCGCTGCGCGCGCGTCTGGCGGACGGTCTGCCCGCGTTCGGCTCATGTGCCGGAATGATCACGCTGGCCACGCGCATCCTCGATGGCCGGGACGACCAGGTGCCGCTCGGCGCCATCGACATCACCGTCCGTCGCAACGCCTTCGGCCGCCAGGTCGACTCGTTCGAAACCGACCTGCGCATGGCCGGTTTCGCGCAGGCCGGGCTGGACGACCGGCCGTTCAAGGCGGTGTTCATCCGGGCTCCGTGGGTCGAGACGGTCGGCGTGGGAGTCGAGGTGTTGGCGAATGTCGAGGACGGCCGCCCGGTCGCCGTTCGACAGGGCTTGGTGCTCGCTACGTCATTCCATCCGGAGATCACCGGCGACGACCGGGTACACCGGCTCTTCCTGTCGATGGTGCGCGGCGTGGACGGTCGCGTCGCGTCCGGCTCCGCGACGGGATTCACGGAGGTCCCGCGCGGCGCCGATTCCGCGGGCCGCACGGCGACGACGTAGGATCGCGTGTCGGGCCGTGCGTGTTTGCCTCGGCTCGGGCCCCACCACGGTGTGCGGCGATGTACCGACGTGACGACATAAGAGGTGACCTGACCACCGATGAGCGGCCACTCCAAATGGGCGACGACCAAGCATAAGAAGGCGGCGATCGACGCCAAGCGCGGCAAGCTGTTCGCCAAGCTGATCAAGAACATCGAGGTTGCGGCCCGCACCGGTGGCGGCGACCCGGACGGCAACCCGACGCTGTATGACGCTATCCAGAAGGCGAAGAAGTCCTCGGTCCCCAACGACAACATCGACCGGGCCGTCAAGCGTGGGTCCGGGGCGGAGTCCGGCGGCGCGAGCTATGAGTCGATCACCTACGAGGCGTACGGTCCCGGCGGTGTCGCGATCCTCATCGAATGTCTCACGGACAACAGGAACCGGGCGGCCACCGAGGTCCGTCTGGCGGTCACCCGCAATGGCGGCTCGATGGCGGACCCCGGGTCTGTCGCGTACATGTTCACCCGCAAGGGCGTGTTCGCCGTGCCGAAGGGCGACCTCACCGAGGACGACCTGCTGCTCGCCGTGCTGGAGGCCGGCGCCGACGAAGTCAACGACCATGGCGACAGTTTCGAGATCATCTGTCCCGCTGGCGATTTCCTCGCCGTTCGCTCCGCGCTGGTCGAGTCCGGGATCGAGTACGACTCTGCGGAGTCGACCTTCGTCCCGTCCGTTCCTGTGCCGCTGGATCTCGACGGCGCGCGCAAGCTCATCAAGGTGCTGGACGCCATCGACGACCTCGACGACACGCAGAACGTCGTCACGAACGCCGACATCCCCGACGATGTCGCCGCGCAGCTCGACGAGGATTGACTCGGCAGGGATTGACGGTCGCACGCGCCGGCCAGGGGGCACTTACGGCGTGTACGCCCGCCGCTCACGTGGGCGTCCGGGTAATGTTCCTGACGTACATGTGTTCGGTGAGACGCTCGGCGATGGGGCGGACGGCACCTTCGGTCGCTGTGGAGCCTCCGGACGATGCGGGAGGGCGGTGACGTGCGCGTTCTCGGCGTCGACCCGGGGCTGACGCGATGCGGCGTCGGGGTCGTGGACGGCGGGCCGGGCAGAAGCCCCCGACTGGTCGCGGTTACGGTGGTGCGCACGCCGGCGGACCAGGACCTCGCGGCCCGCCTGCTCACGGTCGCCGATGCGGTCGAGTCGTTCATGGACGGGCACGAGCCGAATGTGGTGGCGATCGAGCGGGTCTTCAGCCAGGTGAACGTCCGGACTGTGATGGGCACCGCGCAGGTGTCCGGCGTCGTCGCGTTGGCGGCCGCCCGGCGCGGGATCCCCGTGGCGTGGCACACGCCGAGCGAGGTGAAGGCCGCCGTCTCCGGCAACGGCAGGGCGGACAAGGCGCAGGTGACGGCGATGGTAACGAGACTGCTTCACATGCCCGAGGCGCCCCGGCCCGCCGATGCGGCCGACGCATTGGCCCTGGCCATCTGCCACCTGTGGCGAAGCCCCATGCAACAGCGGCTCACCGACCTCGCGTCGGCCGGGCAGGCCGGGCGATGATCGCGTCCGTGCGCGGGACCGTCGCCGCCATAGCCCTCGACCACGCGGTGATCGACGTGGGCGGCGTGGGCCTGGCCGTGCGCGCCACCCCGGGCACGCTGTCCGGGCTGCGACGCGGCGAGCAGGCGAGTCTCGCGACGACGCTCGTGGTGCGCGAGGATTCACTGACCCTGTTCGGATTCGCGACGACGGATGCGAAGGTGCTGTTCGAGCTCGTTCAGTCGGTCTCGGGGGTGGGGCCGAAGATCGCGCTCGCGCTGCTCGCCGTTCTCGAGCCCGACGATCTTCGCCGCGCGCTGGCTGGCGGCGACACCGCCGTTCTCATGCGGACTCCGGGCATCGGGCGGAAGAGCGCCGAGCGACTCGTGCTGGAGCTCAAGGACAAGGTCGGCGCCCTGGCGCCCGCGCCGGGTGGCGCGCCGGCGTCGGCGCCGGTCAACGACCGGCTGATCGAGGCCTTGTCTGGGCTGGGCTTCACGAGCAAGCAGGCGGCCGAGGCGGTCGCGGGGGTCACCGCCGATGCGAGCGACGATGCCGTCGCCGCGGGCGATGTCGGCGTGCTGCTGCGACGTGCGCTGGCCGTCCTGGGGAGGAACCGATGAGCGGGTCGGTCACCGAGGGGCGCAGCCTCGCCGATGAGGACCCCTTCGACGGCAGCCCGGTCGATGCCACGGCGACGGCGTCCGATACGGACATCGAGGGCCCGCTCCGCCCGAAGAACTTGCGCGAGTTCGTCGGCCAGCAGCGCGTGCGCGAGCAACTCGATCTGGTGCTGTCCGGCGCGCGGCTGCGCGGCCAGCCACCCGATCACGTGCTGCTCGCCGGACCGCCTGGTCTCGGCAAGACGAGCCTGGCGATGATCATCGCCGCCGAGCTCGGCGCCGCGATCCGATTGACGTCCGGGCCTGCGCTGGAACGGGCGGGTGACCTCGCCGCGATGCTGTCGAACCTCGTCGAGGGGGACGTCCTGTTCATCGACGAGATCCACCGCATGGCCAGACCGGCCGAGGAGATGCTCTACCTGGCGATGGAGGACTTCCGCGTCGACGTGGTGGTCGGCAAAGGGCCCGGCGCGACGTCCATTCCGTTGGACATCGCGCCGTTCACCCTCGTCGGTGCCACGACCCGGTCGGGGCAACTGACCAGCCCGCTGCGGGATCGGTTCGGCTTCACCGCCCATCTCGAGTTCTACGAGCCGCGCGAACTGGCGCGGATCATCACGCGCAGCGCGGCGATCCTCGGCATCGACCTGGAACCCGCCGGGGCGGCAGAGATCGCAGGACGGTCCCGGGGCACCCCACGTATCGCGAATCGGCTGCTGCGCCGCGTGCGCGATTTCGCGCAGGTGCGTGGCGACGGTGTGGTGAGCGAGCAGGCCGCACGCGATGCGCTGGCCGTCTATGACGTCGACCGACTGGGTCTCGACCGGCTGGACCGCGCAGTGCTCTCCGCGCTGTGCCGATCGTTCGGTGGTGGGCCGGTCGGCCTGACCACGCTCGCGGTCGCCGTCGGCGAGGAAGCGACGACCGTCGAAGAGGTGTGCGAGCCGTTCCTGGTTCGGATCGGGATGCTCGCACGCACCTCTCGCGGGCGAATCGCCACCCCGGCCGCGTGGGAGCACCTCGGGCTGACGCCGGTGCGTGACCAAGGCACGGCTGCCGGGACCCTCTTCGACGCCGAGTGAACCGGCCCGCGGCCCGTCGTGCGCGGTGTTGCGGTGATCATGGCCGGATTCCGGTAAGGTGGCGTCGGGCTGTTGTACGCTGCGGCCGCCGCGATGGCACGGCTGTTGTTGCGCTCCGACAACGACCTCGTCCGCGCGCGGGCTGGCCGTGGGAATCGCCATACCAAGGAGAATGATGCAAAGTCTTTTACTGCCGATTCTGATGTTCGGTGCGCTCGGACTCATGATGGTCTTCGGTATGCGGAAGCAGAAGCGGCAAGCCGCCGAGACGCAGAAGTTGCAGAACTCCATCGTTCCGGGCGCGCGCATCATGACCACATCCGGCCTGCACGGTACGGTCACCGCCGTTGCCGACGACACGATCGAGTTGGAGATTGCGCCCGGCGTGCGCACGACGTGGGTTCGCGCCGCCGTCCGCCAGGTCGTGGTGCCGGCGCTCGACGAAGACACCGACTTCGAGGAGTCGGACCTCGACGAGCACGCGGCGGTCGACGAGGATGAACCGCGCCAATCCGACGTCGGATAGGATTTCCCGTCGGCCTGGTTGCAGCCCCCGGCCGGATGCTTTTCAAGGCCGCCCGTTCGGGGCAGGCTTCCGTCTGCCGCGCATGGGGCGGCACTGTGAGGAGATAGGCAGCACGTGGCAAGTCCAGCTGGCCAGTTCCACCCGTGGCGACACATCATCACCTTCCTGGTGATCACCGCAGCGTTGTACGCCCTCGTGTTCTTCACGCCCGGTTCGACCGCCCCCAAGCTCGGGATCGACCTGCAGGGCGGCACACGGGTCACGCTCCTGGCCAAGACCACCAACGGGACGACGCCGTCGCGCGATTCGATGAATCTTGCGCGAGACATCATGGAACGGCGTGTCAACGGGTCCGGCGTCGCCGGGGCGCAGGTGCAGATCGACGGCTCGAACCAGCTCGTGATCACCGTGCCCGGCCAGAACAACCTCGAGGGCCTGACCCGCAGCGCCCAGCTCAACATCCGGCCGGTCGTCGCGCGGTGGACCAATCCCGCGCTCGTCACGAAGACGCCGCCGGCCACCACGGGGCCGACCGCCTCCCCGAGTGCCACGGCGACGGGCGCCAGCGGAGCGACGAATACCACGTCAAGCCCGTCGGCGACGGCACAGAACGAGGCGACCACACCGGCCACCGGGTCAACCGCCGTGACGACCGCTTCTTCGGGCCAGGGTCTGCGCGGTGGTGCCGCGGCCCTCGCCCCGAAGGCGGCATCGGCGACGGACGCGCCGGCCACGACGACGTCACCTCCGTCATCTCCGCCGACGACGACACCGGCGGCGACACCCACCGGTACCACCAAGGCGACCGCGAACCCGACCGCACCGGCGACGGAGGCGCCGCCCGCATCGGCGTTCCCGGCCGGCAGCGATCCGGGCGTGCTCACCCAGCCTGCTGGCTCTGACCAGGCGGCCTTCACCGCTTGGGAGACGGCGGCGAAGGCGTACGCGAACGGCGGCGGGCCGACCTGCGCGCAGATCGAGTACTTCCAGGGTCTCGACGTGCCCGACAAGCCGCTGCTCGCATGCGATCAGAGTGGGCAGGTCGTCTACCTGCTCGCGCAGACGCTGATCCCCGGTACGCAGATCAGCGACGCCACGAGCGGGTTCGATACGCAGGGCGGCCACGGGTGGATCATCAACGTGACTTTCAAGGCCGACGGGTTCAAGACCTGGTCGAACTACACCACCGCCCACTACGACCGCACCGGCGGCACCAACCCGCCGCCCGACTCCATGACGGCGTTCACCCTGGACAGCCAGGTGTTGTCGGCGCCCGTCATCAACGAGCCGATCACCACGCCCGGGACCCAAGTGTCCGGCAGCTTCACGCAGCAGAGCGCGAAGTCGCTTGCCGATTCGCTCAAGTTCGGCGCACTGCCGTTAGCGTTCGACCGGCAGGAGTCGGAACAGGTGTCGGCCGAGCTGGGCTTCCAGTACCTCAAGGCCGGCCTGATCGCCGGCGGTATCGGGCTGTTGCTCGTCGTGGTGTACTGCCTTGTCTACTACCGTCTGCTGGGGCTTATCACGATCCTGTCGCTCGTCCTGTCCGGTGGGCTGGTGTACGCCGTGATGGTGCTGCTGGGGCGCTGGATCGGCCTCAGCCTCGACATGGCCGGTATCGCGGGTCTGATCATCGCCATCGGCATCACCGCCGACTCGTTCGTCGTTTACTTCGAACGCATCAAGGACGAGGTCCGAGAGGGCCGAACGTTCCGGTCGTCGGTGCCGCGCGGCTGGAAACGGGCCAAGCGCACCATCCTCTCCGCGGACGCCGTGTCCTTCCTGTCGGCGGCCATCCTGTACCTCCTCGCCGTCGGCGACGTGAAGGGTTTCGCGTTCACGCTGGGCCTGTCCACGATCCTCGACCTGGTCGTCGTCTTCCTGGTCACCCACCCATTGGTGGCGCTCACGTCCAAGGCTGACCTGTTCTCCCATCCGGTCTGGTCCGGCCTGGGCAGTGTCGCCCGTGCCGGCCAGGAACGCCGCGTCGTGGCCGCGCGCCTGCAGTCGAAGGAGGCCTAGCGGAGATGGCTGACTACTCGACCGGCATTGTCTCCACGGACAGCCCGGAACGCGGCGATGAGGTTGCGCCGGTCACGGTGCAACAGGCCAAGGCGGCCACACGTCATCGCGGCCTGATCTCCCGGCTGTCGACGGGTACCGGCGCCTTCGACATCCTCGGCCATCGCCGCTGGTACTACGTCTTCTCGTCCTGCCTCATCCTGCTGTCGGTCCTGTTCATCCTGATCCGCGGATTCAACTTCTCGCTGGACTTCGTCGGCGGCACCCAGCTCACCTTCGCGCGGACCCCGGACGCGACCACGGTGAAGGTTGCGAACGTCCTGCACAACGCAATCGGCGTGGAGACGGACAGCGTCGTCAATGTCGGTTCGAATGTTCAGGTGAGCCTACCGAGCCTGGACGCCACCCAAGTGACCACGGCGAAACAGGCGCTCACCACGGCGTTCCATTTGACGACCGACGTCTCCGACTCCGCCGTATCGGGGACCTGGGGGAATGAGATCTCCACCCGCGCCCTGATCTCGGTGATCGTCTTCCTGGTCGCTGTCGCCATCTTTGTCTGGGTTCGCTACGAACGCGGCGTCGCGATCGGTGCCGTGCTGTCCGTGCTGCACGATCTGATCGTTGCCGCAGGCATCTATGCACTGATCGGGTTCGAGGTCGCGCCCGCCACGGTGATCGGGCTGCTCACCATCCTCGGCTTCTCGCTGTACGACACCGTGGTGGTCTACGACAAGGTCGAGGAGAACACGAAGGGTCTGACGTCCCTGCTGCGCCGAACGTACCCCGAGGCCGCGAACCTGGCGATCAACCAAACCCTGATGCGATCGATCAACACATCACTGATCGCCCTGCTGCCCGTCGCCGGGCTGCTGACGGCCGGCGTGGCGATCCTCGGGTCGGGCACCTTGAAGGACCTGTCGCTCGTCATGCTCTGCGGCATGCTGATCGGCGCGTACTCGTCGGTGTTCCTCGCCGTTCCGATGGCGGTCGACTTCAAGATGCGCGAGCCGGTGATCAAGAACCACACGAGGCGGGTGCTGGCCAAGCGGAAGGCCGACGGGCTGATTGTGGACGCCGACGGCGACCCGATCGGGCGCGTGGCGACGACCAATGCCGACGGCGAGCCGGCCGCCCAGGCGCGGCCGTTGGGCAATCTCCCGGGCAGGCAGGCCGAACCCGTGTCGCCGAAGCTCAAGCCGGGATCCGGTCCGCTGCCGGGCGTCAAGCCGGCGCGCCCCGGGGGCAAGTCGGCCGCGGCTGCGTCCGGTGCTGCCGTGTCTGGTAAAGCCTCGTCTGCTAAAGCCGCATCCGGAACAGCTGCGGCCGTACGGCCTACCGGCAAACGCGGCCGCTAGCCATCCCCGCCTGACCTGGGGCGACAACGCTCGCGGCGCGTCGGCGATATGCTCGACCCTCCGGCTAAATCGGCGAAGGAGGTGCCCGCATGACGGAAGTTCAGACCCCTCTGGGCACGCCGGCGTCGCCGGATGGAACCGACGGCACTGCACGCACGGCGCCGCCTTCCGACCCGCCCACCGCGCGACCTGCCGACCGGCCGAGGGATCAGCGGCCCGGCGGGAAGCCATCGCAGGAACGCGCCGCTGCGGCCCCTGCGCGCGAGCGGACCGCGGGGCAGTTGACCGGGCAGTTGACGGAGCTCGCCACAGGAACGACCACGGCCTCGAATGCAGGGCCGAATCCAGGGCCGGCCGCGGAGTTGACGGCACCGGCAACGCCGACCGTACCGTCCCCCGACGGCGACTCCTCGCCGGCGTCCGTCGCGGCGACGACCAGGCGCGTGCGGGCGCGGTGGGCGAGGCGGATCACCGGTCAGCGCCACGTGGCCCCGTCCAGCCGGATGGTGCTCGAGCCACTGCTCGCCGCTCACCGCGAACTGCACCCGAAGGCCGACACGAAACTGCTGATCCGGGCATACGAGGTCGCCGAAGAGGCACATCGCGGCCAGTACCGCAAATCAGGCGACCCCTACATCACGCATCCGTTGGCGGTCGCCTCCATCCTCGCGGATCTCGGGATGGACACGACCACGCTGGTCGCCGGCCTGCTGCACGACACGGTGGAAGACACCAGCTACAGCCTGGACAACGCCACCAGGGAGTTCGGCGCCGAGGTCGCCCGCCTCGTGGACGGCGTCACGAAACTGGACAAGGTCAAGTACGGGCAGGCCGCCGAGGCCGAGACCATCCGCAAGATGATCATCGCGATGGCCAACGATCCCCGGGTGCTGGTGATCAAGCTCGCGGACCGGCTGCACAACATGCGCACCATGCGCTTCCTGCCGCCGGAGAAGCAGCAGCGCAAGGCGCGGGAGACGTTGGAGGTGCTGGCGCCGCTCGCGCATCGGCTCGGCATGGCGACCATCAAGTGGGAGCTCGAGGATCTGTCCTTCGCGATCCTGCACGCGAAGCGCTACAACGAGATCGCGCGGTTGGTCGCCGATCGCGCACCGTCCCGCGAGACGTACCTCGCCGCGGTGACCGCGCAACTGCGCACCGAGCTGGCCGCGGCCAAGCTGCCCGCAGAGGTCGTCGGCCGCGGGAAGCACTACTACTCCATCTACCAGAAGATGATGGTCCGCGGTCGCGAGTTCGACGATATCCACGACCTGGTCGCGGTGCGCATCCTGGTCGGCACCGTCCGCGAGTGCTACGCCGCCATGGGCGTGGTGCACGCGCTCTGGTCGCCGATGCCCGGCCGGTTCAAGGACTACATCGCTCAGCCGCGGTACGGCGTGTATCAGTCGCTGCACACCACAGTCATCGGACCGGAGGGCAAGCCGCTCGAGGTGCAGATCCGCACCCACGAGATGCACCACACCGCCGAGTACGGCATCGCGGCGCACTGGCGCTACAAGGAGACCCGTGGCACGCACACCGGGTCACTGACCTCGGTGGACGAGATGGCGTGGATGCGCCAACTCCTCGACTGGCAACGGGAGGCGGACGACCCCAGCGAGTTCCTGGACAACCTGCGTTACGAGATCCGGTCGAACGACATCTTCGTTTTCACGCCGAAGGGCGAGATCCATACCCTGCCGGCCGGTTCGACGCCTGTCGACTTCGCCTATGCCGTGCACACCGAGGTCGGAAACCGATGCATCGGCGCGAAGGTCGACGGCCGGCTCGTGGCGCTCGAACGCAAGCTCACCAACGGCCAGATCGTCGAGATCTTCACCTCCAAGGCGGCCGACGCTGGGCCGAGCCAGGACTGGTTGAGCTTCGTCGCCTCGTCCCGCGCGAAGACGAAGATCCGGCACTACTTCGCGAAGGAGCGCCGCGAGGAGGCGCTGGAGACGGGCAAGGACGCCATCGCGAAAGCGGTTCGGCGCCAAGGCCTCTCGGTGCAGCGGCTGATCAGCCACGATGCGCTCACCACGGTATCCCGCGACTTCGGCTATCGGGACATCTCGGCGCTGTACACGGCGGTCGGCGAAGGGCACGTCAACGCGAAGACCGTCGTCACGAAGGTCGTCGCCGTCATCGGCGGGGTGGATTCCGCCGGCGACGAGGTCACCGAACCGGTCCCGCTGCCGAGTACGCGCCGGACGCGCACGTCGGGTGACATCGGCGTCCTGGTCGAGGGCGTCAGCGACGTGACGATCAAGCTCGCCCGGTGCTGTACCCCGGTGCCGGGTGACGCCATCCTCGGGTTCGTGACCAAGGGTGGGGCGATCTCCGTGCACCGCACGGATTGCACCAACGCCGAATCGCTGCGCGCCGAGCCGTCCCGCCTGGTGGACGTCTCCTGGGACCCTGGCGCCTCCTCCGTCTACCTCGTGTCGATACAGGTGGAGGCGCTGGACCGGCACCGTCTGCTGTCCGACATCACCAAGACGCTGGCCGACGAGAAGGTCAACCTGCTGTCCGCGAACATGTCCATGTCCAAGGACCGCATGGCGATCAGCCGCTTCTCGTTCGAGATGGCCGACCCGAAGCACCTGGGGCACGTGCTCCGGGCGGTGCGCGGCGTCGAGGGCGTATACGACGTCTACCGCGTCACCAACGGCTGACCGGGGCAGGCGCGCTACCGGGACGTCGTGCCCCACCGCGACCGGGCGCCGAATCGAGTATGACGATGTGTCGGCCTGCGGCCACGAACATCGTCATAAGCGCTGGGCTTACTACGACCCGACCGTGACCTTCTCGATCGTGACCGGATTGGCCGGTGCACCGTCCTCCCCGCCACCCTTGACGCCCTTAGCCCCGATCGCCTGCACGACGCTCAGCCCCGAGCTCACCTTGCCGAGCACGGTGTAGTTGGGGGAGAGCTGGGAGTCGCCGTACACGATGAAGAACTGGCTGCCGTTCGTATCGGCGCCCGAGTTGGCCATCGCGACAACGCCCGTCGTGTACTTCTCCTTGCCGGTCAGCTCGTCGGCGAACGAGTAGCCGGGGCCGCCGGTGCCGGTGCCGGTCGGGTCGCCGCACTGCAGCACCTTCAGCGATGCGGCGGTGGTCAGCCGGTGGCAGGTGGTGTTGTCGAAGTAGTGCTGCTCCGCCAGCGAGACGAACGAGCCGACCGCGCACGGTGCATTCGCCCGGTCGAGCGCGATGGTCACGTCCCCCGTGTTCAGTGTGAGCGTCGCGTCGACGGTGCCGGTCTTCGGTGGGTTCAGGTCGGTCGGCGGCTTGACCGGCTTGGCTGCGGTGCCGCTCTTCGGGTAGCTGCATTCTGTGGCCGGCGCGGTGGACGTCGGCGCCGCCGTGTCGCTGGCCGAGCCCGACGTGCCCGTCGGCGTCGGTGCATCGGTGCCGGTGCCGTACGCGTTCGCCGATTTCGTGGCATCGCCGCTCTTCGCCGCCGTATCGTTGCCGGGCGAGACCAGCGACGAGATCAGCCAGACGCCGCCCGCGATCACCAGCACCGCGGCGATCACGCCGACGATCATCAACCGCTGGTGCGCCGCCTTCGCCTGCTGCACGCGCCGCTGGTTCTGGCGCTGCAACTTGCGCTTGGCCGCCTCACGTCGTTGCTGGTTACTCGCCACCTGAACTCCTTCGTGCGCTGAACGTCTTCCGGCGACAGAGCCTACGATCCGCCTGGCCGCATCCGGTGCGGATTGCCTGTGAGCCGCATGTGGACCGCCCCGATAGGGTAACCGGGTGCTGATCACAGGGTTCGCAGCCGGTCCGCTGGCAGCCAATTGCTATGTCGTGGCGCTCGCGCCGGACGCCGAGTGCGGGGTGATCGATCCGGGTCAGCGGGCGGTCGATCCGCTGCGCGACGTGCTCACCGAGCACCGCTTGCGCCCGGCCGCGGTCCTGGTGACGCACGGGCATTTCGACCACGTGATGTGCGCCGCCGCTGTGTGCGCGGAGTTCGGTGTGCCGGTGTACCTGGGAGCGGGTGACGTGCCGATGCTGAGTGGCCAGTTGCGCGCGCTGTCGCCCGAATTCCGAGCGAGTATGACGATGTTCGTGGGGCCGGGCGAGGATCTGGACGACCTGCGCCCCGGCGAACTCGTGCCGCTGGGCGGGGGCGAGCATCTGCGCGTCGCCGGGCTGGACGTCGATGCGCTGGCCGTGCCGGGGCACACGCCCGGATCGATCACGTACCGATTGGCGCTGGGGGACGGCGAACCGGACGTGCTCTTCACCGGGGACACGCTCTTCGCCGGCACCATCGGTCGCACCGACCTGCCCGGGGGATCGCCGTCACGGATTCTGGAATCCATTGCGGCAGAGCTGCTCTCGCTGCCGGACGAGACGGTGGTGCTGCCCGGCCACGGCGAGGCGACCACCATCGGCGCCGAGCGGCGCGGCAACCCGTACCTGGCGGGGCTGTAGCCGCTTCCGGTCCGGCTCCAGTGGCTCCGGCCATTCGTGCTCCCCGCTTGTGTATCTGGCGTGGCGCTGGAGTGCCACCTCGCACACACAAGCGGGAGTACGGGGCGCGGTGGGCTACGGAATGGGCTACGGGGTGGGGCGACTGGCGATCGCGTCCAGGGGCGGGAGGGGGCGGGTGCCGGATACGTCGCCG
>OFTX01000660.1_pt1 | contig 16349 bp, 17 predicted proteins | sample 1775051 | NCBI WGS metagenome assembly OFTX01 (sample SAMN08195772, study PRJEB24354) | sludge metagenome | isolation source: sludge from phenol fed wastewater aerobic bioreactor A | place: India: Nagpur | collected 2016-09-15
GGCGCGTACGCGCGGCCGTTGTCGTTGAGCAGGATCACCACCGGCCGGTCCTGCGCGGCGGCGATGTTGTTCAGCGCCTCCCAGGCCATGCCCCCGGTCAACGCGCCATCCCCGATCACCGCGACGACGGTGCGGTAGCGCTCGCCACGCAGGGCGAATGCCTTGGCCATCCCATCCGCATAGGCCAGCGACGTGGAGGCATGCGAATTCTCCACCCAGTCGTGCTCCGACTCGCCGCGGTTGGGGTAGCCGGACAGCCCCTTGTGGGTCCGCAGGCCGTCGAAGTCACCGGCCCGGCCGGTGACGATCTTGTGAACGTAGGCCTGATGCCCGACGTCGAAGATGATCGGATCCGATGGCGAGTCGAACACCCGGTGCAACGCCAGGGTGAGCTCCACGACGCCCAGATTGGGGCCCAGATGGCCGCCGACCTTGGCAACCTTCTCCACCAGGAAGGCTCGGATGTCGGCGGCGGCCTCGGCCAACTCGGGCCCGGAGAGCGCGCGAACGGCGGCCGGCGAGCCGACCCGGCGCAGTCCTGGCACGGTGTCTCCTCGCCTGGTCGCCGCGATGCCCCGGGGCCGGTTGGCTCCGAAGCCCGGGGCCGGACTCGGCCCCGGGAACGCCGGCATCGATGACGCCTGCGCCGCTTCGACGGTACCGCTCCGCCCGACCATCGGCAGCGTCGACACCGCCGTATCGCGGCGCGATCGCCGGGTCTACGGTGACGGACGATGCCCGTCACCGAACCGCTGCTGCGTGACGGCGGCGCGCCGCTGGTGATCGCGCACCGCGGTGCCTCGGCCGTCGCCCCGGAGAACACCATGCCCGCCTTCGCGGCGGCCTGGCGGGCCGGCGCGCAGTGGGTGGAGACCGACGTGCAGCCCTCCGCCGACGACGTGCTGGTGCTGCTGCACGACGACGACGTGGACCGCACCACCGACGGCACCGGGGACGTGCGCGCGCTCACCGGCGCCACGCTGGCCTCGCTCGATGCCGGCTCGTGGTTCGACCCGTCGTTCGCCGGTACGGGCATCCCCACGCTGGCCGATCTGCTGGCCGATCTGACCGGCGAGCGGCGGCTGCTGCTGGAGATCAAGGGCGACCACTCGTCCGGCCAGCTCGGATCGATGGTGCAGGCGATCACCGCGGCGGGCGCGCAGGACCGGGTGTTCCTGCAGTCGTTCGAGGTGCCGGTGCTGCGGCGGTTGCGGGCGATCCTGCCGGACGATCCGATCGGGCTGCTGGTGGAGACCATCGGTGACGATCCGATCGCGGACTGCCGGGACCTGGGAGCGGTGACGTACAACCCGGACGTGACGGACCTGCTGCGACAGCCGGGGCTGGTGGCGGAGCTGCACGCCGCCGGCATCGCGGTGATGCCGTGGATCGTCAACGACCCGGATCACTGGGCCACCCTGACGGATCTGGGGGTGGACGCGATCATCACCGACGATCCGGCAGCGCTGCTGGCCTGGCAGGGTGCGTAGCGCCTGACCGGCGACCGCGTTTTCGCCGGCGGTGACGCGCGGCCGGCCGCGTGTCCTCCTGAAGCTCGCCGTCTCCGCCGACCGCCGCCTCGGCCGCCGCGACGCCGCCCGCCTCGCCATCACCGGCCCCGCCGCCCGCGCCGCCGCCCAGGTGATGCGCGCCGAGGCCGACGCGATCCTGATCGGCATCGGCACCGCGCGCGTCGACGATCCCGACCTCACCGTGCGCCTGCCCGGCGCCGGCTCCCTGTCGCCGATCCGCGTCGTCCTCGACGGCGCCTGCCGCCTGTCGCCGGAGAGCCGTCTGGCGCGGACCGCCCGCGACGTGCCGGTCCGCCTGATCGTTCGCGACGACGCCCCCGATGCGCCGCGCCGCGCGCTCGCCGCCCTCGGAGTGGAGATCGTGCCGGTGCCGCACGGCGCCGACGGCCGCATCGATCTCGCCGCCGCGCTGGCGGTTCTGGCCGGCCAGGGCGTCACCTCGGTGATGGTGGAGGGCGGCGCCGAGGTCGCGGCCGCCCTGATCGCCGCCGATCTCGTCGACGACGTCGCCCTCTTCACGAGCGACGTGGTGGTCGGCCCCGGCGGGGTCGACCTGCCGGCGGCGATCGAGACGGCGCTGGCGCCCGAGACCCGTCGCTTCCACGTCGTCGATTGCCGCGCCGTCGGCGCCGATCGGCTGACCCGTTACGCCCGCGAGACCGAACGCTCCTAGAGGAGAGATCCCATGTTCACCGGCATCGTCACCGCCGTCGGCGAGATCGTCGCGCTCGACACCCGCGAGGTCGGCGTGCGCCTGCGCGTCGCCTCGCCCTATGATCCCGACGGCATCGACATGGGCGCCTCGATCGCCCACATGGGCTGCTGCCTGACCGTGGTCGACAAGGGCCGGCTCCCCGACGGTCGCGGCTTCCACGACGTCGAGGCGAGCCCCGAGACGCTGCGCGTCACCACCATGGGCGATTGGACCGTCGGCACGAAGGTCAATCTCGAGCGCTCACTGAAGCTCGGCGACGAGATGGGCGGCCACCTCGTCACCGGCCACGTCGACGCGATCGCGGTGATCGAAGCCCGTGTCGAGGAGGGCGACATGGCGGTGTTCCGCTTCCGCGTGCCGCATGCCTTCGCCAGATTCGTCGCGCCCAAGGGCTCGGTCGCGCTCGACGGCACCTCGCTGACGGTCAACGCCGTCGAGGGCGACTGCTTCACCGTCCAGATCATTCCGCACACCCTCCAGGTCACCACCTGGGGAGAGCGCAAGGCCGGCGACCGGGTCGATTTCGAGATCGATCTGATGGCCCGCTACGTCGCGCGGCTGAGGGAAGCGGAAGCGGCCGGCTGAGGGCGAATGGCGGCGATCCGCCGAAAGGCTGGACATTCCGGCGCTCGCGGATCATAGATCCCGGCTCGAAACAGGATCGATCGACCCCATGTCCACCCAACGCCACTATGCCGACTTCGACCCGGCCGAGGTCGCCGGCGCCTCCGTGCTGATCGTCCAGGGCGGGTTCGAGCCCGAACTCGCCGCCGCGCTGCGCGAGGGCGCGGTCGCCGTGCTCGACGCCGCCGGCGTCGCCCACGAGGTGATCACGGTTCCCGGCGCGCTGGAGATCCCGGCCGCCATCGCCTTCGCGCTCGCGGCGGAAGAGAAGCGCGGCCGTCGCTGGGACGGCTACGTCGCGCTCGGCTGCGTGGTGCGCGGCGCGACCGGCCATTACGAGGTGGTGGCCGGCGAATCGAACCGCGCCCTGATGGATCTCGCCGTCACCCACCGCCTCGCCTTCGGCAACGGCATCCTGACGGTGGAGAACGACGAGCAGGCCTGGGAACGCGCCGATCGCAACCGTCTCGACAAGGGCGGAGCCGCCGCCGCCGCCGCCCTCGCCATGATCGCGCTGGCGCGCAAGTTCGGACTGTGAGCATGACCGCGACCCGCCCCACCGATACCCCCGTGCGTCCCGCCAACAAGCGCGGCGCCGCCCGTCTCGCCGCCGTCCAGGCGCTCTATCAGATGGAGATCGGCGGCGGCGAACTGGCCGACGTCGTCACCGAGTTCGAGCTGTTCCGCCTCGGGCAGGAGATCGACGGCGACGAATATCGCGAGGCCGATTCGATCTTCTTCCGCGACATCGTCGCCGGCGTCGTCGCCGAGCAGAAGGTGATCGACCCGACCATCCATCAGGCGCTCGTCGAGGGCTGGCCGCTGAAGCGCATCGACGTCACGCTGCGCGAGATCCTGCGCGCCGGCATGTGGGAGCTGATGAAGCGCCGCGACGTGCCGGCCAAGGTGGTCATCACCGAATATGTCGACGTCGCCCGCGCCTTCTTCGTCGAGGACGAGCCGAAGATCGTCAACGCCGTTCTCGACAAGCTCGCCCGCACCTGGCGCGTCAAGGAGTTCGAGGGCTGACCCTCGCCCCGGCGACCGGCCGCGCGCCTCGGCACGCGGCGCCGGACCCGCCCCGCGATCGACCGGAAGGGCGGACATGAGCGACGCGACGACCGACTCGTGGTTCCACGCCCTGCGGCTCCCCGACGGCACCGTCACCCCCGGCCGCTTCGATCGCGACGCCCCGCCGAACTACACGCTCTGGGGCGCGCTCGCCCTTCTCCGCCATCTCGATCTCGCCGCCGCCGACTGTCTCGACATCGGCACCATGGACGGGCTGATGGCCTTCTCGCTCGCCCGCGCCGGGGCGCGCTCGGTCACGGCGACCGACGTGGTGTCGCGCCCGACCTTCGAGCGGGCCCGCGCGGCGCTCGGCCTCGACGTCGCCTATCGGACGCCGTTTCTCGTCTCCGACGTCGCCGACGCGCCCGAGCCGAGCTGGGATCTGATCGCCTGCTGCGGCGTGCTCTACCACGTCTTCGATCCGCTGCCGCTGCTGGTCACCCTGCGCCGCAATCTCCGGCCGCAGGGCTGGCTGATCCTCGAGACGCAATATCTGAAGGGGGAGGGGCGCTCGCGCCTCTCCTTCGAGCCGGGCGAGGCCGGCAAGGCGCTCCGCCACGCCAACACCTTCTTCCGCCCGAGCCATTCGGCGCTGTGCGCGCTGATGGAGACCGCCGGCTTCGAGGTGGTGACGACGATCGCCACCCTCGGGCGCCTCACCGTGCTCGCCCGCGCCGAGCGCCCCTCGGCGATTCGCACGCGCACGGCCGCGACACGCAAGGTGCTCGATCGCTATCGCCACTACGCCAACTACCGCGAGGCGGTCGACCACGCCGGCCTGGACGCGGCGAGCGCCCCGGGAGTGGTCGGCTATTCCGGCCCGGTCGGCGATTTCGTCCTCGACACCACGACGCGGCGTCCGGCGAGCGACCTCGAGCCCGAGTGGCGCCCCTCCGCCGCCGCGCGTGTCCGCTATCGGCTGCGCGACCGGACGGCGTGGCTCGCCGCCTCGATCGCCCGCCGCCGGCTGCTGCCGCACTGGCCCTGAGCGAACGCGCGCCTCAGCCGCCCCAGGTCAGGGTGATGCCGGCATCGCCGGGGAAGCCGCCGGGAAACTCGAGGATGCGCGCCGCCAGACCGAACCCGGCCGGCTTCAATTCGTCGCGCCACCGCTCGTAGATGTCGGCCGCCGGTCCCCGGAGCGAGGTCGGCCAATTGGGATCGGGCGCGTTGATCATCCGCCCGCCGTCCGAGCACAGCGCCGCCGGGAAGCGGATCAGCAGGAAGTCCTTCTCGCCGCGTTCGGCCGCCGCGTGCGCCCGGTCCATCAGATCCGTCCAGGCGCGATCGGTCAGCCGCTCGCCGGCGAGTTTCTTCACCAGCGCGATTCGCGCCTGTTCCTGCACCTGCGCCTCGCGCACGCGCGCCTGACGCTTCGCCTCCTCGTGCGCGTCGACGAGACGGCGGAAGGCCGCCGCCGACCGCCCGGCCTCGACCGGTGCCGCCGGTGCCACGGGCGGCGGGGGAGGGGGCGCGGCCACCTCCTCGACCGGCGCCCGGCCCGGCACCATGTCGGGCCGCAACATCAACGCGCGGGCGAGATCGGCCCGGCTGACGACGCCGACCAGCCGCTCGCCGGTCACCACGAAGACCCGCTTCACCTTGCGCACCGAGAGCACCCCGGCGATCGTCGCGAGATCCGCGTCGTCGGTGATGGTGATCACCGGCCGGGTCATGATCTCCTCGGCGGTGCGGGCGCTCGGTTCGGTGATCTCGAGATACTCCGCCGAGAGCGGATTGCCCTCCGCCAGCCGCGCCAGCCAATGATCGCGCCGCAACACCCGCTCCGGCGCGTGCTGGCCGATCAGATCCCATTCGCTGACCACCCCGACCGGCCGCCCGCTCGCGTCGATCACCGGCACGGCGCTGACCCGCGCCTGGAGCAGCGCCTTCGCCACCGCCGACAGAGGATCGCCCGGGGCGACCGTCACCAGTGATTTCGTCATGATGTCGCGTGCCAGCATCGAAAAATCCTCGATATCGTCGGAAGCGAATCGAACCTTTCCGCGGAAAGGCCGCCCGCCCCGCATTTGAAACCAGGCGATCCGTCTCGGCATCGTCTCGTCTGCGTAGACGAAAGGTCGTAAAGCTCCCGTGAAGCCGCGGCATCACGCCGCAGCCGTTCACGCCGCCACGGCGAGGACCCGTCGCAAGACACGTCAACCTCGAGGATCGCCCCCGTTGACCCGCTCCGATCGCCCGTCCGAAGACGATCTCGTCGCGCGCTTCTTCCGCCCCCTAGCGACGGCGACCGGCGCGCTCGCCCTCCTCGACGATTGCGCCGCGCTCACCCCGCCGCCCGGCCACGATCTCGTTCTGAAGACCGACGCGATCGCCGCCGGCATCCATTTCTTCCCCGAGGATCCCTGGGATCTGGTCGCCCGCAAGGCGCTCCGGGTGAATGTCTCCGACCTCGCCGCCAAGGGCGCCCGGCCGCTCGGCTGGATGCTGTCGCTGGCCCTGCCCGACGACTGGACCGAGGCCGGCCTCGATGCTCTCTCGCGCGGCTTCGCCGAGGATCAGGCTGCCTTCGGCCTGTCGCTCTTCGGCGGCGACACCATCCGCTCGCCCGACGGACTGATTCTCTCGATCACCGTCTTCGGCGCCGTGCCCTCGGGCCGCATGGTCCGCCGCGCCGCCGCCCGGCCGGGCGACCGCCTCTTCGTCTCCGGCACCCTCGGCGACGCCGCCCTCGGCCTCCTCGCCCGAACCGAGGCCGATCGCGCCGCCCGCTGGGGCCTCGCCCCGGCCGAGGCCGATCATCTCGCCCGCCGCTACCTCCTGCCCGAACCACGCCTGCCGCTCGCCCCGGCGCTCCTCGCCCATGCCCGCGCCGGCATGGATCTCTCCGACGGTCTCGGCCTCGATCTCGGCCGCATGTGCCGCGCCTCGGGCGTCGGCGCCCGGCTGGTGGTCGACCGCCTGCCGCTCTCCGCCGCCGCCCGCGCCGCGCTCGCCGCCGAGCCCGATCTGATCGAGCGGATCGCCGGCGGCGGCGACGACTACGAGATCCTCGCGGCGGTTCCGCCCGAGGCGTGCGAGGCCTTCGCCGCCGCCGCCGAGGCGGCCGGCGTCGCCGTCGCCGAAGTCGGCCGGATCGAGTCGGAGGCGGGGGTGCGCTGCGTCGACGCGGCCGGCGGAAAGGTCGCCCTGCGGCTCGGCGGGTTTCGGCATTTCTGACGCCGGCGCAAGGAGTTGCCGGTCTCGGGGAGGGCGAGCGCCGGAGCGGGTGCGAAAGAGACCCGGGATCGCATTTTCCCTGATGGAAGAACGTCGATGGACGCCTTGACGGCACCCGGGGTCCAGATAGGCTGAGGCGCCCGACGAACCGGGGACCACGTCGACGTGCGTTCCCGCTTCAACTTCCACCGGCCCACATCCACCGGCCCTGAGCGGCGTCCGGCAACGAGCGGCGCGAGACCGCGAACCGGATCGTTCGCGATACGCACGGGAGGCGTCATGTCAATTCTTCTGGTCATTCTCTGCGGGCTCGTATCGCTCGTCTATGGCGTCTGGGCGATCCGCTCGGTCATGGCCGCCGATGCCGGCTCGGCGCGCATGCAGGAGATCGCGGGAGCGGTCGCCGAGGGTGCGCAGGCCTATCTGAAGCGTCAGTACGCCACCATCGGCCTGGTCGGTGTGGTCATCCTGGTCGTTCTCGGCTGGCTGCTCGGCAAGGAGGTCGCGATCGGCTTCGTGATCGGCGCCGTCCTCTCCGGCCTCGCCGGCTTCATCGGCATGAACGTCTCCGTCCGCGCCAACGTGCGCACCGCCCAGGCGGCGATCCAGTCGCTGGCCGGCGGCCTCGACATCGCCTTCAAGGCGGGCGCCGTCACCGGCCTCCTCGTGGCCGGTCTCGCGCTGCTCGGCGTCTCCGTCTACTACTGGGTGCTGACCGGCCCGCTCGGCCATCTGCCCAACGATCGCGTCGTCATCGACGCCCTGGTCGCGCTCGGCTTCGGCGCCTCGCTGATCTCGATCTTCGCCCGTCTCGGCGGCGGCATCTTCACCAAGGGCGCCGACGTCGGCGCCGACCTCGTCGGCAAGGTCGAGGCCGGAATCCCCGAGGACGATCCGCGCAACCCGGCCACCATCGCCGACAACGTCGGCGACAACGTCGGCGACTGCGCCGGCATGGCCGCCGACCTCTTCGAGACCTATGCGGTGACCGTGGTCGCCACCATGGTTCTCGCGGCGATCTTCTTCGCGACCGCGCCGGTGCTCGCCCAGACGATGCTCTATCCGCTGATGATCTGCGCGACCTCGATCGTGACCTCGATCATCGGCACGTTCTTCGTCAAGCTCGGCTCGAACAACTCGATCATGGGCGCCCTCTACAAGGGCGTGATCGTCACCGGCATCCTGTCGATCGGCGGCCTCGCCATCGCCAACTCGCTCACCATCGGTTGGGGCGAGATCGGCGTCGTCCACGGCCAGAAGATCGTCGGCACCAATCTCTTCGTCGCCGGCGTGATCGGCTTGGTGGTCACCGGCCTGATCGTCTGGATCACCGAATACTACACCGCCACCGGCAAGCGCCCGGTCGTTTCGATCGCCCAGGCCTCGGTGACCGGCCACGGCACCAACGTCATCCAGGGCCTCGCGGTCTCGCTGGAATCGACCGCGATGCCGGCCATCGTCATCGTCGGCGGCATCATCTCCACCTATCAGCTCGCCGGCCTCTACGGCACCGCGATCGCGGTCACGACCATGCTCGGCCTCGCCGGCATGATCGTCGCGCTCGACGCCTTCGGCCCCGTGACCGACAACGCCGGCGGCATCGCCGAAATGTCGGGCTTGCCCAAGGAGGTGCGCCAGACCACCGACGCCCTCGACGCGGTCGGCAACACCACCAAGGCGGTCACCAAGGGCTATGCGATCGGCTCCGCCGGTCTCGGCGCCCTGGTGCTCTTCGCGGCCTATTCGAACGATCTCCAGTTCTTCGCCGCGAACGGGGACAAGTACCCCTACTTCAAGGACATGGGGGTGGTCTCCTTCGACCTCTCCAATCCTTACGTCGTCGCCGGCCTGATCTTCGGCGGCCTCATCCCCTATCTCTTCGGCGGCATCGCCATGACCGCCGTCGGCCGCGCCGCCGGTTCGGTGGTGGAAGAGGTCCGGCGTCAGTTCAAGGAGAAGCCGGGCATCATGACCGGCTCCGAGCGGCCCGACTACGGCCGCGCCGTCGACATGCTGACCAAGGCGGCGATCCGCGAGATGATCGTCCCCTCGCTGCTGCCGGTGCTGGCCCCGATCGTCGCCTATTTCGGCGTCCTCGCGGTGTCCGGCTCGAAGGCCTCGGCCTTCGCCGCCCTCGGCGCCTCGCTCCTCGGCGTGATCGTCAACGGCATCTTCGTCGCGGTCTCCATGACCTCCGGCGGCGGCGCCTGGGACAACGCCAAGAAGTCCTTCGAGGACGGCTTCGTCGACAAGGACGGCGTCAAGCACCTCAAGGGCTCGGAAGCCCACAAGGCCTCCGTCACCGGCGACACCGTCGGCGACCCCTACAAGGACACCGCCGGCCCGGCCGTGAACCCGGCCATCAAGATCACCAACATCGTGGCTCTGCTGCTGTTGGCGATCCTGGCCCACGGCTGAGCGGCGACACGAACCGAAGTCGGGCCCGCCCGACTTCGGTTCCCGGAGACGGCCGGTCGGGCCCGCCCGGCTGCGGCCAGAGACGAGACCAGACCCGCGTGGGACCTCCCGCGCGGGTTTTTTCGTGGTCGTCGCCGACCCGTGAAACGAAACCGCCGCCCCGAGGGGCGGCGGACGAGACGTCGAAGGTGGCGATCGCCGATCGACTCAGTTGCCGCCGGTGAGCGGATTGGCCGGAGTCGCCTTGAGGATCTGCGACAGGAGGCCGTAGTCGGAGCCGGTGGTCTTGGTCTTGCGGCTGATGAAGTCGAAGACCTTGCCGTCCTGGAGGCCGTAGTTGCCGATCTCCTTCACCTGGCCCTTCTCGTCGAAATAGATCACCAGGACCTTCTGCTCGACGACGCTCTGATTGAGGAAGGCGACCGGGCGGGTGGCGTGCTGGGAGATGTAGTAGAAGGCCTCGCCGCCGAGCGTCGCCGTGGTCGAAGGCGAACCGAGCACCAGCAGCACCTGCTCGCGGCTCGCGCCGACCTGGATCTGCTCCAGCGCGTTGTCGGGGGCGACGTAGCCGTGGTCGTAGACCTCGGTGCAGCCGCCGAGCCCGAGGGTCGTGCCGGTCAGCGCCGCCAGGGCGACCGCGAGAGTGGCTCCGCGCAGGGATGCGGCGCGCGACGAACGACGATTCATTTCGGTCCTCCCGATGGGCCGCGGCGGGCCGTCCGGCGTCGAGTGTTTCGGAGGGGGTCGAGGAACGCGGCCCCGCCGATCTCGCTCCGACGGTTCGTCCGTCCGCGCGATCGCTTGGCTTCTTCCCTAACCTGCGCTAGGTCGAATGACAACGTCCACCCCGTCGGCCGTGCGAGACCGATCGACCGAGCGAGACCCGATCCCATGATCTTCGGCCTGTTCGATCGCGGCTTCGCCGATACCACCTTCGACCTCTATCGATCGATCGTGGCCGAAGCTCGGCGGCCGATCTTCTACCTCGAACACGGCGTTCCCGACACGGTGACGGCGCGGTTCGACATGATCGTGCTGGTGATGGCGGTGGTGCTGCACCGTCTGCGGGCCGAGCCGCTGCCGCCGGCCGGCACCAAGGTGGTGACCGGGCGTCGCGCCACCGACCCGCACGAGCTGGGTCGGCAGCTGCTCGATCTCTTCTTCACCGAGATGGACCAGTCGCTGCGCGAAATGGGGATCGGCGACGTCGCCGTGCCCAAACGCATCAAGAAACTGGCCAGCGCCTGGAACGGGCGCGTCCAGGCCTACGACGCCGCTCTCGCCGCCGTCGACGCGGACGCCTTCGCCGAGGCGATCGCCCGCAACGTCCACGCCGGCCTCGACGATCGCTCCGGCGCCGCCGCGCTCGCCCGCCATGCGCTCGCCGCCGAGGCGGTTCTCGCCGCCACCCCGCTCGCCGACGTGCTCGCCGGCCGCATCCCCTGGCCCGACCCTTCGACGACCCTTTCGAGGACCCCATCATGACCGACGCCGTCGCGCCCCTGCCGATCGTCCGCACCCTCTCGCCCGCCGACGTGCCGCCCGCCGGCACCCATGTCGTGATCGTCGCCGACGAGGCCACCCGCGCCGCGCTCGCCCGCCACGCCGAGATCCTCTCGGTCGAGGCGATGCGGGCGGAATTCCAGGTCAAGCCCTGGGGCCGCGACGGATTTCAGGTCGAGGGCCGGGTCACCGCGACGGTCACCCAGGCCTGCGTCGTGACGCTGGAGCCGCTGGTCCGCACCGTCGACGAGGCCGTCTCGCTGAAGCTGGTTCCGCCGGAGGCGATGGCGCGCTGGCTCGAGAAGCAGGACGAGGAGGGCGCGATCGATCTCGATCTGACCCTCGACATGCCCGATCCGATCGAGGGCGGCATGATCGATCTCGGCACGCTCGCGGTGGAGCATTTCCTGATCGGGATCGATCCCTATCCGCGCAAGGAAGGGGCGGTCTTCGACGCCGATGCCGCCGGTGTCGGCGACGGCCGGGCCGAACTCTCGCCCTTCGCCGCTCTGGCGCGGCTCGAGAAGGAGTGATAGGGGAACCCTCCGAGGCCCCCGCCGCCGTCTCGTCGCCGCGAGACGGGTTGCCGGTCGGCAGGAAAAGGGTATTGTCCCGCCTCCGTCGGAACCAACCGACGCATGCGACCGTCGAGATGTCGAAACAGATCACGATTTCCCTGGACGCGATGGGCGGCGATGCCGGCCCGGACATGGTTCTCGCCGGAGCCGCGCTCGCCCTCGAGCGTCGACCCGAGCTGCGCTTCGTTCTCTTCGGAGACGAGACGCGCCTGAAGACCATTCTCGCGAGCCATCCCGCCCTCGCCGCCGCCTCGCGCGTCGTCCATGCCGACGTCGTGGTCCGAATGGACGACAAGCCCAGCCAGGCGCTGCGCGCCGGGCGTTGGAAGTCGTCGATGTGGAAGGCGATCGAGGCGGTCAAGACCGGCGAGGCCGCCGTCTGCGTCTCCGCCGGCAACACCGGCGCCCTGATGGCCATGGCCAAGTTCTGCCTGCGCACCATGGCCGGCATCGAACGCCCGGCGATCGCGGCGATCTGGCCGACGCTGACCGGCGAATCGATCGTGCTCGACGTCGGCGCCACCATCGGCGCCGATGCCCAGCAACTGGTGGACTTCTCGGTCATGGGCGCCGCCATGGCGCGCGCCGTCTTCTCCGTCGATCGGCCCAAGGTCGGGCTCCTCAACGTCGGCGTCGAGGAGGTCAAGGGCATCGAGGAGGTCAAGATGGCCGGCCGTCTCCTCAAGGAGGCCGACCTCTCCGAACTCGACTACACCGGCTTCGTCGAGGGCGACGACATCGGCCGCGGCATCGTCGACGTGGTGGTGACCGAGGGTTTCGCCGGCAACATCGCGCTGAAGACCGCCGAGGGCACCGCCCGGCAGATGGGTCAATATCTGCGCGCCGGCATCACCCGCACCTGGCTCGCCCGCCTCGGCTATCTCCTCGCCAAGTCCGCCTTCGACCGGCTGAAGGAGAAGATGGATCCGCGCAAGGTCAACGGCGGCGTCTTTCTCGGCCTCAACGGTGTCGTCATCAAGAGCCACGGCGGCACCGACGCCGAGGGCTTCGCCTCCGCCGTTTCCCTCGCCTACGACATGGCCGTCGCTGATCTGACGCGCCGCATCGTCGAGGGGCTCGCCCACTACCACAGAGCCGGAGCGGTCGCCGCCGCCAACGCCGGTGACGCACGAGGTGAACCGTGAGCATTCTTCGGTCCGTCGTTCGCGGGGTCGGCTCGTACCTGCCCGCCGAAGTGGTCACCAATGCCGATCTGGCCGAGGTGGTCGACACGTCCGACGAGTGGATCGTCGAGCGCTCCGGCATTCGCGAGCGCCATCGCGCCGCCCCGGGTGAATTCACCTCCGATCTCGCCGTCGCCGCCGCCCGCGCCGCCCTCGAGAACGCCGGTCTCGGCCCCGACGACATCGACCTCGTGGTGGTCGCCACCGCCACGCCCGATCACACCTTCCCCGCCACCGCCACCGAGGTGCAGGCCAAGCTCGGCATCACCCGCGGCTTCGCCTACGACATGCAGGCGGTGTGCTCCGGCTTCGTCTTCGCGCTCGCCACCGTCGACGCCCAGCTCAAGGTGGGCCTCGCCAAGCGCGCCCTGGTGATCGGCGCCGAGACCTTCTCGCGCATCCTCGACTGGTCCGATCGCGGCACCTGCGTGCTCTTCGGCGACGGCGCCGGGGCGGTGGTGCTGGAGGCGGAATGGTCGACCGGCACCTACGACGATCGTGGCCTGCTCGCCGCCTACCTGCGTGCCGACGGCCGCCATTGGGACAAGCTCTACGTCGACGGCGGCCCGTCGACCACCCAGACCGCCGGCCATCTCCGCATGGAGGGCAAGGAGGTCTTCAAACACGCGGTCCACAATCTCTGCGAGGTGATCGACGTCCTGTTCGGCCAGACCGGGCTCGGCCCGGCCGACATCGATTGGTTCGTGCCGCATCAGGCCAATCGTCGCATCATCGACGCCACCGGCAAGAAGCTCGGCATCGACCCGGCCAAGGTGGTCGTCACCGTGGATCGCCACGGCAACACCTCCGCCGCGTCGATTCCCCTCGCTCTCGACCATGCCGTCCGCGACGGACGCATCAAGAAGGGCGATCTGGTGATGCTCGAGGCGATGGGCGGCGGCTTCACCTGGGGCGCGGTCCTGATGCGCTGGTGAGCTCGCGGGCCGGCCCTCGCGCCGCCCCGGCGACCCCGACGCGCGCCGGCTGTTGACCGTCTCGCGGGGAGGTCCTAACGTTTCCCCGTCACGCGCCCGACGACGGGGTGACGATCGGATGACCCGATCCGCCGACGGTCCATCGAGAGTCCAGAAGAGGTTCGAGGCCATGTCCGGAAAGACCATCACCCGCGCCGATCTCTGCGAGGCGGTCTACCAGAAGGTGGGCCTGTCTCGGACCGAATCCGCCGATCTCGTCGAGATGGTGCTGGGCGAGATTTCCGATTGCCTCGTCGAGGGCGAGTCGGTCAAACTCTCCTCCTTCGGGACCTTCCTGGTCCGATCCAAGGGCGAGCGCATCGGCCGCAATCCCAAGACCGGCGAGGAAGTTCCGATTTCGCCGCGACGGGTGATGGTCTTCAAGCCGTCCAACGTCCTGAAGCAGAAGATCAACGAGCAATTGGCCGACGACGCCGAGTGAGGCGGTCGGGCCGTCCGCTCCCGTGAGCCGCGACCTTGGACAAGAGCCCGGATGCCTTCCGTACCATCAGCGAAGTGGCCGGCGATCTCGATCTGCCGCAACACGTGCTGCGGTTCTGGGAGACCCGTTTCAACCAGATCCGGCCGCTGAAGCGTGGCGGTGGTCGCCGCTACTATCGCCCCGACGACGTCGATCTGCTCAAGGGCATCCGTCACCTGCTCTATGGTGAGGGCTACACCATTCGGGGCGTGCAGCGCATCCTGAAGGAACAGGGCGTGCGCTTCGTCATGGACGTGTGGCGCGAGGGCGCCCCGCAGCCGGCGCGCGGCGGCGAACGCGACCCCGCCGAGGAGGCCGAGGCCTCCGGCGCCGCGCCCCGCCATCGCTACGACCCCGTCGCCTACGAGGCACCCGCCGCGCCCGCCCCCGAGGGGACCTGGGACGAGGGGGGCTACGACGGCGAACCGGACGCGCCCTTCCTCGATGCCGAGACCGCCGACGACCGCGTCGAGCCGATGGTGACCGCGCCGCCGGTCGATCCGGAGATTCGCGCCGCCCACGTCCTCGCCCAGCGCTTCGCGCCGCGCGGCCCCGTGGCGAGCGATCCGCGCGCCTCGGTCCGCGTCGAGCCGCCCGCCCTCACGCCGCCGCCCGCCGCCGCCCCGGTCAAGCCCGAAAAGGTCGCCGTTGCCACGCCGCCGAAGGACCCGCGCGGCGGCGATGACGACGATGTCACCGCGACGACGCCGCTGCCGAAGCACCGCATCGAGCCTGCCGGGCCGGCGCGAAAGACCGGCAAGAAGAATGAGCCGAAGCGCGAGACCGCAAGCGAACGCAAGGAGCGCGAAGCCGCCGGGCGCAAGCAGGCGCGCATCGAGGCCGGGCGCGAGCGCCGCCAGCGCACGACGACCCGCATCGTTCGCGACGTCCCGCCGCCCCGCGCCAATTCGCACGCGCTGTCCGAGCGCGAAAAACGCGAGATGTATTTTCGGCAGATGGAAGCCCGCAAGCGCGGCGGCACCAAATTCACCGATATCTGGCCGTAGCTCCGTCATGCCGGGCGCGTTGCCCGCTATGGACGCGTTACGATCTGTGTCCGGCTGCGAAGATAGGCGACGCACTGCGACGCCGTGCAGCAGATCGCAAGATAGATTGCAGCAACCGTAAGATACATTTCGATAAGGCGGCCATTGAGCTGCGCTAGCTTGGACGCCGAACCGACGAGATCGGTCAGCGACAGCACATAGACCAGCGACGTATCCTGGAACAGAATGATCGTCTGACTCAGGATGATCGGGCTCGTTACCCGAAAGACCTGCGGCAGAACGATCAAACGGTATGTTTTGTACGTGGAGAGCGATAGAGCCTTGGCCGCTTCGTATTGTCCTTTATGGACGGAGCGCAGCCCGACACGAATGATTTCGGAATAGTAAGCTGCCTCAAATAGCGAGAAGGTGATGAACGCCGTCCAAATGCCGCCGATAGGTATCGGACGGCCACGATTGAACAGCGCACCGGCAATCAGGGGAACGAGAAAGAAGAACCAGAACAAGACCAGGATAAGCGGAATCGAGCGAATGAGCGCTACATAACCCCGCGCCAACTGCGCACCGACCGGCACCTCGAGGTGCTGAAGCAGCGCCAGCCCTATCCCAAGGACCATGCCGGCCGCAAATCCGACCGCTGTCAAGGAAAGCGAGAATTGAAGCCCGCTCCACAGGTAAGGCAGGTTTTCCCAGACAACGCTGAAATCGAGGCCCGTCATTACCCTGCCCCATTGGGCACTTGGGCGAAAAGGCCATTTGTTCTCTTCTGTACGGCTGCGGTGCCCGGAATTCTGGCCTTGTTGTCGATCCGCGCCATCAGCCGAGAGGCCGTCAGCGCAAGGAGCAGATATATGATTGTGGCCGCCGCAAACGCCGCAAAGGTCTGGAACGTTTCTTCGCTGATTTGACGGGATCTGGCGGTCAATTCCAGCAGGCCAATCGTGAGCGCGACGGACGTATTCTTGTAGATGCCCATGACCTCGCTGGTGAGACTCGGCACGATCAGGCGAAGCGCCTGCGGGACCAGAACCAAGTAATAGGTTTTTCGGCTGTTCAGTCCGAGTGCCGCCGCCGCTTCACGC
>OFTX01000661.1_pt1 | contig 16316 bp, 17 predicted proteins | sample 1775051 | NCBI WGS metagenome assembly OFTX01 (sample SAMN08195772, study PRJEB24354) | sludge metagenome | isolation source: sludge from phenol fed wastewater aerobic bioreactor A | place: India: Nagpur | collected 2016-09-15
AGCCGGCGAGGAGCTTTCCGGGAGCCTGTCCGGCGACGGCTCGGCGCAGCCGATCAAGGACGGCCAGGGCTGGGCCTATGTTGCCGCCATGTCGAAGGATTTCCAGGGCAAGAATGTCACCGAGGCCCTGAAGAAGACGATTGAGCGTGGCAAGTGCGTCAAGCTGGGCCTCAAGCCCTCGGACGGTCCGGACGGGCTGGCGACGGACACCGAGGTGACCATCGACTCGACCCCGGTCTTGGCGCTGGACGGCGCGCAGGCCAAAGGCACGGTGCAGGCGAAACTCTCCAGCGGAACCAAGTCCGTCTCGCCGGAAGGGCAGAAGGTCGCCGCCAAACCGTCGGCCACGTTCACCTACACCAGTGCGGAGAAGGTGGACGAGAAGGGCACCCTCAGCTTCGAGGCTCGCTCGCTACGGGGCGTGGGCAAGGAGCAGATGACGCTGACGACCGGCGAATGCGTGGTCGGCACCTGGGCCATGAGCAACGAATCGTGGACCTCCGTCGTCGGGCCGGCGGCCGCCTCCGCGGGCGCCGACCTGACAGCGACCGGCGGGCCCATTCTTACCACCTACCGCAAGGACGGCACCTTCGAGTTCACCTTCAACGGCTTCACCATCGAGACCACCGTTGCGCAGGGTCGAATGACAGTCGTCTACGGCGGCAAGGACACCGGCACCTGGAAGCGCACCGGCGCGGGCCAGTACATGATCGCCGGGCTCAAAGCCGGGGTGCAGGCCAAGGCGACCGTCGACGTCAGCGGCATGCACATGAACGTGCCGATAGATTACCACGCCGCCCTGCAGCCGAACACCGCGTTCACCTGCTCCGGAGACGTGATCTCGGTGCAGACCCCGTACGGTGAGGTGACTCTCGACCGGCAGAAGTAGGCGGCTTCCGCGGGCCCGCCGCTACCTGCGAGCCCCGGTCAGCGCCGCGGGAAGCTCGCGGCGGGTCGTGATGCCGAGCTTCGCGTAGACGTGGGCCAGGTGCCCCTCGACCGTGCGAACCGACAAGTGCAACTGCTCGGCGATCTCCGCATTGGTTGCGCGCGTGGCCAGCTCGGCGACGAGGCGTTCTCGCCGGGTGAGTGGGTCCGGCTGCCATCCGCGTTCCAGTAGGGCGAGTAGCGGGGTCCGTGGCGAGCCGACCTCCGCCGCCAGCGCGCGGGCTCGATGCCCGAGCGAGGTGCGCGCGCGGCTGATGGACAGGGACGCGGCCAGGGCGGCCGCCTCCGCGGCGAACAGCGGCATCTCATGGGATGCGAACAGCTCTCAGGCCTCGACAAGCGTTCCCGGATCGCCCTTCTCGATGCCGGCGGCCAGGGTGAGCCGTGCCGTGGTCAACGCGCCCGTCGAGGCGGGATCCAGGCCCGCTGTCGCGTTCCGCATCCGCTCGGTGAGCGCGACCGGGCGACCGAGCCGCAGCCACTCGTGGCACAGCGACATCACGGCGAGAGCCGCTCCGTCCCGTTCGGCGACGTCCAAACCTTCCGCGAACACGGTGGCCGCCATGCTGGTGTGTCCCGCCGCATGTGCCCGCCACGCCGCCCCGATCGGATGTTGGTGCCACAGGAAGCCGGCTCCGTCGGCAGTGTGTCCGCGCGGTCCACGACAGACGCGTCGAGTGCGCGGCCCTGGGAGCCCTCGGCCACCGACAGCAGCATGATCGCCAGCCGCTCCGCATCGACGAGATGCCCCGACCGGGCGGTATCGACCGTTCGGCGCGCCCATTCGGCTGCCTGACCCAGGTCACCGATCTGCAGCCAGCAGGCGGCGATATTGCAGGCGGCCCACGCCCGGCCCCACACGAACCCGGTATCCAACGTCGCCGCGTATGCAGCGCGCGCATGGTCCAAACCCCGACGAGGGTCTCCCGCTTCGCGGGTGGCGTGGGACAGGATCATCGAGTAATTGCCCCGCCAGCTCGGGATGAGTTCTTCCAACTCCGCGAGCCGGGCGCCGGTGTGGCCGGTGGTCAGCAGCGTGGCTGCCTCCGCCGGGCGCGCGAGCTGGGTCAGCGCATGCGCGCTGGATTGCACGATCCGGGCTTCTACCTGCGGCAACAGCTTGCCCAGCGGGGTCAGCTTGCCGAGGGTGCGCCAGATGCGGCCGATCCGCAGATCGTCGGTCAGCGCCAGCGCCTGGGCGGGGCGCCCGGCATAGGTGAGCCCATCGGCCCGAATGAACCCGAACACCTCGCGCACCGCCGGCGCCCGGCGCGAATAGCGCGCGGCCTGCTCGGTGATCATCGTCGCGGCAGCGGGCTCGTCGCCGAGGCCCCAGGTCATCACGACATGTAAGAGCCCGGCGAGAAGGATCGCGTGCGGCCCTGGCCGCAACCGTCCCAGTTCGCGCTCCAACAACCCCGCCGCCTCGCCGGCCCGGCCCAACTGCATCAAGGCGTCCGCCGTGAGCGCAGCGGCCTCGACACGCACTTCGCCCTCGGCGTCGTGTAGCGCCGCCTGCGCCAGCCGGAGCGCCGACTCGACTCCGGCGCTGCCGGTCCCGCCCGCCGCCAGGCGCGCGGCCGCCAACAGCGCACCCGGAGAAACCTGTTCGCCGACCTCGAGAGCCATGACGGCGAGCCGCACCGCGTCCGGCCGCGACTCGGATCGTTCCGCCGCAACGTGTTCGCGCAACACCGACAGGCGACGCAGCGCGTCGGTCCGTGCCCAAACCGCCTCGCGGAACAACGGATGCGAAAACACCACCAACTTCTGCGGTGACCCCGACGGGTCGGGACGCTCGGTAAACCGCGCCATTCCCGCGTCGACCAGTTGCCGCACGGCGTCGTCACGCCCGCTCGGCTCGATGCGCTCGATCGGGATCTCGCCCAGTCCCGAAAGCCATTGCGCCGCTTCGATTGCCGCGTCGCCGAGGGCACAGACCTGGTCGGTGACCGCATCCTGCAACGAAGCGGGAACCGGCAACGCCCCGGTCGCGTGCCAGCTGCCGGCCCGGCTCGCGACAGCCCCGCTGGCCTGCGCTGCGCGCAGCACTTGACCGGCATACAACGGATTGCCGGCGGTGCGGCGCCACAGTTCCTCGCTCAACCCGGCGTCGACGGGTCCGCCCAATTCGCCCGCCGCGAAGGCTTCCAGTTCCTCGCGGGAGAGCGCCGCCACCTCGCACGCACGCGCTCAGGGCTCGCGTGCCAGGTCCCGCACCGCCGGCGGCAGCTCACCGCCGCGCGTGCGGACTGTCGCGACCACCAGCCTGCCCGGCTCCCTGAGCAGTCGCTCAATCAGCGCGAGGGACAGCGGATCGGCGAGGTGCAGGTCGTCCACGCAGAGCCGGCGCCCCACCTGCAGCAAGACCGCCCGCGTCAGCTCGGGCAACGTGCCCGACGGCTCCACCAGGTGCGACAGCGCGCTGCCCGGCACCTCCTTGAGCGCCGCGACACCCCACGCCCGATCCGCGCCGAGTCTCGTGGCGAGCGCGTCGAGCAGGAAGGACTTGCCGACCCCTGCCTCGCCGGTGAGCAGGATCAACCGGACGCCCGGTCGCTGCGTCGCGGTGAGGACCTCCTCGATACGACGAACACGGCCCACGCCGTCGTCGTCGATCGCACCGCGAGGGGTCATCGGCACACGATATCGGCAGCCCGGCCCCAGCACCCGTCATCCTGGCGGCGTCGGCGTCTCCGGTTGCATGACAGCGGGTGGCGAGTATGACGGCCGGTGCGCGGTCCGGGCCGGAAGCATTCGGCAGCAACGAGACCCCATACCGACCCGCGCCCATTGGTGCCGAATGACTCTGCCGATGGCATCCGGCGGAAGGGACCATGAAGGTCGGATCAAGGAGACTCGCATGACGATGACGAAGGTTGACCTGAAGCGGGAATTGCGTGGGTTGTATCGAGCGAGTCGGACCCCGACCCTGGTCGAGGTGCCGGAGCTGAGGTTCCTGATGATCGACGGGCATGGCGACCCGAATACGTCGGCCGCGTATCGGGACGCGGTTTCGGCGTTGTTCTCGGTCGCCTACGCCGCCCGGTTCGCGCTTAAACGTGCCGGCGTGCTCGATTACGGTGTGATGCCCTTGGAGGGGCTGTGGTGGGTGCCGGATATGACGGCGTTCTCGACCGCGGATAAGTCCGCCTGGGACTGGACGATGATGATCCTTCAGCCGGATCAGGTCACCGAGGCGGTGATCGAGGAAGCCAAAGTGAAGGCCGCCGGTAAGGTGCCCGCCGAGGTGCTAGAGCGGCTGCGGCTGGAACCCTTCGCCGAGAACCGGGCCGCGCAGGTGCTTCATGTCGGCCCCTACAGCGTCGAGGGCCCGACGATCGCGGCGCTGCACGCCTTCATCACCGACCAGGGGGCGCAGCTCACTGGCAAGCACCACGAGATCTATCTCGGCGACCCGGCCCGCTCCGCCCCCGACAAACTCACAACGATCCTGCGCCAGCCCATCCACTGACAATAAACACCCACACCACCCGCGTCGGCCAAGCTGCCAGCCGTCGGATGTGGCAGGTTACTCGTCGTCTAGGTTGAGGATCTCGGTAGCCACGCTTGGCGGAAGTAGCGTCGACCAGATGATCTCGCCAGGGGCGGGATTCATCTCGGCTAACGGCGAAGGTTCGGGCTGCCAATCGTCGGCCGCGATGCCCGGAACGCAGTCCAGTAGCAATGCAAAGACGTTGGCGTCGGGTATTCCCTCGGCGATGATCGCGAGATAGGCCTCGTGGCCGTTCGCCGCCCGGACGAGTGCCTTGATTCGGTGCTTCCGGAATTCAGCGACTGCAATGTGCCCACTGTTGAGGGACATTCCGATCAGTCGGGCGACCATCCATTTCATCTCATGGCGCCAAGCAACCGCCTGCTCCGCGCTCAGGCGCTTCCAGTCCCAATCGGCAGGAAGAAGATGGTCCGTGGACACTGTCTTGCCGATTGTGCACTCGCGCTGTAACACCGCTTAGAAGTCGTGTTGCGGGCTGTCACTTCGCCGCTGGCCCGCAGCGCCGATCCACCATGCGCCCAGACTTGGTGGAATCCACTCGGGGAGTTTGTCGCTGCGGAGTTCGGTCACGACTGCTCGGCGGTCAGAGGTCTTCACCTTGAACCACACGCGATCCGTCAGTGAGACAACCCGCTCGGCGCCCCCGGCGTTTCGCTGCTCGGGCGCCGACTGCGCACACGTGATGACCGGATCGTTGATCTCGCTCAGCGGCGTACCCAGATCTGGCAGGTCGATTTCGAGATCGCTGAGACAGCGCCTGGTTGGGCGCACGCCGATGGGATCCGAAGCCACGCCCCGAATCTAGCGGTCGGGACCGACAGGACAGTTCGGCCAGGCGGCCGCTACTTCGGTATGCCGCCGAGGTCGTCAAGCGCCTCGGCGCTGAGACCGGTCATCATGGAAATGGCAGCGGCGTCGGTGCCATTGAGCTGGCCGAGCGCGGCTTTGATGCCAGCGTTGATCTCGCCGCGGTGGGCGTCGATGTACTCGCGCACGGCAGCCTGGACGATGTCCTTCTTCGATCGCGACATGAAGTGAGCTGCATGCGATACGAGTTCATCGGTGGCAGCGTCGACCTTGATCGGTGCAGTTGTTGTAGCCATGGCGGGTGCTCCTTCGGGCCGACGCGGGTTCGACCATAGGTACCAAAGTACCATCGTCCACCAGTGCCGTCCAATGTACTCAGGCTCGCGGGCCACGAAGACCACGCAAAACTCAGTGACCGTCGGAGATGTCCGGATACATCGATATCCGGGAGCAAGATCATTACCGCACCCGCTGCCAACACTCGGCGGCGATGGACGTCATTCGGCGTGATCGATATTCACGCATATAAGCGGGTCAGGGGTGGCGCGGAAAGATTCTCGTAGGCCAGCAAAAGGGGTGTTTATCATTCGCATCGAAGAGGCCAGGAGTTCGGTCCCTTAGCTCCCCCACGTTTGACCTGGATAAATAGTATTTTCCGAACACACGCAGGACGTGTGTTGGGCTCTCGTGCCCACATTCTGCTCATAATATTTTCGCGGGTCGGCTTGATGGCGGCGCTTTGGCCCGATGTTTCTGCAGGTCGTCATCACTCACCTGTCCGGTACACGGCGATTTGCCCACTGCCCACGCTCTGTGCTGGTCGGCGTGATCGACAGTGATGGGTCATCGCCTGAAGGGCGCAGGGACTACCTGTGGTTGCTGAGGACATACCAGCGCGTCAGCATCTGGTCTGGCTCAACGGATTGCGGTGATGTGCTGCTGATCGTTGACTATGAATGATATGGCGGATTGATGAAACTTGAGGCCGTCGATTCTTGAGCCGCGAGGTAGTGGAACGGCGCGTTTGTCGAGGCGGGGCTGTGTGTCTGTCCTCTTCACCGTCATGCCGATCATGATTCGGAGTGCCTCGATCGTCGCCGCTGCCGACCAACCTTGTGGCCTGCACGAAGCCGGGTAGGGGAGGGGTTGGACGCCTGGTTGCGTGCGGTGGATTCCGGCGAACAGTTCGGGCACTCGGTGCCCGAAGGACGTGGCCGCGGCCATGATTCCTTCGACGAGCTGTAGGGCCTCGTCGTGGAGTCCTTCGGCGTCCAGGCCGCGGGCGGCGATCATGGTGTCGTGCGTCCAGACGGCGCCGGTGTGGTAGCCGAACGGGTTATATCCTGGTGCGTTCGCTGACAGGGTCCGCAGCCCGAACCCGGTGAACATGTCGGGCGCTAGGAGGCGTCGCGCCACTAGTGTGGCCTCGTCGGAGGTAAGCAGCCCGGTCCCCAATAGGTGGCCGATATTTGAGGTAACGGATCGGATCGGTTTTCCGGTCCCGTCGATTGCCGAGGCCGGGAGCGGCCCGGCCGCGTCATCGGTCCAGAATGCGGAACGGAAACGTGCAGTCAGATCTGTGGCCCAGGCGCGCCAGCGGGCCGGCTCCTCGCTCGGTGCCCCGAAGGCTTCGAGGATGTCGGCACCGGCCCGCGCGGCCTGAACAGCGTAGGCCTGCACTTCGCAGAGTGCGATCGGCGGTTTCGCAATGTTGCCGTGCTCGTCGCGTATGCCGTCTGCGGAGTCTTTCCAGCCCTGGTTCGCGAGCCCCCGTCCTGATGCGTCGATGTAACGCAGAAAGCCGGCGTCGTCCCGCGATACTGCCTCATGCATCCACTCGAGCGCCGCGCGAGCGGCGGGCATTAACTGCTGTAGTGCGTTGTCGTCCGCACCGGCGTGCCACGCTTCTTGCAACAGAATGAGCCACAACAGCGTGGCGTCGATGGATCCGTAGTAGACAGGTGGTAGAACAACGCCGCCGCCGAGATCCATGTGCCCGGAGCGCACTTCGTGCAGGATTTTTCCTGGTTCCGCACTTGCTGCGGCGTCGTATTCCAATGCCTGCCGTCCAGCGAGGACGGCAAGAGTGTCGGTGGCAAGCCGTGGCCCGAGCGGTAGGAGGAAACGCGCCGCCCACAGGGAGTCTCGCCCGAATAGGGTGAAGTACCAGGGGGCTCCTGCAGCGATAAATGTGCGCCCACTGTCTGTTTCGGCCAGCAGCAAACCGCGGAGATCTTCTACCGACCGTCGCAGTGTCGCGTTTAGGTTCACGTCACCGTCGACAGAAACCATCGGCAGCAATTCCGGCGCGTTGATACCGGCTGCGAAGAGGTCACCGTGGGTGGTCTCAATTCTGAGCTCACAAGTGATGCGGTGTGTTCCGCCCGGTTCCAGGAGGGTTTCGGCGGTCGTGTTGCCCGTGGCGTCGATGGCAAGGATCATCCCACTCGGCCTGATGACACGTTGCGTCGCGAGTATCGATGAATCCGTCTCCTCAGCGCGGCCGACCTTCACGTCGTCGATGCGATCGGTGGAAAGTGCGCCATGGAGGCTGAGTTGGACCGTGATGGGGGCGGTGCCATGATTGTGGACCGCGATGGTCTCGCGGTACGCCCCGGCATCGACCTGCACGTGGCGGACGACGGTCACCGTCGCGTCGGGAGTGGGCTCCCCGACATCGCGCAGGAGGTAGTGGAAGCACGCCTCGTCAGCGTGGACGTCTTCGGTCCCGATGAAGTCGAGTTGATGCGGTGTCTCAAGAAAGATCTTCGAGATCACTCTCGTATCGAGGTGATAGACACCGTCCGCACCCCTGCCCATGACTCCGTCATGCTGCAGTATCGCCTGCGTTGGGGCACGAAGGAGGATGACCGACTCGTGTAAAAATGGTTGCAGTGACATCCTGATCCGTTCTGTTTTTCCTGGTTATCCCTTAGTGGCGCCGGCGAGTCCGTGCACGAACCGTTTCTGCAGAATCACGAAGGCGACCAGGGATGGAATCGTTGTCAGCACCAGTCCAGCCATGGATTGTGCGACATGGTTGGTGAACGCGGTGTGTGTCAGTTGGTATATGCCGACGGGCAGCGTGTACATCTCCTGTTTCGTCACCAACACTGATGGGAATACAAACGTGTTCCAGTTCCACACGAAGATGAATATTGCCTGCGCGGCGACGGCCGGCCCCGCAGTTGGCAGCGCTATTCGGAAGAAGATTCCGAGTGGCCCGAGGCCGTCAACGCGGCCCGAATCGTCGAGATCCTGTGGGAAGTCTTTGAAGTGCTGTCGCATGAGAAATACCCCGAACGGGTTCACCAGGAACGGCAGGATCAGCGCAAGGTAGTTGTTGATCCAACCCAGCGACACGATGAGCGTGTAGATTGGTACGAAGAGTATCTGCGCTGGGATCATCATCGCTACCAGCACGATGGCGAAGACCAGGCCCCTGCCCGGGAACGGTAGTCGTGCCAGGACGTAGCCGGCGGCAGTATTGAAGACGAGATTGCCGACGAGGATGACCGCAGTGACGAAGATGGAGTTGACCCACCACCGGAGGATGAGCGAATTCTTGAAGAAGCTCGTGTAATTCTCCAAGCCGTACTTGCCGGGTGCCAGTTGCAGCGAGTTGACGTCGAGATCGGATTTCAGGAACGAGGCGTAGACCGTCCAGACAAACGGGCCCACGATCACGACAGCGCCTAGAAGCAGTCCGAGATACGTGAGCGCCTTGGTCATGGCAGGCCGCATGACACGCCGACTGGCCGGATGATGTGTCACCGTCCGCCGCCTGTAACGCGTTGGATGGTGGCCTGAACGAGTGAGAAGACGACGATGATCCCCATGACGACGAACGCTGCCGCGGAGGCTTGGCCCATGTGGTAATACCTGAACGATTGGGTGTACACGTACATGACCATCGTCAACGTGCTGTTGTCCGGGCTGCCAGGCAGTGCCCCGCCTGTTGTTGACAGCACGTAGGGCTGATCGAAGACTTGCAGCGCGACGATGATCCCCATGACTGCGACGAGCAGCAGAGTTGGGCGGAGTAGAGGGATCGTGATCGAGGTGAGCCTCGCCCACCAGCCGGCTCCGTCGAGGCTTGCGGATTCGTAGATTTCGGCCGATATTGACTGCAGCCCGGCTAGGACGATGACCGAGAAGAAGCCGGTTTGCGTCCAGATCATGACGACGGCGACGAGAATGAAGGCCTGTGGCGTGGATGCGTACCAGGCGATCTGGCCCGTGCCGAGAAGCGAATGGAACAGGTTCGTGATGATTCCGCTTGGCCCGAACAGGGCGAGCATGATCGCACCGACGGCGACCGGGGCGGTGACGTACGGCAGGAAATAGATGGTCCGGAAGAACGATCGGAAGCGGATTCGGGTGTTGAGCGCGTTGGCGATCACGACGGCGAGAGCGGTTTGGAGGGGGACCGTAATGATCATCAGCAGGATTGTGTTCGTGACGGCGGTTCGAAACGTCGGATCACCCAGGACTGTGGTGTACTGCCGCCAGCCGACGAATTGGGCCGCTGCCGGGCGCAGCGCCGAGAAGTCCGAGAACGAGTACTGTGCCGCCTTGGCAATCGGATAGAGGGTGAATATCCCAAGGAATACCAGGAACGGAACTAGCAGCACCAGGATGGCCGCCCATTCCGTGCGCTTGCCCCGGCTGCTGCGGCGAGCAGTGGACGTGGCGAATGCCGCTGACATGGTGGATCGCCGCACCTCAGGGTAGACGCATCACATAGTCGGCGACCGCAATGATTCCCCGTATGTGGTGGACCACCTGGTCCCCGGACAGTGTGTAATCGGCACGCGGATCCCAGGACCAGAATCCCCAGCGCGCATTTATGTCCTGGAAGTATTCGTCGCCCGGGTGCGCGACCTGTTGGGAGATCGCGTATCTGACTGCCGCGACGGCACCGTCGAGGTACCTGTTGTCACCTGTTCGTTGGTGTAGCAGGACCAGGCTCAGGGCGATGTTTGGCATGTCGCCGGGTCCGACGTTTGGTGCGCAGACTTCATCGTCACGGTCGATGCCGATGGGCCACGCCCCGTCGTGGCGCTGGTGTTGTAACAGCCAGTCCGCGTAGCGCCGCGCCGCATCAAGGTAGCGCCGGTCGGATGTCACGTCGCTGATCAAGGTCAGCGCGCGCAATTCCAATGCCGTCAGGTCGGAGTTCCAGAAGTCGCCGTCCAACAGATACATCGCGCCATTGGTCTCCTGCTGGCCGAGGCCATAGTCTGCCCAGGCGCGAGCCTGGTTGACAAACCGGTCGTCGCGGAGCATCGCGTGTGCCTGGAGGTACGCGAGCACGGGTCCCCCGAAACCGCGCCAGGCGAAGCCGCGGCTTCGCCACGTGTACGAGCGTTTGTCGAAGGTTGCGGCAAAACCGGCTTCGCGTGCGCGCTTGAGAAATGAGTGGTATTGCGCGAAATGCACTTCGAAGTCGGGCCGGGGCCGGCGCGCCTGCAGCGCCAGCAGGAGGGTTAGTGCATCGGCGGTGTACTTCACATACAGCTCGTGGGGTGCGAATCCGTCACGAACGCCGCCCTGCCAGGTGAGCATCGGGTGTGTCTCGACGCAGTTGCGGTATGCCCAGTGGTAGCAGGATTCGGCGCGCGCCAGCATCGCGCTATCGCCGTACCTGTCATACATGGCCAGGAAGTTGATCCCGATCAGGAAGTTTCCTGAATCGAACTCGTCATACCGATGTTTCGGCGCCTCGTAGTAGTGGTGGCATGCGCCCACGGTTGGGTCGAAGGTCCGGACGACGAACGAGTATACGGCGTTCCGGCAACGTTCCTTGAGTTCGTCGTAGTCGACACCGAGCAGTTCGACGCAGGCAGAACCTCGCGTGATCGGCGCCGAGTCCAGCCCGCGATCCGCTGAAGAGATCATGAGAAATGGTGTCTGTGTCATACCGTTCTCCATGGTCCTGATCGTGCGTTGTGCCAGGGTGGGTCTGCGAGCGCGAGGAGATTGTGCTCGCAGACCCACCGGTCGCGTGACTTATCCGATGGTCTTTGCCAGCGCTGTGATCGCCGACTGGGAGGAAGTCGTGCCGCTGGATGTCAGCTGCGACAGCATGCCGTTGTAAGCGTCGACCTGCTCCGACGTCAGCCAGCCGAACGGCACACCGTTTTCGGCGTTGGACTGCGCGATCTTGAGCAGTGGATCGTCGTTCTGGCTCAGCAGGGTGTCGAGGGCCGAAGCCTTCGGCGGCAGCAGGATAATTCCGGCCTTATGTGCCTCGATCAACTCCTCATCAGACGTGAGGAACTTGATCACCTCGGCGGCGGCATCGGGATGCCGCGAACCGGCAGAGATCACCCAACCCGTCGCATACAGCACAGACCCGTTCTGCTTCTCCGGCGGGAGTGTGACCTCGCCGATATCACTTGCGTCCGCTGCCGGAACGCCCCCGCTGACCCAGGAGCCGCCGAACACCATCGCCACTTGACGCTTGGCCAGCATTTCGCCGTCCCAGCTTGCGCCAGTCATTTGCGGAGTGGCGATCGACTTGTCCTTATTGAACATGGCGAGGAACTCGTCAAGGGCGCGCACGTGGTCGGGATTGTCGAAATTCGAGATACCGTTCGCTGTGGCGAAGTTGCCACCGAACGCGTCTATCCACGCGAGCAGGTAGTTGATCTGCGGATACATGCCCAGCCCGTACTGGCCGTTCTTCGTCAGCTTCTTCGCCGCGGTCCGCAGATCAGCCCAGGTCGTGGGCGGTTGTACGCCGGCGGCCGCCAGCGCCGACTTGCGGTAGGTCAGCACGGTCGTCGAGTAGTCCTTCGGGACGGCGTAGAGCTGTCCTCCGATCGTCGCGGCGGCAGTCAGATTCTGGTCGAACGCACCCATATCGATACCGGCCTGTTCGGCAGGGCCGGACATCGGGAGGATGGCCTTTGCGTCGACGAACTGCTGCATCTGTGTGCCGAGGTCCAGTAGGAACACGTCGGGGGCGGCTCCGCCCGCGACCTGGCCCAACAACGCCTGGTTGTAGGCATCGCCGGACGGATAGGTCTGCAGGCTCAGGGTGATGTTCGGGTGGGACTGATTGAAGCGCTTGACCTCGTCCGTGTACGCGGTCGGGGTCTCGCCGGCCGCGACGATGGCCATGCTCACATCGACATGGCTTTCCTGTTTCGGCGTTGAAGCTTCCGAGCTCGATGACGAGCCGGTATCACTCTCGGTGCCACTCGCCGCATTCGATACCGCGGTGGATGCGGCGCTCGATGACCCGGTCGGGCTTCCGGAGCTACTCGAATCGGTCGCTCCGCCGGAACAGGCGGCGAGCATGACCACGAGCCCTGTTGTTAGCGCGCCGATGACCCGTGCCCGGATCCTTCGTTGTAAGGACATGATGGAGTCTCTCCCTTTCATTGTTCCTGGTTATGCGGTTGCGCGGATAGTCAGTGTTGGTTTCAACAGGTGGTGCTCCGCGCCGGCACCGTTCGTCACGCTCAGCGACAGGTCGATGAGTGCCTTGATCACCTGATCCAGTGGTTGATGAACCACCGTGATCGCCGGCTCGGTCAATTCGGCCAGGCGCGTGTCATCGCACGCGATCACCGAGAAGTCGTCGGGCCCGATACTCATGCCGCGCTCCCGGGCAACGTGAATCGCGGTCAGCGCCAGCAGGTCAGAGCCGGCGATGACCGCGCGCGGCGCATCCGGGTCGTTAAGCAAGGCGGCAAGACGTGCTCTGCCCGCTTCCGGGCCGGTTTCGCCTGCCGGTATCGGTGACTTGATCACGCGTAGCCCATGCCGTCGCGCCGCCGCCGAGAGTCCGTCCGTGCGGTCTTTCACATAGAAGCGGTTGACGTCTCGATCGACATAAGCGACGGTGCGATGCCCGTGCTCGGCCAACCGCGCGGCCGCTAGTTCCATGGCGTGCGCGTTGTCGACATCGACCCACGCATGGTTCTGCTCAGTCCCCGTACGGCCGAACGCGACGAATGGCAGGCCCGCGTTCCCCAGCGCGGTAACACGCGGGTCATCAATTTGGGTGTCCAGCAGGACCACGGTATCGACAGCCCGCGACCGGATCAGCCGCCCATGTTCCTCGGGATCATCGGCCGCGTCATACATCAGAACCCGGCGACGCGCCGACTGGGCCTGGACGACGAATGGGAGCAGGAAATGATCAAGAAACTCCGACGTCCCCGCCGGTGCGAGCGCCGGTATCGACAACCCGATTACGTTCGACTGCCCGCGACCCAGACGACGAGCCGACGCGTTGGCCACGTAGCCGAGCCGATTCGCCGCGGCCAGTACTCGATCACGTGTCTCGGGCCGCACCCGGTCCGGTGTGTTCAGCGCGTTCGAGACCGTCTGATAGGAGACGCCGGCAGCCCGGGCAACGTCATACAGCGTCGGAGCCATCCCTGCCCTCCACGATTTGAGCGCTCAACTGCAAATTTGAGCACTCAAATCAAGGAGTGTCAATACCATCGTCGGCGTGTGTGCGTGCCACCGATCGCGGTCGCAGTATCGAGCACGTAGATCGAGCCGCGACTCCCAGGCGGCTGGGCGTTACGTTCAGGTGGTAGCCGACGAAAATTGATCGTCTTCACCGTGGTGATCGACGACGCCCACGACACGCTTGTCAACACTGCGCAGACGGCCTGAACCGCAAGTCAAACAGCGGTCAGTCGCGCCTTTCGGCGCCTTCGGTAGCGGATTCGCCCACGACATCGACGGCGGAACCGTATCGGAGTGTGGTCAGTCGCGCATAGAAATCTGTGCGGCCGGCTTATGAAACGGACACCATCGCAGCCAGCCGTTCGTTGGCGGGAGTTCCCACTAGGCTCGTTTTAGATATTGCAGACAGGAAGTCGCTGTGGCGAAGACAATAGCTCGGGACGCGGAGATGGTGCATCAGGCGCTGGCTGGCCAGGGTGATCCGGTCGAGTTGTCGGTATCGCGGGAGACGGCGAAGCTGCTCGCGCGCGTAGTCGGTGCGCGTGCCCGAGGTGAACACGTGCTCGTCACGGAATGATGACGTGGCTCTGTTCAGACCCTGGCTGGACTCGTCGTCAACGGTGATCGAGGAAGCCAAAGTGAAGGCCGCCGGTAAGGTGCCTGCCGAGGTGCTAGAGCGGCTGCGGCTGGAATCCTTCGCCGAGGGGCGGGCCGTGCAGGTGCTTCATGTCGGCCCCTACAGCGTCGAGGGCCCGACGATCGCGGCGCTGCACGCCTTCATCACCGACCAGGGGGCGCAGCTCACTGGCAAGCACCACGAGATCTATCTCGGCGACCCGGCCCGCTCCGCCCCCGACAAACTCACAACGATCCTGCGCCAGCCCATCCACTGACAATAAACACCCACACCACCCGCGTCGGCCACAGTGACCCTGCGTACGGAAACGGCGAAGCTAGGCCCGCGGCCTGCGCGACGAGTCGGGGTCGACGATGGCCAGCACGACGTCGATGAGAGTCTGTCTCGCGTCGGCATCGATGGCGGTGGCGGTCGGATTCGACTCCTGCCATGCGGCGATCCCGGCCGGAATCGCGGCAACAGCGCAGGCGGCGCGGATGCGGCGGGAGATCGGCGCAGCACCCGGCGCAGCAGTTTCGCGCACCGTGGGCCCCGCCGATAGACGCGCCAGCGCGTTCTCGATCTGCTCCGTCATCGCGCTCTCGTTGGCGATCTTGTAGACGCGGGCGCCCACGGCCGGATCGTCCAGCAAGGTGACCACCTGCGGTCCGATATCTGCGATGACGTCGATCAATTCGGTCACCAGGTCGACGGGATCAACGGTAGTCGCCGCGCCGCCGTAGAGCGCAAGGATCTGATCGACGCGCTCCATCGCGGGGAAGAGGATGTTGCGCAGGATCTGCTCCTTCGCCGGAAAGTGGTAGAAGATCGCGGCCTTCGTGATCCCCAGGTGCTCGGCGATATCACGAATCGAGGTGCCTTCGTATCCGCGGGCGGCGAACAGCTCCAGCGCCACGGCCAGAATCCGATCCCGGGTGGCCCCTTCGTGTTGGATCGTCATGTCTCGCGCCCCTTACTTGCCGACCGGTCAGTGGCTATCCTGGATGGTACCCACGCCGGATGCCGACCCGCGCTACAGAAAGTGGTGAGTAGATGACGCCGCATCGCGGAACCGACGCCTCTCACCCGCACGACGATCACCGCGCGCACGCCGCTCATGACGGCGAAGACCTGTGCGTCGCCCGGGTTCCGCTCTTCCAGTCGCTGCCCACCGCCGACCAGCGCGACGTGGCGAGCATGGCGCGCCCGACCCGTTTCGATCGGGGGGACGCGGTCTATGCGCCTGGATCGGATCGCGCGCAACTGATGGTGGTGCACACCGGCGCGCTGAAGATCTCCCGGGTCGATGCCGATGGGCGCGAACAGATCCTGCGAGTGCTCGGCCCCGGCGACTTCTTCGGCGAATCCGCCCTGCTCACCGGCAGCCGACCGGATCATTTCGCGACTGCGCTGGACGCGGGAAGCATGTGCGTGTTCCGGCATGCGGACCTGGATCGCCTGGTCCGCATCCATCCTTCGATCGGTCTGACGATGCTGCAGACCGTCAGCCGCCGCTTGGTGGAGACCGAGAATCGGCTGGTCTCACTGATTTCCGGCGACGTGAGCTCGCGGTTGGCAGACTATCTGCTGTCGCTGCCAGGACGCGTTGATGCGGCGGGTATGACGATCGACCTACCCCTCGCGAAGAAGGACATTGCGTCGCTACTGGACACCACTCCGGAATCGCTCAGCCGGCAGTTGCGCCGGCTGAGCGATTCCGGGGTGATCGTCGCCGATGCGTCGCGTCAGATCCGGATCAAAGACGCGGATGCGTTGATGGGCTTGGCGTCCGAGTCGTGAGCGCTCGTGGCCGCCGCCGCGGGGCGCATCAGCCGCATCGCGTTCACGATCACGATCAGCACCGATGTCTCGTGGACGAGCATGCCGATCGACATCGTGACCCCGCCGAAGAGGACACCGGCGAGCAATAGCGCGACGGTCGCCAGGGCGATCGCGATGTTCTGCCGCATGTTGTTGACGGTGCGGCGGGCCAGC
>OFTX01000665.1_pt1 | contig 16278 bp, 17 predicted proteins | sample 1775051 | NCBI WGS metagenome assembly OFTX01 (sample SAMN08195772, study PRJEB24354) | sludge metagenome | isolation source: sludge from phenol fed wastewater aerobic bioreactor A | place: India: Nagpur | collected 2016-09-15
GCACGAGACGCGCGCGAAAACTTTCCGGCGCCGTTGCTGTTTATCGGCTGGGAAGACCATCTGTTGTTTGCGGCACCAGTTGCCTTGCCCCTGCCGTCGGACACGTTGTTCGGTGCGCTGTGCACCCAGGTGTTGCCCGGCACTTATGGCTATCACCCCGATTTCTCAAAAATCGACTGGAGCCAGGTGCAGTGGTTTAAGTCCGGCCAGCCGTGGCATCCCGACCCGGCGAAGTCGCTGGCTGAAAACGGTCTGACGCACAAAGACGTGATCCGCTTTCGCACGCCTGGCTTGAACGGTCTGAGCGGTTCCTGCAATTGAGATTGCGTCATGGCAGCGCAATCACACCGCAGCCGAAGTTACAGGCCGCGGTGTGATTGGCCTCTGGCGATTTGAACAATGACCTATCAACTCAACATTCAGCCCCTGGGTGCCACCATTGAGGTGGAGGAAGGGCAAACTATACTCGACGCGGCCTTGCGCCAAGGCATTTACATTCCGCACGCGTGTGGTCACGGGCTATGTGGAACCTGCAAGGTGCAGGTGTGTGACGGAGAAGTCGATCTCGGCGATGCGAATCCCTTCGCGCTGATGGACTTCGAGCGCGAGGAGCGCAAGGCGTTGGCCTGCTGTGCCACCTTGCTCGATGACACGACCATCGAGGCCGACATCGAGGAAGACCCGGACGCCGAAGTCATCCCGGTCGAGGATTTCAATGCCGAGGTGACACGCATCGAGCAACTCACACCGACGATCAAAGCCGTCTTCCTGAGACTCGATCAACCGATTCATTTTCAGGCGGGTCAGTACGTGCAACTTGAAATTCCCGAGTTGCGCCAGACACGGGCGTTTTCCATTGCCAATTCACCTGCGGACGTCGCAGCAACGGGGGAGATCGAGCTCAATATTCGCCGGGTTCCGGGAGGACAGGGCACGGGTTACATCCATGAACAACTGGCGGTGGGGAACATTCTGCACGTGACGGGTCCCTATGGCCGGTTTTTCGTGCGCAGGTCAGCCGACCAGCCCATGGTTTTCATGGCAGGTGGTTCAGGCCTGTCGAGCCCTCGGTCGATGATTCTCGACTTGTTGCAAAGCGGATGGAGCAAGCCTATCACTCTGGTCTATGGCCAGCGCAATGAGGCAGAACTGTATTACGACGACGAGTTCCGCGAGCTCAGCCAGCGGTATTCGAACTTCAGCTACGTGCCGGCGCTATCGGAAAAAGCAGAAGGTGCGACGCATCCCTTGGCGCAGGGTTTCGTTCACGAGGTCGCCAAGGCTCATTTCCAGAACAACTTTTCCGGCCACCAAGCCTATTTGTGCGGGCCGCCGGCGATGATCGACGCCTGCGTCACGACCCTGATCCAGGGCCGGTTGTTCGAACGCGACATCTATTTTGAGAAGTTCATTTCCGCAGCCGACGCCCAACAAGTACGCAGTCCGCTTTTCAAGAGGGTGTGATCGTGACTACTCAGGACGGGAAGGTCTACGTGACCGTCAAGCAGACCGGCGAGCGTTTCAGCTGCGCTCTCGGTGAGTCTCTGCTTGCCGGCATGGCACGCCTTGGGCGTCGCGGCATACCAGTTGGTTGCCTTAGCGGCGGGTGCGGGGTGTGTAAGGTCGCAGTGTGCAGAGGCAGCGTGCGCAAAACAGGAGCAATGAGCCGTGCGCACATTTCCGAGGCGGAAGAAGCGCAAGGTGTGGTGCTGGCGTGCCGGGTGGCGCCCACTGATGATGTAGAACTGGAGGTGGTCGGCAAGATGCAAAAGCCCTTTTTCAAAGGGTTGAGCTTTCAGGTAGCCCAAGATTCAACGAAATAAGCCGAAGGAGATAGACCATGGGTGTGATGCGAATCGGCCATGCCAGTCTGAAAGTGATGGACATGGCGTTGGCAATCAAGCACTACGAAAACGTCCTGGGAATGAAAAGGACGATGGAGGACGAACATGGAAACGTGTACCTCAAGTGCTGGGACGAATGGGACAAGTACTCCGTTATTCTGACGCCGTCCGATCAAGCAGGGCTCAACCATGTCGCCTACAAGGTTGAGCACGACGCCGACCTGGACGCGCTGCAAAAGCGTATCGAAGCCTATGGCTTCAAGACACAAATGCTCCCCGAAGGTACCCTTCCTTCGACCGGTCGTATGCTGCAGTTCAACCTGCCGAGCGGACATGAGATGCGTCTGTTTGCGACGAAGGAATATGTGGGCACCGGAGTCGGAACGACCAATCCTGACCCGTGGCCCGATGACGTCAAGGGGGCAGGCGCCCATTGGCTGGATCACTGCCTATTGATGTGTGAACTCAATCCGGAGACGGGCGTGAATCGGGTGGCGGAAAATACCCGGTTCATGAAGGAATGCCTGGACTTTTATCTGGCTGAGCAAGTTATGGTAGGTCCGGATAGTAGCATTCAGGCTGCAACGTGGATGTTCCGCACGTCCACGCCGCACGACATCGCTTTCGTAGGTGGGCCTCGCAATGGCTTGCACCACATTGCCTTCTTCCTCGACTCGTGGCATGACGTACTGAAATCGGCTGACGTCATGGCCAAGAACAAGGTCAAGATCGACGTGGCGCCGACTCGCCATGGGATTACCCGCGGGGAGACGATCTATTTCTTCGATCCAAGTGGGAATCGCAACGAGACCTTTGCCGGCCTGGGCTACCTCGCTCAACCTGATCGGCCTGTGACGACCTGGACGGAAGAGCATCTCGGCAGCGGCATCTTCTATCACACCGGTGAGTTGGTCCAGTCATTCACCGAGGTTTACACCTGACTGCCACGCAGGAGATAGCACATGACTCAGGCTGACTCACTTCATAGCGTCGAGGCGCGGCTGATCAACTGGCCTGCGGCTAACCGCGTCGTCGAGGCAGCTGCGCTGCACGCGCAGCGCCTCGGCGTATGCGTGAACATCGCGGTGGTCGATGTGGCGGGGAATCTTGCCGCGTTTCTGCGCATGCCTGGAGCGCCGTTGCACTCCATCGAGATCGCCATCGACAAGGCATACACGGCAGCCAGTTTCGGCTTACCGACCAGTCGGTGGAGTGAGGCCTTGCTGAGTCATTCCGAAGCGGTCCGCCAAGGCATCGTGCAAAGGCCCCGCTTCATCGCCTTCGGCGGTGGTTTGCCGATTGTTGAAAGTGGCCATCGCATCGGGGGTATTGGCGTGTCTGGCGGTACCGAAGAGCAGGACGAGCACTGTGCGCAAGCCGGATTGAGCCTGCTAGGTCTAACTCAAACCTGAATCTTTCCGGAAAGTCGACTGCCGCCGCGACCACATTTGCCTAACAAGGAAGTTTACTGAAACATCATGCTGATTACCGATCCCCAAGCGACCGCGAGCACTGGAAACCAGTCCGGCGCTCGTGCTAAAGAAATCCACAACTTCATCAACGGCGAATATGTGCCGGGTCAGCGTTGGTTCGAGAAGCGCTCGCCGTTGAACAACGCGGTCATTGCCAAGGTGGCCGAAGCCGGCCGTGCCGAAGTCGACGCGGCGGTGGCTGCGGCGCAGGCCGCGCTCAAGGGAGCGTGGGGGCGCATGAGCTTGGCCCAGCGCGTGGAAGTGCTGTACGCGGTGGCCGACGGCATCAACCGTCGTTTTGACGACTTCCTGGCCGCTGAGGTAGAGGACACGGGCAAGCCTATGAGCCTGGCGCGGCATGTGGACATTCCGCGTGGGGCGGCCAATTTCAAGATCTTCGCCGACGTGGTGAAGAACGTGCCCACTGAGTTTTTTGAAATGCCTACACCGGATGGTGTCGGGGCGATCAACTACGCCATGCGTCGACCGGTCGGGGTGGTCGGGGTGATCTGTCCATGGAACCTGCCACTGCTGCTGATGACCTGGAAAGTCGGCCCAGCGCTGGCCTGTGGCAACACCGTTGTGGTCAAGCCCTCCGAAGAGACGCCGCAGACCGCTGCATTGCTCGGCGAGGTGATGAACGCGGCGGGCGTGCCGCGAGGGGTCTACAACGTCGTGCACGGCTTCGGCCCCAACTCCACCGGCGAATTCCTCACCACCCACCGCGGCATCAACGCCATCACCTTCACCGGTGAAACCCGCACGGGTGCGGCCATCATGAAGGCCGCGGCTGACGGTGCGCGCCCCGTGAGTCTGGAGATGGGCGGCAAGAACGCTGCCATCGTGTTTGCCGACTGCGACTTCGACGCCGCCATTGAAGGCACGCTGCGCTCGTGCTTCGCCAACTGTGGCCAGGTCTGCCTGGGTACCGAGCGGGTATATGTCGAGCGCCCCATCTTTGATCGTTTTGTCTCCGCGCTCAAAAAAGGCGCTGAAGGCATGCAGCTCGGCCGCCCGGAAGATCCGGCCACCGGCATGGGCCCGTTGATTTCGCAAGAGCATCGTGACAAGGTGCTGTCGTATTACAAGAAGGCGGTTGAAGCGGGCGCGACGGTGGTGGCGGGCGGCGGTGTACCCGATATGCCGGACGCGCTCAAAGGCGGCGCGTGGGTACAGCCCACCATCTGGACGGGCTTGGGCGACGACTCGGTAATTGCCCGCGAGGAGATCTTCGGCCCTTGCGCGCTGGTCATGCCATTCGACAGCGAAGAAGAGGTGATCCGCCGTGCCAACGATAACGACTACGGCCTGGCCACGGCGATCTGGACCACCAATCTGTCGCGTGCGCACCGCGTGGCGGGGGCCATCGAGGTCGGCATTGCGTGGGTGAACTCCTGGTTCCTGCGCGATTTGCGCACGCCGTTCGGCGGGGCCAAGCAGTCGGGTATCGGGCGCGAGGGCGGAGTCCACTCGCTGGAGTTCTACACGGAACTCAAAAACGTTTGCATCAAACTGTGATCATGGACAAAACTCAAATCACCCAGCTTGGCGACGCCCTGTATCAGGCACTGACCACGCGAACCGTGCTCGATCCGCTGACCGAGCGCCACCCCGATATGACGATCGAGGACGCCTATCACATTCAGCAGCGCATGATCGAGCGTCGTGTGCAGGCTGGTGAAACCATCATCGGCAAGAAGATCGGCGTCACGTCGGCGGCCGTGATGAACATGCTTGGCGTGTATCAGCCGGATTTCGGCTACATGCTCGACGGCATGATCTACAACGAAGGGCAGTCGATCGAGATCGGCACGCTGATTCAGCCCAAGGCCGAAGGCGAGATCGCGTTCATCCTCAAGAAAGACCTGATGGGGCCGGGGGTGACCAACGTGGACGTGCTGGCGGCGACCGAATGCGTGATGCCGTGCTTTGAAATTGTCGATTCGCGCATCCGCGACTGGAAGATCAAGATTCAGGACACCGTGGCGGACAACGCCTCCTGTGGCGTATTCGTGCTGGGTGATCACGCGGTCGATCCACGCAAGCTCGACCTGACGCTGTGCGGCATGGTGATGGAGCGTAATGGCGAGATTATCGCCACGGGCTGCGGCGCGGCGGCACTGGGCTCACCGGTCAACGCCGTGGCCTGGCTTGCCAACACGCTGGGGCGTCTGGGCATTGCACTCAAGGCGGGCGAGGTGATCTTGTCCGGCGCGCTGGCGGCGATGTTCCCGGCCAAGGCGGGCGACAGCTTCCGCGTCAGTATTGGTGGTCTGGGCGGTTGTTCGGTCCGGTTTCACTGAACGCGCCTGGCCAGGCACCACGCCCGGCCGTTGTCGGATGCCGTGCGTAAAAGTCATTTTTATAGGAAGGACAAGGTCATGAAAAAGATCAAATGTGCGCTGATCGGACCAGGCAATATCGGCACCGATCTGCTGGCCAAGCTCAAGCGCAGCTCGGTGCTGGAGCCGGTGTGGATGGTGGGCATCGACCCGGAATCGGAGGGGCTGAACCGAGCCCGTGAGCTCGGCATCAAAACCACGGCGGAAGGTGTCGACGGGCTGCTGCCGCATGTGCTGGCCGATGGTGTGCAGATCGCGTTTGATGCCACCAGTGCATATGTTCACGCGGAAAACGCGCGCAAGCTTAACGCGCTGGGCGTGATGATGATCGATCTGACGCCGGCGGCAATTGGCCCGTACTGCGTACCGCCGGTCAATTTGAAAGAGCACCTGGGCAAACGCGAGATGAATGTAAACATGGTCACCTGTGGCGGGCAGGCCACCATTCCGATGGTCGCTGCGGTCTCGCGCGTGCAGCCGGTCGCTTACGGAGAAATCGTCGCGACCGTATCGAGCCGATCGGTGGGGCCCGGCACGCGCAAAAACATTGACGAATTCACGCGGACCACGGCCGGCGCGGTGGAAAAGGTGGGGGGCGCGAGGAAGGGCAAAGCCATCATCATCATCAACCCGGCGGAGCCTCCGCTGATGATGCGCGACACGATTCATTGCCTGACCGAAACCGAGCCGGATCAGCAAAGGATTGCCGAGTCCATCCACGCCATGATCGAAGAGGTCCAGAAGTACGTGCCCGGTTACCGGCTGGTCAACGGCCCGGTGTTTGACGGCAAGCGTGTGACGGTCTTCATGGAGGTGGCGGGCCTGGGGGACTATCTGCCCACGTACGCCGGCAACCTGGACATCATGACCGCTGCCGCGGCCCGGACCGCCGAGATGTTTGCCGAAGAGATGATTGCCGGCAATCTCACGCTCGAACCGGTTGTCGCTTGAGCCGTCAAGGAGAACAGAGATGAACCTGCAAGGAAAAAAAATCACCGTCCACGACATGACGTTGCGTGACGGCATGCATCCGAAGCGCCATATGATGACGCTGGAGCAAATGAAAAGCATCGCCTGCGGCCTGGACGCAGCCGGGGTCCCCCTGATTGAAGTCACGCACGGCGATGGCCTGGGCGGCTCGTCGGTCAACTATGGCTTTCCGGCCCACAGCGATGAAGAATATCTGGGGGCCGTGATCCCGCTCATGAAGCAGGCCAAGGTCTCGGCTTTACTGTTGCCGGGCATCGGCACAGTCGACCATCTGAAGATGGCCAAGGAGCTTGGCGTGCACACCATCCGGGTGGCTACGCACTGCACCGAGGCTGACGTGTCAGAGCAGCACATTGCCCTGGCGCGCAAGCTTGAGATGGACACGGTGGGCTTCCTGATGATGGCGCATATGAACAGTCCTGAAGGGCTGGTCGGGCAGGCAAAGCTGATGGAGTCGTACGGCGCCAACTGTGTTTACATTACCGATTCGGCTGGCTACATGCTGCCCGATGATGTCAGGGCCCGCCTTGGCGCGGTGCGTGAGGCGCTCAAGCCGGAGACGGAACTGGGCTTTCACGGCCACCACAACCTGGCGATGGGGATCGCCAACTCCATTGCGGCCGTTGAGTGTGGCGCCACCCGCATCGACGCCGCCTCGGCTGGTCTCGGTGCGGGTGCGGGCAACACGCCGATGGAGGTGCTGGTCGCCGTATGCGACCGAATGGGGATTCAGACCGGAGTGGATGTGTGGGCCATTCAGGACGTGGCCGAAGACCTGGTTGTGCCGATCATGGACTTCCCCATCCGGATCGACCGCGACTCGCTCACCCTGGGTTACGCCGGGGTCTACGGGTCGTTCCTGCTGTTTGCCAAGCGCGCGGGCGAGAAGTACGGGATTCCGGCGCGCGACATCCTCGTCGAGCTCGGCCGGCGCGGCATGGTCGGCGGGCAGGAGGACATGATCGAGGACACCGCGCTGACGCTCGCGAAGGCGCGCGCGGCGCAACCGAAGCGGGAGGCCGCATGAATCTGACGACCGACACGATCGAGTCGCTGGCCGCGCATCTCGACGACTGCATGCGCGAGGCGCGCGACACGCCGAAGATCACCGACCGTCATCCGGAGATGGACTGGGACGACGCGTATGCGGTGCAGGATGCGATCCGCCGCCGGCAGCTTGCGCGCGGCGCGCGGATCGTCGGCTACAAGGCCGGGCTGACCTCGCACGCGAAGATGCGCCAGATGGGCGTCGACACGCCGGTGTTCGGCTTCCTGACCGACGTCTACGACCTGCCCGAAGGCGGCGAGTGCGACACGTCGGCCCTGATCCATCCGAAGGTGGAGCCCGAGATCGCGTTCGTCACGAAGGCCGAGCTGAAGGGGCCGGGCTGCCATATCGGCGCGGTGCTGGCCGCGACCGACTTCGTCGTGGCCGGCATCGAGGTGATCGACAGCCGCTACCGCGACTTCAAGTTCGACCTGAAGAGCGTGGTGGCCGACAACACGTCGGCTGCGCGCTTCGTCGTGGGCGGCCGGCCCCTTGCGGTGGGCGGCGTCGATCTGCGCACGCTCGGCATCGTGCTCGAGAAGAACGGGCTGCCGGTAGCGTTCGGCGCCGGTGCGGCCGTGCTCGGGCATCCTGCTGCCGCGATCGCGATGCTCGCGAACCATCTCGGCGCGCGTGGCGAATCGATTCCGGCGGGCAGCCTGATCCTGTCGGGCGGCATCACGGAGGCGGTGGCCGTCGCGGCCGGCGACAACGTGACGCTGCGCGTGCAGGACATCGGGTCGATCGGCCTGCGATTCATCTGAACGTTCCGAACGCAAAGGGAGGCCATCGTGCCGGTAGCCCATCTGTACATCCTGGAAGGCCGCGACGACGACAAGAAGGAACGCCTGATCGCCGAAGTCACCGAAGCCATCCATCGCTCGCTCGACGCACCGCTCGAATCGGTGCGCGTGATCATCACCGAGATGCCGAAGGCGCACTTCGGGATCGGCGGGCAAAGCGCGAAGAAGCGCGGGCGCTGACGCGCCCGCACCATCGAAATCGACTGGAGGAAGTCATGTCAACCAATCCTGAAATCGGCCGCCGGATCGTTGCCGGCGGCATCGACACGAACTATCACGACCTCGGCGACGGTCCGCCCGTGCTGCTGATTCACGGCTCGGGGCCGGGCGTGACGGCTTACGCGAACTGGCGGCTCACGATGCCGGCGCTCGCGCGGCAGTTTCGCGTGATCGCGCCGGACATGGTGGGATTCGGCGAGACCGAGCGTCCGGCCGGCTACCGGTATTCGATGGACAACTGGGTCGACCACGCGCTCGGCCTGCTCGACGCGCTCGGCGTCGAGCGCGCGCACGTGATCGGCAATTCGTTCGGCGGCGCGCTGGCGCTCGCACTCGCGATTCGTGCGCCCGCGCGCGTCGGCCGGCTCGTGCTGATGGGCGCGGCCGGCACGCGCTTTACGCTGACCGAAGGGCTCGACGCCGTGTGGGGCTATACGCCGTCGATCGCGAACATGCGCGCGCTGCTCGACGTGTTCGCGTTCGACCGCACGCTCATGAACGACGAGCTTGCGAAGCTGCGTTACGAAGCGAGCGTGCGGCCCGGCTACCAGGAGGCGTTCGCGAACATGTTTCCGGCGCCGCGCCAGCGCTGGGTCGATGCGCTCGCGAGCGACGAAGCGCAGCTGCGTGCGCTGCCGCACGACACGCTGATCGTGCACGGGCGCGGGGATCGTGTGCCTCCGCTCGCGAGTTCGTAGAGGCTGCTCGAGCTGCTGCCGAACGCGCAGCTGCATGTGTTCGGGCGGTGCGGGCACTGGACGCAGATCGAACACGCGGCGCGTTTCAACCGGCTCGTTATCGACCATTTCAACGAGTAGTGCATCTGTGCAGGACGCGTTGCCGTCGTGTGCCGGATACGGCGATGCACGGCGGTAACGCGGCGGGTTTGCATCTGAATCGACATAAGAAAGTCACTCAGTACTACCAATATTGGAGACATCGATGAAACGAAAGGTTGCATTCGGAGTGGTCTCGCTCGCCGCGTGCGCGGGCATCGCGTTGAGCACCGGTGCATCGGCGACGGAGGGCGGCGGCGATACGATCGGCGAGGGCGCCGAGGCGTTTTTTGCGGGCGCGCTGCCGCCGGCCGGACTGTACGGGTTGCTGTACTACACGCACTACCATGCGTCGCGCTTCAACGATTCGCATGGCAACGGCTCGGTGCCGGGCTTCAAGCTCGATGCGGACGTGCTGATTCCGCGCGTGGTCTGGATGTCGAACCTGTCGGTGCTCGGCGGGCGCTACGGCGCCTATGCCATGCTGCCGATGGAGCATCTCGCACTGGATGCCGGCGACGCGTCGTTCGACCGCACGAACCTCGGCGATCTGATCGTGAGCCCGGCGCTGATCGCATGGGGCGCGGGCGCGCTGCGCACGGTGGCCGCGATCGAATTCGTGTTTCCGACCGGCCAGTACGACATGCACGCGGCGCTGAACACCGGCAAAAACTACTACACCGCGCGGCCGGTGTTCGGCGTGACGTGGCTGCCGAACGACAAGGTCGAAGTCTCCGCGAAGATCACCTACAGCTTCAACTCGCCGAACAAGGACACGCACTACCACTCGGGGAACCTGTTCCATGTCGACTATTCGGCGAGCTATGCGGTGACGCCGAAGGTGCGCGTCGGGCTGTCGGGCTATTTCGTCAAGCAGACGACGGACGACATGCAGAACGGGCAGCCGGTCGCCGGCGACGGCTTTCGCGGGCAGACGTTCGCGATCGGGCCGGGGATTCGCTATCAGTTCAGCAAGATCAGCGTGGAGGCGCGCGTCGTGAAGGAGTTCTTCGTGCGCAACCGGCCGGCGGGCGAGGCGGTGTGGGCGAAGGCCGTGATCCCGTTCTGACGGCGCCGTCGTTGCCGAGCAGCACGCTGTCCGTGCCGGCGTTGGCGGGGGCCGGTCTCGGCGTGGCGCTGGTGCCGGCGGCGCGCTGCCGGATCGGCGGGGAATGGGGCGCGGTGCAGCAGTATCTGGCGATGCTGGGCGGGCGCGCCGCGTAAGCGTGCGGCCCGCGCCGGCATCACGTGGTCATTTCGTGTAACGGGTCTGCCGAGTCGTGGGCGAAATGCTATCGCGCCGCAACAGATGCATGCGGTGGCCCCTATGACGTGGTAGATCGGAACCAAACTACCGCCCCAACATCGCTCGGCCCTCTGGTCACACGCGATCTCGTTGTGGCATGTAAAGGCCAATCGGGCAAGACACTTGTCGTCTTCCAAGGGTGCGTGACCGAAGTGACCGGGCGACCGATGACGGGTTCCACGATACACTTGAAGCGAAACGAGGCCAATGCGATAGCAAATTGCTTCAATGCACAATTGGCCCGACTGAGATAAAGGGAAAACCGGGCCATGAAGATACGGTCATTTAGCGACAGACTTTTCACGGACTGTGGCGCGGAATTTGTAGTGTTTCTCGTGGGCGGCATTGCTGCCACGATTGCCCATGCGTTGTTTCTGCGCGGCGGCGATGGATATTTCTCGGTTTTTTTTTGCGGGGTGTCGCTGTGCGCAGTTGTGTTGTCGGTTTTGTCCGCAATCCGAAAAATGAAGCTGCATTCGAATTTCCCCGACGCTGGAAGGCCGATCCCGCAGTCAGCGCCAAGTAATGGATCACAATTCAACCATGACGATGATCGATGATGCACGTCGCTACCGCCAGCAGGAGGAGCTTGTTGGCCCAAATAACCGCGTATAACCACGGAAGCCATGAACGCATTTTTCCCTAATACGTCGATCGACAACGAACCTTTGCCGCCGTCGAGACCGGAACGGGTTTCTGAGCGAATTGCCACCATGGCGGCCGGGTCAGCTTTGTCGTTGCAGGCCATTGGCGCCGCGCCGCTTCATGCTGTTCGTGATGCAGGGCTCGGCACGATCGGTTGGGCAGCGGATAGCATCTTCGACCAGTTTCACGGCATTGCGAGTACCGTAGCGCCCCAGGCCGCAAGCTGGGCCGGAGCACTTCCAGTTTCAGTTGCACACGGCGTCTATTTCGGCGCGTTGGCACTGTTTGCTGGCGCGTTCACCCTCCGCTTGTCGCTCGGCATGCGTCGCCAGCAAAAGAATTCCGCTCGCCTTATCCGTAGTACCAGTAAGCGATCACATTGAATAGGAACGAGACTATGGGACTTGCGGCGCACTTTGAACGATGGTTCCTGACTTTCGCCGGGTGGCCCACTTTGCAGTACGCCTGGCCGGGTCTAGCGTTGGCGAGTTATGGGCGCATTTCGTGGAACGTTTTTGGTCAGGGGTTCCTGGCCGTCTTTCTCGCCTCCGTTCTTCTCGCGCTGTGGAAGTCATGGAGAGCGACAGATCAAGAAATCGACGGCGAAGCTTCGAACTGGTCCGGAAGCGTTCGTGAAGGAAGCAACCGTCCGAGCGCACTCATTAACGCCAAGGGAGAAGAAAGTGGAAACGACAAGAGTTGAGCCGGTTGACGCGCACAAGCTGCGCTCACTGCTTGAAAAACGGGGTATTCGGAATAGCCGGTTGATGAAGGGAGCTTCTAACCGGCTTCCGAAGGCGGTGTAGTGATGTTGATGGGAGGCTCCAAGAAGCGCTCCAAGAGCTTCCCTATAGGCACCCCCATGTCCACCATGGCGGGTGCCGCTCGTGCAAGGTCAGCGTCCGTAGGGACGCCATAGCCCATTGTGAAGGGCGATTCCCGGCGAGGCTTTTCCTTGCGCTTCATTCTGTGTTCGACCGAGAACAGCATCTTGGCCCGGAACATCTCGAACGACATGCTCCGTGCGGCCCTGTTCAGGTCTTTCATTTGCCGGTTCATCGACTCGGTGAAGGCATTGGTATTGCGCTTTCCGTCACCGAAGTAGGCGAAGATTTCCGCCTCCCAGTTGCTCATTGCCGTGGTCAGCGGCGCCCACTGGGGGCGCTCCTCCGGGGTCAGGCTGGAATGCCAGCGCCGGTACTCTTCCTTGGCGTCAGACTCGTTTTCCAGATTCCAGATGTTCAGGAACTGTTTACGCCGACCGAAAATTGAGCCACTTGTAGGGATCGCGCCGACTGAAAACTGAGCCGGGTAATCAACCTATCCTGCTAGTTTTTCAGGCAGGGTGTTTGGGGATGATCCCGATGACGATGATTGGCAAGGTGCGGCGGATGTTCCACCGCCAGAACAAGTCGGTACGCGAGATAGCGCGTCTCACAAGCCTGTCGCGCAACACGATTAGCAAATACCTGAACATGGATGTTCAGGAAGAGCCGAAGTATCAACGTCGCTCGCAGTCGACCCGGCTGACGCCGTTTCATGAAGCGCTGGTGCAGGCACTGACCGTGGACGCACGGCGGCCAAAGAAGGAGCGACGCACCGCCTGGATGCTGTTCCAGGAGATCAAGGCAAGCGGCTACGATGGCTGCTATTCGCGGGTAACCGATTTCATCCGGGCCTGGCGGCAAGGCGAAGGCAAGGCGGTTTCGAAGTCGGCGTTTGTGCCGTTGCAGTTCGAGCTGGGCGAAGCGTTTCAGTTTGACTGGTCCGAGGAAGGTCTGGTTATCGGCGGCATTTACCGCAAGCTGCAGGTGTCGCACATGAAGCTGTGCGCGTCCCGGGCGTTCTGGCTCGTGGCCTACCCGAGCCAGGGTCACGAGATGCTGTTCGACGCCCATACACGCTCGTTCACCGCCTTCGGCGGAGTTGCACGCCGTGGCATCTACGAATGAAAGGGACTTCCCCGTCCCGAATCAGGCGCCCGTTGCGGGCGACGGCATCAAGGTGCCACGATGGGGTTCTCACGCTCCATCAACCCACTCGAAAGGGGAAGTCCATGCCAATCGTAACGCTCGGAATTGATCTGGCCAAGAACGTCTTTGCCCTGCACGGGGTTGGGCCGACCGGCAAGCTTGAATTGATGCGCCCGGACGTCCGGCGTGGCCGCCTGCTTGAGATTGTCGCGTCGTTGCCGCCTTGCCTCATTGGTATGGAGGCCTGCTCGGGTGCACACTATTGGGCGCGCGAATTTCAAAGGTTCGGTCACACGGTCCGTCTCATGGCACCCAAGTTCGTCGCGCCGTATCGAATGTCAGGCAAACGCGGGAAGAATGATGCGAATGACGCTGCGGCGATCTGCGAGGCGGTCACCCGTCCCAACATGCGATTTGTTCCGATAAAGACACTTGACCAGCAAGCTGATCTGTTTTTGCATCGAGCACGTCAGGGATATATCGAGGAGCGCACCGCGCTGATTAACCGGCTTCGCGGGTTGCTGAGTGAACTGGGCATCATATTGCCTCTTAAGGCCAGCGCAATGCGCAAGCAAGCGCATGTTGTGCTCGAGGATTTGCCTGGTTGGTGTAATACGGTGGTCGGGGACATGCTCAGTCACCTCGGCCGACTCGATGAGCGCATTGACGAATACGATAAGCATCTTTGCCAAATGGCAAAGCGAAACGACAAGGCGCGTCAGTTAATGAAGCTCGCCGGCGTAGGCCCAACAACGGCTACGGCCATCGTGGCCAGCGTTGGCAACGCGCACGATTTCCAGAATTCGCGGCAATTCTGTGCATGGCTTGGGCTCACCCCTGGCCAGCACAGTTCGGGAGGAAAGGCGAAACTAGGACGGATCACAAAAACTGGCGACAGTTATCTACGAACGTTGTTAGTCATGGGCGCGCGATCACTGCTCATGAAAGCGGCGGCTCATACTGACCCAGTGAGTCGCTGGGCACTGAAACTGAAAGAGCGAAGAGGATTTGGTCGCGCTGTAGTTGCGATAGCGGCCAAGAACGCGCGCATGTGTTGGGCTGCCCTCCGCCTGGGCGATGCATTCAAAATTCCAGTTTGATGTTCGAAACGGAGCGTCTTTGTGAATCAAAAGTTCAGTAGTAAGACCAGCGCCGCGTGATGTGCAGTTGTTGATGAGTAGAGAGGTTGGACCTGCGCTTAGGAATGCTCGATCATATTGTTGGGACAAGAGCTCGATTCTCGATGCCCTATCTACGACTGGAGTCCTAGCGCGCGTCTTTCATCAGGGACCGCTGTGTGTTTAGCAGCACCATGTCCGTTTGTAGACACGCCGTCCGCACACCTCAGACTCGTTGCCACTCTTGCAATCTGTGTCGATGAATCTCCCGTGTTTGACTGTTGTTAAGTCCGACGCGGTGCGATCGTGCTTGCAAAATATGGGGAAGTCCTTGTAGACAATATGAAGACGGCGGTCGACAAGGTCCACAAAGGCAAGGGCCGCACCGTCAACTCGCGCTTTGCCGTGATGTGCGCGCACTATTTGTTTGACGCGGACTTCTGCAACGTGGCCAGCGGCTGGGAGAAAGGCGTCGTTGAGAAGAACGTGCAGGACAGCCGCCTGCGTATCTGGATTGAAGCGCGCGGGCAGCGATTCGGCAGTTTCGCCGAACTGAACGCGTGGCTGGCAAGCCGGTGCCGCTCGTTGTGGGAGCGGGTGAAGCATCCGGACTATCGGGACCTGAGCATTGCCGACGTGTTCGAGCAGGAGCGCGCTCACCTGATGCCGATGCCGACACCGTTTGACGGTTACGTTGAACGCGCGGCCCGGGTGTCGTCGACCTGCCTGGTGGTGGTCGGACGCAACCGGTACTCGGTACCATGCGAATTTGCAGGCCAGATGCTCAGCACGCGGCTCTATCCGGGTCGCGTCGTTGTGGTGGGCGATGATGCCGTGGTGGCCGAACACGAACGCCTGGCCGACGAAGGTCTGGTGCGCTACGACTGGCAGCATTACATCCCGCTGATCCAGCGCAAGCCCGGCGCACTGCGCAACGGCGCGCCGTTCCTGGACATGCCCGAGCCGCTGCAACGCCTGCGCCGGGCGCTGCTGCGGGAAACGGGCGGCGAGCGCGTGATGGCGAAAGTTCTGGCGCTGGTACCGGAAAGCGGCCTGGACGCCGTGCTGATTGCGGTCGAGCTGGCCCTCGAACAGGCACCGCCCTCCGGGCGCATCAGCGTCGAGCATGTGGTGAATGTGCTGTCGCGCATGCGCAGTGTGCAGATGCCGTCGAAGATCGATACGGCGCTGCAACTGACGACGCCGCCGCTGGCCGACACCTCGCGCTACGATGGGCTGCGCCCGGCGCTGCAACAGCCGGAGGCCGGTCATGCGTGATCTGATCGTCGAACTCAAACAGTTGCGGCTGCACGGCATGGCTGCCGGTTGGGCCGAACTGCTCGAACAGGGTAACGTCGAGGTGGCGTCTTCGCAGTGGCTGCTTGAACGGCTGCTGCAGGCCGAGAGTGCCGATCGGGCTGTGCGCTCCGTCAGCCACCAGATGAACGCCGCGAAGTTCCCGGTGCATCGGGACATCGCCGGCTTCGACTTCGATGGCTCGCCGGTTGATCGCCAGCTCGTCATGCAACTGGCCAGCATGACGTTCACCGAGGGGGCACACAACCTGGTTCTGGTCGGTGGGCCGGGGTCCGGGAAAACACATCTGGCGACGGCTATTGGCGTGTCCGGCGTCATGCACCATGGCAAGCGAGTGCGCTTCTACTCGACCGTGGATCTGGCCAATGCCCTGGACCAGGAAAAGCCGCAGGGCCGTGCCGGACGGACCGCCACAACCCGACTGC
>OFTX01000667.1_pt1 | contig 16238 bp, 11 predicted proteins | sample 1775051 | NCBI WGS metagenome assembly OFTX01 (sample SAMN08195772, study PRJEB24354) | sludge metagenome | isolation source: sludge from phenol fed wastewater aerobic bioreactor A | place: India: Nagpur | collected 2016-09-15
GTGTAGGCCTGATAGGCGTTCGTCAGAGCCGCCTTCGAGTAGACGTAGAGCGGTGTGCCGAAACGCTCTGCGAGCGCGGGCAGGGCGACGCCCTCTGCATGGAGAACGTCGTCGCGGTAGGAGAAGATGGCGTCGGACATCGCGGATACTCGGTAGTCAAAGGGTTCGCCGCCCAAGCGGCGTGGGGGGCGGTCGCGGCAGATATCGGGGCAGCGATCGGTTTTCGCATGCCCGCCGCCGCTGGCCGGCGCCGGGTGACGCCGGCGCATGCCTGCCAGTTTATTCGGGTTTGGCTGCCGGGATCGAAGCCGCCGGCGGTACCTCGACCGACGGTCCGCGCTGGGGCTCTGGCACGCGCACCGGTGGGGGCAGTGGCGCGCCCGGGGGCGGTGTCGGTTTCACCGGACGTGCGGGCATATACAGCGGCCCGGCCTGGCCGCAGCCGGCCAACACGCTCGAAAGGGCAATCGACGCTACAATCGCGCAGGTCCGAATAGGTGCAGTCATGGGGGTATCGCCGCGTGGTGCGGCATGCAAACGATGACGCAAACCGTGGAGTTTAGCATGACGGAAAGTGAATTCCTGGCGCTCGCCGAGGCAGTGCTGACGCAGGTGGAGGCCGCTGTGGAAGACGGCGACGTGGACATCGACTGCGAGCGCTCGGGCAACGTGCTGACGCTCGAATTTCAGGATCGCAGCAAAATCATCGTCAATTTGCAAACGCCGATGAGCGAGATCTGGGTTGCCGCGCGCTCGGGCGGCTTCCATTTCCGATTGAAAGGTGACGAGTGGCGCGATCCGCGCGACGACACCGAGTTGTTCGAGGCGCTCTCGCGCTTTGCAACGCAGCAGGCGGGCGAGACGGTGACGTTGAAGGCCGACTGACGTAGCCATCGCGGCGCAGTGCCCCTGATCCACCGGGGTACTGCGCCGCAAAGCGGTCCCGGGCACACCGGGAACCACGGAATCGCACAGGCCCGTCAGGGCTTGCTGTTGAACATGTCCAGAATACGCTGACGTTCCTGCCGGTCCACCGGTGCCGGCGCGGGTGACGGGCCCGGTTGCGCCGGCATCTGGCCAGGCAGCGCGCCTGTCGACGGGCCCGGTGCGGCCGCCCCGTCCGGCGTGGTATCTGCGCTCAGGCCCACCGTGCTGACGGCGCGACCCGGCGGGTAGTCGTCGTAAAAGTAATCCCCGTTGGCCTGAATGACGCCGGACGGCATGGTGCGCGTCGACTCCTGCACCCCTCGCAGCGCCTTCGACATGTAGTTGATCCAGATCGGCAATGCCAGGCCACCGCCCGTTTCGCGATCGCCCAGGTTGCGCGGCTGATCGAAGCCAATCCAAGCCACGCCCACCAGTTGGGATTGATAGCCTGCGAACCAGGCATCGTGCGAATCGTTCGTCGTTCCGGTCTTGCCTGCCAGGTCGCTGCGCTTGAGCACGTTGGTCTTGGCTGCCGTGCCTCGCGTAGCCACGTCGTGGAGCATCGAGTTCATGATGAATGCGTTGCGCGCGGGAATCGCCCGGATCGTCTCGTCACCCGCCGTCGCCGGCTTTTCTTCCATGATGACGTTACCCTTCGAGTCCGTGATGCGCGCCACAATGAACGGATTCACACGGAAGCCGCCGTTGGCGAACACGGCATACGCGCTTGCCATCTGGAGCGGCGTGACCATGCCGGCGCCCAGCGCCATCGGCAGATAGGCCGGATGCTTGTCGGCCTCGAAGCCGAATCGGCCGATGAATTTCTGTGCGTAGGCCGGGGTGATGCTCTGCAGAATCCGGATCGACACGAGGTTGCGAGAGCGCATCAGCGCCACGCGCATCGGCATCGGGCCTTCGAATCCACCGCCGTAGTTCTTCGGCTCCCACGGCTGCCCGCCGGTCTGTGCCGCCGTGAAATACAGCGGGCCGTCGTTGATGATCGTGGCGGGTGCAAATCCCTTTTCGAGCGCAGCGGAGTAGATGAACGGCTTGAAGCTCGACCCCGGCTGACGCCACGCCTGCGTCACGTGATTGAATTTGTTGCGATTGAAGTCGAACCCGCCGACGAGCGATCGGATGGCGCCGTTTTGCGGATCGAGCGACACGAACGCGGCCTCGATGTCCGGCATCTGCACGATGCGCCAGTTGTCCTTCTCGTCCTTCGTCACGCGGATCACCGAGCCACGGCGAATCTTCTGCTTCGGCTGTGCCTTGGCGCTCAGGCCCGCCGCCGCAAACCGGAGGCCGTCGCCGGTCACGGTCACGTCGTCGCCGTTCAGGAGCACGGCCTTGACCTGTTGCGGCGACGCGGACAGCACCACGGCCGCCACCATGTCCCCGCTGTCAGGGTGCTCGACGAGCGTGTCGTCGATCAATTGCTCGCGCTCGTCCTGATCGTCGGGCAGGTCGATGTTGGCTTCGGGGCCACGGTAGCCATGGCGAAGCTCGTAGGCCATCACCCCTGCGCGCAGCGCCTCGTAGGCCGCTTCCTGATCGGCGGAGTTGATCGTGGTGTAGACGTTGAAGCCGCGCGTATAGATCTCGTCCTTGAACTGGGCGTAGAGCAGTTGCCGGACCATTTCGGCGACGTATCCCGCATGGACGCTGAACTCGCTGCCCAGGCCTCGCACCACGAGTTCCTGCGCAATCGCCTGGTCGTACTCGTCCTTCGAGATGTACCCGAGGTCAAACATCCGCTTCAGGATGTATTCCTGACGCACGCGTGCGCGCTTGTAGTTGACGATCGGGTTGTACGCCGACGGGGCTTTCGGCAGGCCGGCGAGCATGGCGGCCTCGGCCAGCGTGATGTCCTTGAGGTCCTTGCCGAAGTAGACGCGCGCAGCGCTGGCGAAACCGTACGCGCGCTCGCCCAGATAGATCTGATTCATGTACAGCTCGAGAATCTGATCCTTGGTCAGCCGCGACTCGATCTTGTAGGCGAGCAGGGCCTCGTAAATCTTGCGCGTGTAGGTTTTTTCGCTCGACAGGAAGAAGTTGCGCGCGACCTGCATCGTGATCGTGCTGGCGCCCTGGGAGGAGCCGCCACGGGCGAAATTGGCCACGCCCGCGCGGAAGATGCCGATGAAGTCGACCCCGCCGTGTTGGTAGAAGCGGTCGTCCTCGATGGCGAGCACGGCCTTCTTCATGACGTCGGGAATGTCGGCGAAGCGCACGAGATTGCGGCGCTCCTCGCCGAACTCGCCGATCTGGATTTCGTCGGCGGTGTAGATGCGCAGCGGAATCTTCGGCCGGTAGTCGACGATGGTGTCGAGCGACGGCAACTGCGGCGTCATCACCACCAGGATGTACCCCGCGAGCAGCGCGCCACATACGACCATCGCGGCGATCAGGCCAACGAACCAAAGCGCGAGGCGCAGCCAGAGGGAGCGGCGCGGTTTGGGCGGGCGCTTGTCGCGGGGTGTCTCGGTTTGGGGTGTGCTTGCCATGGGGGAACTGGAAAAAACGATTGGCTGATTATAACGAACGCCCCGTGACTCCCTCCGGCACGGGACCGAAATCGGAGTTCGAGCCTAACGGGCGTCGGACTCGTCCGACCAAAAAGCGGCACGAATTCCGAAAGCGCCGGGAAGGGGGCACGTCGCCCGGTGGATTCGGACGCGTCCGATTGGCCCCCCTTTCGGTGCTCGATAGGATCGATTCCATCGACAAGCCGGAAGGGGGGAGGAAATCATGATCAAAGCGGTCCTGCAGGGGGTTTGCCGGATGGGAAAGTCCCTGGCGGCGTCGCTGCCACGCCGTACGGGCGGCGGTTGCGGTGTCCACTTTGACGCGGACGGTGTGCATTTCGTTCGCCTGACCCGCATACCGGGCCCGGCCCGGTTGCAAGTGGACGCCCACGGGGCAGCCATGCTCGAGGACGGCATGTTGCGCGGGGCGGCGCTCGCCAAGCCGGAAGCGGTGGCGCGCCGTCTCGGGGAGCTGCTGGAACGCCTCGGGATGACGGCGCAGGCGATGTGCGACGACGTTGTTGTCACGGCGTTGCCCACCCATGGACTCAGAACGCAGGTCGTCGACTGTCCGGACGGATTGCCGCCACGCGCCTTTCAAGCCTGGTGCGAGCGCAGGGCGGCGCTGCTGCTTCCGGGGGACGGCGATCCGGACCTGCGTAGCCGCGTTGGCGTCACGTGGGCGGAGCCGGGCAGTCATCGACTTCGCCTGTATGCCTGCGACGCCGAGCTGGCCGATGACCGCGTCGCTGTCCTGGAAATGGCCGGATTGCGGGTCCACGCGATCGACGCCGCGCATGAAGCGGGTCGTCGGGCGTTCCGATGGGCGAGGCCGCCCGACGAGGACGCCACGGCATCAGGTCGCCGCGATGTTCCTGTTGCGTTGTTGCAAGTCGATTCGCAGGCACTCGATTTTTCCGCCTTCGACGGGCAGGTCTGCGTCGCACATGCGCAGGAACGATTCGACGGCGCGGGCGGATCTGCCGATGCGCTGGCCGGGGTCGCCAGGCGCGTTTGGGCAAAACTTCCAGTCGCGCCCGGCATGATGTACCTGGCGACAAGCGGCGCCAGCCCGGCGGCGCTCGTGGCGATCTGCGATGCGCTTGCCGCGGCGTGCGGCGTGCCGGTGCGTCCGTTCGACCCGCTTCGACGATTCGGCGGCGCGGCGACGGGCGACCCCAGGCGGCCGACGTTCGCTCAACGCACCGCGCTCGCCGTGCCCTTTGGTCTGGCATTGCGTGCCATCACCATGCAGGGGGTGCCATGCGATTGAAGACGACACTGGTGCCGCTCGATTTCCTTCCGACCCTGGCGCAACGCCGCCGCCGGGAATTTCGACGGCAATGGCGGTGCTGGGCGGGTGTGGCCGCGTGCGGCGCACTCACCGCACTGGCGCCGATCCTGCACGAGCGCTATCGCTCGACAGCGGCTCGGGCGCAACTGATGGCGATGCGCTCGGCGTCCGAGGCGCTGCGCGGAGAGTCGGCGGCGTTCGATATGACCTCGCGGACACTGGCGACGATGGCGGCGCATCGCCGGGCCGCCGTGACGTTGATCGAGCGACGCGAACCAGTGGCGCGTCGGTTGCTCGACGTGATGCTCGCTTGCGCCGACGGCGTGCGTCTGACGGTGGTGAAGACCGGGGACGGACAACTGCGCGTCGAGGGTTATGCGACCACGCAATCGCGCGTGCGCGAGACGCAGAAGCGTCTGAGAACCCTGGCATGGGTCCGCAAGGTCGTGGAGTTGGAGTCGAGCGTTGTGCCGCACAGTGTGACGCGTCAGTGGGCGGGGGCAACGAATGACGTGGCCATGCCGAATATTCGCCGATTCGCGTTGCGTCTCGACCTGAAGCCGATGTCGACGACGGGTTCGTCGGCTATCGACATGGACGCGATCTCACGCGAGGAGGTACCGGATGCGCGGTGATTCGAGTCCGCCCGACGATGTGCGGGACATCTTCCATGAGACGAGCGATCGATGGCGCGCGCGCTGGCACGCCTGGATGTCGGTGCCGCCGGCCGAGTGGCCGCGCGCGGTGCGCTGGGGACTCGCCGGGGCCGCGTGGGCAATCGGGTTGGCGCTCGCGTGGTCGGTCTGGTGGCTGGTCGGACTGCCGGCCCGCGCGACGTTGCAGAAGGACCTGGCCGTCGCGCAACAGACGCTCGATCGGGCCAATGAGGCGGCGCGTCGCTTGCCGATATTGATGCAGACGCTACGCGATGCACAGGCGCAAGCTGCGGCATGGCGGCGTTTGCTGCCGGCGGCGGGCGCCGGGCAGACATCCAGCGGGGCGGCGTCACACGGCGAAGATGATGTGCCCGCGCCGAGCGACGATCCACCGTCGGGATGGCGCGCCGATCTCGAGAGACTTCTCGCGCGGTACGGGTTGACGTTGACCTCGGCCAGACCGGGCCCCTCCGCGTCGAAGGGCGAGATCGAGCTGGAGCGAGCCGAAATGCGCGTTCAGGGCGAGGTGGCGCATTTACTCCGCTGGCTGGCCGAGATTGACCAGATGCCACGCCACCTTGCCGTCGAGCGGTTCTCGTTGGAGGGCGCGGGTATGGGGGCGTCGAGCGAGGCGCCGTCGACGTTGGCGATCACGGTAGCCGCCTACCGCTGGCGCCGGCCTGCCGAGCTTGCTCCCCGATCCGGCGAGCAGGCATTGCCCGCACTTCCCGAACCGCCGCCGCCATGGCAGATGCCGCATGACACGGTTGACGTCTTTCGCACCCCGCTCACCCGCCACGCCGCGCAGGACGCGGTCACGATGGCGGCGTCCGGGCCGGTGGCCGCGGCCGCAACCCCTGTAGGCGCGATGCGAGCGGGATCGCGACGCGTGGTGTTGCGGCAAACGTCCGCGGCGCGACTCACGGCGACGTGGAGTGACGTATCCCCACCGCACGGCAAAGGCGCACGCGTGGCAGGAGGAGGTGTTACGCAGCGAGAAGACGCGGCAGATGTCGACGTGACGCTCCACGGCGTGCCGGCGACCGACGCATTGCGGGCATTCGCACGTCTGACCGGGCGCAGCATCGTGATCGGAGAGCACGTTGCAGGTCGTATCGACATGGAAGTGCGGGGAGTGACCGCGGAGACGGCATTCGACGTGATGGTCCGCAGCGCCGGACTGGGCGTGCAATCGGTGAACGGCGTGGACTGGATCGCGCCGCGTGCCGATCTGCTGGCCGACGAACAGACGCGACTGGAAGCGGCGTCCAAGCGCGAGGCCCTGCTCCCCCTGGCGAGCCGCCGCTTCGTTCTGAACTATCCGAGAGCGCTGGCGCTTCGCGAAATCATCCTGGGAGAGAAAGACAGCAAGGGGCAACGTCTGCTGTCGCCGCGAGGCAGCCTGATCGCCGACCCTCGGACCAACCAGTTGTTCGTGACCGACCTGCCGGAGAAACTCGAAGCGCTGGCGTCGTTCATCGCGCGGATCGATGTGCCGGTCAGGCAAGTGCTGATCGAGGCGCGAATCGTCGAGGCCGACGATCGGTTCAGCGAATCGCTCGGTGTCCGGCTGGCCGCACGCGACGGCGGCGCTGACGGCAACGCTCGCGGCAAGGCGGCGAAATCGGGCGACGCATCGGGAACTTCGCGCGATGCCGACGGCGGCCAGGGGCGGCGCGGCGACACTGGCGCGGACGACCGCTTCCGGGGCAGCGGCGTCGACATCGGGCTACCCGCGGCGGCACTGGCGGGGGTCGTGCCGCCAAGCCTGGCGATAACACTGTTTGGCCGGTCGGCGACCCGCTTTCTGCAACTGGAGCTCTCGGCGCTGGAAACGTCCGGTCGCGGACGCGTTGTGTCACGCCCGAGAATCGTGACCGCCGACAAGATTCAGGCGGTCATCGAGCAAGGCACGGAATTGCCCTATCAAACCCGCGGCGGCCGGCGAAGCGCCGCGTCGATCCAGTTCCGCAAAGCGACGCTGCGTCTGGAGGTCACGCCCCTGATTACGCCGGACGGTCAGGTAATTCTGGATGTCGACGTGCGCAAGGATAGTGTGGGTCAGCAGGTTGCCGAGGGATTTGCCGTGGATACCCGGCACGTCAAGACCCAGGTGCAGGTCGAGAATGGGGGAACCGTCGCGATTGGCGGCATCTATCAGGAGGAGCGCCGGGACCGCCGGGCCAGCGTGCCATGGTTGGGCGACGTGCCGCTGCTGGGGGCCTTGTTCCGCAATCGATCCAACGACGACCGGCGCACGGAATTGCTGGTGTTTCTTACGCCAAGCGTGGTGCCGCGCGGTGTGCCGGACGAGGCTCGGGCCACGCCAACGCTGGAGCCCGCGCCAAACCGAGCGGCGGCGGGAGCCGCACCTGGGCCGGCGACGACGCCATCGTCCCCGTCGCGGGATGACCTGCCGGCAGGGCACCGTCGCCTCACTGGTGCGCTCTTCGAGGCGACGCGTTCCGCACGCCCGACGCATATCCCGGTATTATCGGGGGTTGGAACCCAAATATCAGCGATTTATGCTGGAAAACGTAATACTTGTCGGACTGATGGGGGCGGGCAAGACCACGGTTGGGCGCGCAGTGGCACGACGTCTGGGACGGCAGTTCTATGACTCCGACCACGAGATCGAAGCGCGCACGGGCGTGCGCATTCCGGTCATCTTCGAGCACGAAGGCGAAGACGGTTTTCGTCAGCGCGAAGCCCAGACCATCGACGAACTCACCCAACGCAACGGTATCGTACTCGCCACTGGCGGGGGGGCCGTGCTGCGCGCGGAAAATCGCGAGCACATCAAGTCGCGCGGTACGGTCGTTTATTTGCGGGCAAATCCGCACGATCTCTGGCTGCGGACCCGACGTGACAAGAACCGGCCGTTGCTGCAGACGGCGGATCCGCGCGCGCGCCTCGAGCAACTGTTTCAGGAGCGCGATGCGCTTTATCGTGAGTGCGCCACCTTCGTCATCGAAACCGGTCGGCCGAGCGTCAATGCCCTCGTCAATATGGTGTTGATGCAACTGGAGATGGCAGGGATCGTGCCGAATCCTCCCGAGATCTCGCAAACGGCGCACGAGGTGCAGGGCGCCGGGCAAGTCGCGGCAGCAAGCTCGGCGGACACGGCGGACACGGCGGCAAAAGCCGCGAGCCCGGCGGGCGAAGTGCACGATCCGGCGCATCCCACCGGTCACGACGGCGTTGGGAATACGCCCTTGCCACCGTCGCGTGATACCTTCTCCCGCTAGGAAACGCCAATAGGCCAACAGGCGCGGCTCGACGTCGATGCCGCGCGGCAACGCTGAACATGACAACAAGCGGCATGATTACCCTCAAACTGGATCTGGGCGAGCGCGGTTACCCCATTCACATTGGCACCGACCTGCTTTCGCAAGAGGCGCTGTTCGCGCCGCACGTGCGTGGCACGCACGCCGTGATCGTCACGAATACGACCGTGGCGCCGCTCTACGCCGAGCGCGTCGCGCAGACCTTGCAACGTCTCGGCAAGCGTGTGGTCACGGCGGTCCTGCCCGATGGCGAAAAGCACAAGAACTGGCAAACACTCAACCTGATCTTTGACGAACTCCTCGGTGCCCAAGCGGATCGCAAGGCTACGCTGATCGCCCTGGGCGGCGGCGTCGTGGGCGACATGACAGGGTTTGCCGCCGCCTGCTATATGCGTGGGGTGCCATTCGTTCAGGTGCCGACGACATTGCTGTCGCAGGTCGACTCGTCGGTCGGCGGCAAGACCGGCATCAATCATCCGCTGGGCAAGAACATGATCGGCGCCTTCTGGCAGCCCAGCGCCGTGCTGGCGGACATCGGCACGCTCTCCACGCTGCCGGATCGCGAACTCGCCGCCGGCATGGCGGAAGTGATCAAACACGGCGCGATTGCCGACGAAAAGTACTTCGACTGGATCGAAGCGAACATTGACGCACTGAATACCCGCGACACCGACGCACTCATCCACGCGGTGCAACGTTCCTGCGAGATCAAGGCTCGGGTGGTGGCGAGCGACGAGCGTGAGCAAGGACTGCGCGCCACGCTGAACTTCGGCCATACGTTCGGTCACGCCATCGAAGCCGGCCTGGGCTATGGCGAGTGGTTGCATGGCGAAGCCGTGGGCTGCGGTATGGTCATGGGTGCCGACCTGTCGGCCCGGTTGGGTTTCATCGACGAAGCGCTCGTGGCTCGCATCAAGGCGCTGGTGGCGGCGGCCAGGTTGCCGGTCACCGGCCCGAACCTCGGGGAAGACCGCTATATCGAGCTGATGCGCGTCGACAAGAAGGCCGAAGGTGGCGATATTCGATTCGTATTGCTCAACCGGCTGGGGCAGGCGTTCATGACGACGGCGCCCGAGGCCGACCTGCGCGCGACGCTGCGCGCCAACGTCTGACGAAGGAGGGCAGGCGATGATCGATTACGAAGCGTCGCTTGCCTCATATGCGGCGCGCTCGAACGCGTCGCGTGGACGACGTTTTGCAGAGCCGGCGCCGGCTACGCGCACCGAATTCCAGCGGGATCGGGATCGCATCATCCATTCGACCGCGTTCCGGCGTCTCGAATACAAGACGCAGGTATTCGTGAATCACGAAGGCGATCTGTTTCGCACGCGTCTCACGCACAGTCTCGAAGTCGCCCAGATCGGCCGATCGATCGCAAGAAACCTGCGCGTCAACGAAGATCTCGTCGAGGCGATCGCGCTGGCCCACGATCTCGGTCATACCCCGTTCGGTCACGCCGGGCAGGATGCGCTCAACGGATGCATGCACGAATTCGGCGGGTTCGAGCACAATCTGCAGAGCCTGATCGTTGTCGATGAACTCGAGGAGCATTACGGCGGCTTCAATGGACTGAATCTGAGCTTCGAGACACGCGAGGGCATTCTGAAGCACTGTTCGCGTGCGAATGCCCGACAGCTCGGTGAGCTTGGCGAGCGCTTCCTCAAGGGGCGCCAGCCAGGCATCGAAGCGCAGATCGCGAATCTTGCGGACGAGATCGCCTACAACAACCACGATATCGACGATGGCGTACGCTCGGGCCTCATTTCGCTCGAGCAACTCGATGACGTCCCGCTCTGGGCCCGGTACTGCTCGGAGTCGCGGCAAGCGTGGCCGGAAATTTCGGGCCGTCGCCTGGTGCACGAGACGACGCGCCGGATCATCAACGCACTGATCGTCGATTTGATCTCCACCACGCGCCAGCGCGTTGCCGACGCCTCGCCTTTTTCCATGGACGACGTGCGAGGCGCCGGGCCGTTGGTTGCGTTCAGCGATACCATGCGCGAGCAAGCCGGGCAGCTCAAACGGTTCCTGTTCGACAATCTGTACCGGCACTATCTCGTCATGCGCATGGCGGCGAAGGCGCAGCGCATCGTGCAGGAACTGTTCGATGCTTTTCTTAATGATCCGCGCCTGTTGCCGCCAGCGTACCGCACGGAAGCGCCTGACGAGCAGCCGCGCTGGATCGCGCATTACATCGCGGGCATGACGGACCGTTACGCGATCAAGGAATATCGCCGGCTTTTCGCCATCGAGCCGACGCTTTGATCACTTCTGGGCGCATCTCGCCAGGACGCGATCGGGAGCGATCGGAGGCGATTGCGATCGCGCGGGCGGATCAGTGCACATGCGATGCAAGCCGACATGCCAATCGACCGAGGTTCGACGGCGCGGAGATGGCATACGCCTTCCGGCAACCTGGACATTGACGCCCGGCAGATCGTGCGGCGCATCGTCCAACAAAAAAACAGCCGGCATTTGCCGGCTGTTTTTATTGTCGCGGCCCTCGGGCGCGACCTCAGTGGACACCGCGCATGCGAATCGCAGCCCCGATCGCTCCGAGGACGCACACGTCCCGCGCAGGGTCAGCTTCGTCCCGCAATGAAGCCGAGCACCAGAGCCACTGCGGCCACAGCGCCCAGGGTCTGCCAGGGTCGCTCATGGACATAGCCGTCGGCCTCCTCCCAGACTTCGTTCGCACGAAGACGCAAGTTGGCGCGGGCATCGCCGAATTCGCTGCGTGCCTGACGCAGCTTGTCGCCAATTTCAGCCCGCAGTGCTTCAACGTCCGACGCCGACTTGGCATTGGATAAGGCGTGGTCGAGATCATCGAGCAGATCGCGCACTCGCGAGGAAACATCGCCGGTGGCCAGACGCGCCGCGCGGGCCGTGCGGCGTCCGGCAAATCGCGCATCTTCCAGTCCGCTATTCAGTGCTGCTTCCGCTTTCGAGGCAATTCCCATTTTCAGACTCCCAATAGGTGGTATTGAAATGCGGTGCTCTGACGACTCGGGGGAGGCGACGACGACACCGGTGGAACCCTGAGGCGAGCGGCCATTATGGCGCGACCATTCGCCGACGTACATCATCACAGACCTACGGGAAATATCGAAAGTTGCGGCGTGTTGGCTGAATTTCGTGTGAGAAGGCACTGACATGGGCAAAAAACGCGAAAACGCCGCACTGGGCGGCGTTTTCGGAGTCGCGCGGCGCGACTTTCGTCGCGCCGGAGCGGCTCGGATGCGGCAGGCGTATGCCGTCGTGGCTTAGAAGCGGTAGCCCAGCGACAGGAACGTCACCACCGGGTTCAGCTTGACCTTGGCTTCGCTGGTGGTCACGATCGGGCCACGCGTCGTGGTCAGCTTGGCCGTGGTGCTCACCGGGATGTACGACACGGAGAAAGCGAGGGTCCAGTGCTTGTCCATGTTGTAGTTGATACCGGCGTTGAACACGGGGGCCCACGAGTTCGTCAGCTTGGCCGTGGTGTTGCCTCCCGGGCCGCCGGTCAGGGCGTTGCTCGCGAGCGACTGGAAACCCGGCGTCAGTTCGATGTTCGAGTACCAGAAGTAGCTCGCACCGATGCCGACGAACGGACGCCACTTGTCGTTGGCCTGGCCGAAATAGTATTTCAGCAACAGTGCCGGGCTCCACTGCTTGGCCGAGGCCAGCGAACCGCCGCCCGGCAGGGCGAGGGCGCCTTGACCGTACAGGCGGAACTTCGGCGGCAGCCCCATCACGGCTTCAACGGCCACATTGTCGGTGAAGAAGTGAGAGAAGGTAAGGCCGACCGTATCGGCGTCGTCGACCTGAGCGCCCGTGCTGCCGAGACGGCTGTTCACGAGTGAGGCCAGACCCGGCACGTTCGATCCGGTGACGTGCAGCGGATCACTGGAAACCTGGGGCGAGAGGTGGAACCAGCCAAGGTTGACAACGTTATCGCCGGCTTGCTGTGCGAACGCGGCCCCCGATGCCGTCAACATGGCCACGGCAGCAATCGTCAAATGCTTCAACTTCATCGATTCGTCTCCTGCTCAAGATTCTTTATTGTCGAGAATTTCGTTAAATGAAATTCAGGGCCATTATGCCGACGGTGCATAGGCGCGGATAGCAAGAGTCTGGAGGCCGCGCTCTAAAGGTGTTGTATTCATGCATCGCCTCATGGAATGCCCCTAGGAAAAAGCGCTGGACGAAAGAAAAGCGCGCCCTTATATGTCAGGCACGCTTTTAGGAATTCACTGTGGAGTCCGATATGCTGGGCGCAACCTGCGTCCCGCACGCTGGGTTTAGAACTTGTAGCCGAGCGATACGAAGGTCACAATCGGATTCAGTTTGATCTCGGCGTCCGAAGAAGAGAGCACCGTACCATCCTGCGCCTTGATCTTGATGTTCGCTGTGGTCTTGAGCGGCACGTAGGAGACGGAGGCGCTCGCGACCCAGTGCTTGTCGAAGGCATAGGAAAAGCCGGCATTGAAAACCGGTTGCCACGACGCCGATGATTTCGCTTCGACGCTCGTCGGTCCATTGTGACCGGAAGTAAAAGCGAGCACGCTGCCGAAATTCTGATTCAGCGCCGCTTCAAAACTGGGATTGAGATTGACGTTTGTGAAGAACGTATAACTCACGCCGATTCCGAGAAAAGGGCGCCACGCCGAATTGGCTTGTCCGAAGTAGTACTGCAATACCAGCGCCGGGCTCCATTGGCGCACGCTTTGCACAATCGGGTTGTTTTGTGGTGCGCCCAGGTCGATACTCGTGAGCGCGCCGGCCAGTCCGGGCGGCGCGATGACGCCCTGCCCGGTGAGTTTGAACTTTGCGGGAATGCCGGCCACTGTCTGCAGGGCGATGTTGTCGGTGAAGAAGTGGGTGACCACGAGCCCGAGCGTATCGGCGTTGCTGACCTTGGCGCCGCTGCCGGGCGAGGTGAAGCTCGACGGCACGAGGCCTGGTGTGATGCCCTCCTGCGTGACGCCGGTCGTCATGGGTTTGCTGGAGTCCTGCGGGGCGATGTGGAACCATCCGAGGTTGACGACGTTGTCGCCGGCCTGCTGTGCACTGGCGTCGGGGGACGCCAGGGAAATGCCGAGTCCGAGCGCGCACAGGCACGCCGCGGACCGATAGGTCCGAATTGTCATTTGTCTATCCTCCCAAGATTATTTATTTATTTTTCGATGCATTATGCGCTTGGGATTTCGTCGCGCAATCGTCGGATCTAGAGTTTTTGTACGAATCAACGGGGTTTGGCGAGATATCAGTATTTAAAGAGTTTTTTCGGTCGAAATTCTCTTTTGAATCGTGATATCGAGCTTTAAAGCATTACATTTGAATCCGCATGGCCCGATTACCGCGACTATTTATTCCGCGCCAGCCGCAGCACGTCATTCTGCGTGGCAATAACCGGCAGGCGATCTTCGTCGACGACGAGGACCGGCGTGTCTTCCATGATCGATTGCGCGATGCCGCGCGTGCGCACGGTTTGGCGATCCATGCGTGGTGCATGATGCCGAACCATCTGCATCTGGTGGCCACGCCAGCCGACGAGCGCAGTCTGCCCGCGACGCTGCAGGCCGTCGGCCGCTACTACGTGCTGTATTTCAACCGTCGGCACCAGCGTACCGGCACGTTGTGGGAAGGCCGGTATCGTGCCACCGTGATCGAAGCCGAGCACTACCTGCTGCTTGCGAGCCGGTATGTCGAGCTCAACCCGGTGCGTGCCGGACTGGTCGACGCACCCGGTAACTACGCGTGGTCAAGCTACAACCATCACGTCGGCGTGACCGTCGACAGTCTGGTCACCGACCACGCGCTTTACTGGGCGTTGGGCAACACGCCGTTCGAGCGTCAACGCGCTTACGCAGAGGGGTTCTCGATCCCGCTGCCCGCGCACGAGGTCGACGCATTGCGTACAGCCACGCAAAAGGGCTGGTTGCTCGGCAGCCCCGAGTATCAGGCGCGCATGGCACTCGCCGCCAATCGTCGAGTGAGTCCCCTCACACGCGGCCGTCCCCGCAAGGCCGTGCTCTCAGCCCTCTGAGGCGCTTTCCCGACAGACCGCACCTGGTCTGTCGGACTTCCCCAAGCTTTTGAAATCACGGAATTTTTCAGTGAGATCCGTTCGGGCGCGATATATCTGACCCCATTAAAATAAAGCCTTCTTTTGGTGCGGTTTTTTAATGGAATCTGACCCCATTAAAATATTTTGTCATTGTGAATTTCATGGCGTATATTCCAACTTCGGCCGATTGGTGCGATGCGCAAAAGCGTGCGCGCTGAGTCGGTTTCCTGTGGCAACGCCCGAGAAAGACCTTCGACGCGCGCGAATCCGCAGCCTGGCCCGCCCGGCCAACCCCACTTAACCCGGTCGACCGCGACGAGCATGCGCGCGGCGGCCTCGCCAAGAGACGGTGTAACTCGTGGAAAAGAAACAGCAACCGATTGCGACGGCAGCAGCGCTGCCGGGTGAGGCGTACTTGGCGCCGGACGCACAGGGCATGTACGACCCGGCCAACGAACACGACGCCTGCGGCGTCGGCTTCGTGGCCCACATCAAGGGCGTGAAGAGCCATGCGATCGTCGAGCAGGGCCTGAAGATTCTCGAAAACCTCGACCACCGGGGCGCCGTGGGCGCCGACCCGCTGATGGGCGACGGTGCCGGTATCCTGCTGCAGATCCCCGATCAGTTCTTCCGTGAAGAGATGGCAAAGCAGGGCGTGACCCTGCCGCCGGCCGGCGAATACGGCGTGGGCATGATCTTCCTGCCGAAGGAGCACGCCTCGCGCCTGGCCTGCGAACAGGAGCTCGAGCGCACCGTGAAGGCCGAAGGCCAGGTCGTGCTCGGCTGGCGCGACGTGGCGATCGATCGCGACATGCCGATGTCGCCGAACGTGAAGGCCACCGAGCCGGTGATCCGCCAGATCTTCATCGGTCGCGGGCAGGACATCATGGTGACGGACGCGCTCGAGCGCAAGCTTTACGTCATCCGCAAGACCGCGAGCCACCGCATCCAGGCCCTCAAGCTCAAGCACGGCAAGGAATACTTCGTGCCGTCGATGTCGGCACGTACGATCGTCTACAAAGGCCTGCTGCTTTGCGACCAGGTCGGCCGCTATTACCGCGACCTGGCTGATCCGCGCACCGTCTCGGCACTCGCCCTCGTTCACCAGCGCTTCTCGACGAACACGTTCCCGGCATGGGAACTGGCTCACCCGTATCGCATGGTGGCGCACAACGGTGAAATCAACACCGTGAAGGGCAACGTCAACTGGATCAACGCCCGCACCGGCGCGATCTCGTCGGCCGTGCTCGGCGACGATCTGCAGAAGCTGTGGCCGTTGATCTACCCGGGCCAGTCGGACACGGCCTCGTTCGACAACTGCCTCGAAATGCTCACGATGGCCGGCTATCCGCTCGCCCATGCCGTGATGATGATGATTCCGGAAGCGTGGGAGCAGCACACGTTGATGGACGAGAACCGCCGCGCGTTCTACGAGTACCACGCGGCGATGATGGAGCCGTGGGACGGCCCCGCCGCGATCGCGTTCACCGACGGCCG
>OFTX01000668.1_pt1 | contig 16231 bp, 19 predicted proteins | sample 1775051 | NCBI WGS metagenome assembly OFTX01 (sample SAMN08195772, study PRJEB24354) | sludge metagenome | isolation source: sludge from phenol fed wastewater aerobic bioreactor A | place: India: Nagpur | collected 2016-09-15
AGACGCCTTGCATCAGCCTTTCAGCAGCGCGCGAACCCGCTCTAGGTCCTCGGCGGTATCGACGCCCGGCAGCGGTGCGTCCTCGGTGACGAGTACCGCAATGCGCTCGCCATGCCATAGCGCGCGCAGTTGTTCGAGCGATTCGGCGGTCTCGATCGGTGCCTGAGGCAGGCCCGGATAGCTGCGCAGGAATTTCGCCCGGTAGGCATACAGTCCGATGTGACGCAAGATCGGGGTGCTGGCTGCGGGCAACGTTGCCGTGTGTGCGAGCCCGGCCGACCATGCGTCGCGCGACCAGGGAATGGGGGCGCGGGAAAAATAGAGCGCGCGGCCGTGTGCATCGAGCACGACCTTGACGACATTCGGAGAAAAGATCTCGGCGTTCTCGGTGATCGGATGTGCCGCGGTCGAGAGCGCACATTCGGGATGGGCCGCCAGGTGGGCCGCTACCGCATGCACGAGGCGCGGATCGATGAGCGGTTCGTCGCCCTGCACGTTGACGACAATGGTGTCGTCGGACCAGCCATGTTGCACGGCGACTTCTGCCAGGCGGTCGGTGCCCGTGGGGTGATCGGCGCGCGTCAAGGCAACGCTGAAGCCATGGGCCGAGACGGCGTCGGCAACGCTTTGCGCGTCGGTGGCCACGACGACCTGGCGCGCGCCTGACTCGCGCGCCCGTTCGGCCACGCGTACGACCATCGCCTTGCCGCCCACATCGGCAAGCGGCTTGATCAGCAGGCGCGTCGACGCGAGCCGGGCCGGCACCACGGCGACGAAGTCGACGGCAGCGGCGGCGCTCACGATGCGGACAGGTCGTCGCTCGGCGGCACGGGCGTGCCTTCGACGGACTGACGTGCTTCGTCGGCCAGCATGACGGGAATGCCGTCACGAATCGGATAAGCGAGCTTGTCGGCGTGGCAAATCAGCTCCTGGGCTTTCTTGTCGTACTCCAGGGGACCCTTGCACAACGGGCAGACGAGAATCTCAAACAGTCGGTTGTCCACGCAATTTCTCCACTACCAGTGATACGAGACGCGCATCGAGCGCTGCCTCGGCAGGCACGGCCCACACACGCGGGTCGGACCAGGTGACGCATTTTACTGCATCCTTTTCGGTGATCAGGATGGTGTCGGCCGCCAGGCCATCGAACGGATTCGTGGCGAAGTCGTAATGATCGGGCAGGGCGAGCGTCTCGATCTGCAAGCCGGCGCTGCGCAACGCCGCGAAGAATCGCTCCGGGGCGCCGATACCGGCGGCCGCCAGCACTCGCTTGCCGCGGAAGTGCGAAAGCGGCCGGGTGAGCGACGACTGGCTCACGCACCACGCGTCGCCCAGCGACAGCGTCAGGCGCCAGGTGTTGGGCCAGGCCGGCAATGTCTTGCCGTACGGGTCGTTGATCAAATTGGCGTCGCGCGTTCGCGAGAGCGGTTCGCGCAGCGGACCCGCCGGCAGCAGGAACCAGTTGCCGCCGAGACGATGGTCGAACACCGCGATTTCGACGTCGCGGGCCAGTGCATAGTGTTGAAGCCCGTCGTCGCAAAGAATGACATCGCACTCGGGGTGCGCGGCGAGCAGCGCGCGTCCTCCTTCGACGCGCGCCGGCCAGACCCACACCGGAGCGCCCGTGCGCCTGGCGATGAGCAGCGGTTCGTCGCCGACCGCTTCGGGGCGCGCCGACGGGCTCACTTCGGTCGGGTGTGAAAGCCGTGCCCCATAGCCGCGCGACAGCACGCCCGGCGTGTACCCGTGTGCGCGCAATGCGCTCACCAGTGCAATGACGGTCGGCGTCTTGCCGGTGCCACCCACCGTGAGATTGCCGATCACGACGACAGGCACGGGCAGGCGCGTCGACGTCTTCCAGCCGCGGCGAAAACTCAGACGTCGCCATGCGGCGATCGCTCCGAAGATGCATGACAGCGGCCACAGCAGCCACGCGACGGCGCCGCGCCGCTGCCATTGCATGTCGACCCAGTGCACCAGCGCGCCCGACAGGCGCGGCACCAGCGCACGGGCGCGCGCACCTTGCGCGGCGCGGTGCGCAGGCGAAGTCATCGGGACGGGCGCGCCGTTGTGGCGCGCGCAGCGAAGGTCAGTCGCGATAGCCCGGCTTCGCGTGCGGCCTCCATTACGTTGATGACCGACTGATGGCTGCTTTTCGCATCGGCGTTGATGATGATGACAGGCGCTTGTGCAGCGTCGCTCGCCGGCCCGGCGGCCTGGCGCAGCGCCGCTGTCAGGCTGGCCACGTCACGCTGTGCGAGCGCGTGCCGGTCGATGGCGTAGCTGCCGTCCGCACCGACCGACACCACGATCTGGCGCGGCGGCACCACAGCCTTCTCCGCGTCGGCCGTCGGCAGATTGACCTTGAGCGCGGTGTAACGCGTATAGGTCGTCGTGACCATCAGAAAGATCAGGATGACCAGCAGCACGTCGATGAGCGGGATCAGATTGATCTCGGGCTCGTCGCGTGTGGAGAGGCCTCGACGGAAATTCATCGCGCAACTCTCGGGTCAGTGCCGCGGCAGCGTGGCATCGAGAAAATGGATCGCCTGCGTCTCGAGTTCCACCAGGAAGGCGTCGACGCGTGTGCGGTAATAGCGGTAGAAGATCATCGCGGGAATCGCGATCATCAGGCCGAATCCCGTGTTGTAAAGCGCGACCGAGATGCCGTGCGCGAGCTGCGCCGGGTCGGTCCCCGTGGCGTCTTGCGAGCCGAAGATTTCGATCATGCCGACGACCGTACCGAACAATCCCATCAGCGGGGCGATCGACGCAATGGTGCCGAGCGCCGGCAGAAACCGCTCGAGTTCATGCGCGACGGCGCGCCCGGTCTCCTCGAGGGCTTCCTTCGCGGCGTCGCGCGGCCCCTGTGGATTGTGGGCGACGTAGCGCACGCCCGTGGCGAGCACGCGCCCGAGCAGGGACCCACGCGCCAGCGCCTCGGTGGCCTCCTGCTTGGCACCACGGCGGGCGAGCGTGATCGCGTTCTCGAGAATGCCCGCGGGCAGCACGCGTGCGCGGCGCAGCGACAGGGCGCGCTCCACGATCAGTGCGAGAGCGATGACGGAGGCGATGAGAAGTGGCCAGATGGGCCAGCCGGCGGCCTGGATGACGGCAAACAAAGACGACCTCTTGCTTGTTGCGGGGGATGGGCAAACGAGTCCGCACTGTAGCGTGCAGGGTGGGGATGGGCAAGCACCGTTTTCCACATTGCACGAGCACAAGGATGTGGACAATCGTGGGATACATCCGACAACTCTTTGACGCAGCGGCGCTTTTTGGCTCGTGATTAAAAAATGCGCAGTGAGCTGTTTCAGAAATGAACACCACCCCAAGCTCACGAATCCCGGAAAACCCGCGCAAGCCTGTGGATAACTATGTGCACATGTCCGCGCCTCGGGAGATATCCTGGCCACGGTACCGAAACCCGTCTTTGAGACGGTCCGGATTCATCTCGGAAAGCCAGAGAAATCAAGGGTTTAGATTGTCCGAGCGGGAAATGTCGGGCGTTCGCGCGCGAAAACCCTTAAATTAGCGGGCCTGTGGACAGTTTTTCGTCAGCCAACGCGCATGAACCCATCTTTCGACGACGCCCGGCCCACCGGTGGTGCGGATCGCGTGCTAAGTGTTTCAGATCTGAACAAAGCCGTGGCCGGCGTGCTCGAGCGGAGCTTCCCTCTGGCCTGGGTCAGCGGCGAGATATCGAACTTCACGCGCGCGGCCAGCGGTCATTGGTATTTTTCCATCAAGGACGCCCAGGCGCAGATGCGCTGCGTGATGTTCCGCGGCCGCGCGCAGCATGCCGATTTCATGCCCAAGGAGGGCGATCGCGTCGAAGTTCGCGCCTTGCTGTCGATGTATGTGCCACGCGGCGAAGTGCAACTCAACGTGGAGGCTATCCGTCGCGCCGGACAGGGCAACCTGTACGAGGCGTTCCTGCGACTCAAGGAAAAGCTCGCCGCGGCAGGGCTCTTCGACACCGCCCGAAAGCGCGTGTTGCCAAAGTACGCGCGTCGCGTTGGCGTCGTGACGTCATTGCAAGCCGCCGCGCTGCGCGACGTACTGACCACGCTGGCGCGGCGTGCACCACACGTCGCGGTCGTGGTCTATCCCGCCCCGGTGCAGGGCACCGACGCCGCGGCCCGCCTCGCCGCCGCGCTCGACATCGCCAACGCCCGTCGGGAGGTGGATACGATCCTGCTGTGCCGCGGCGGCGGCTCGATCGAAGACCTCTGGGCTTTCAACGAGGAAGTGCTGGCGCACGCGATTGCGCGAAGCGAACTGCCGGTCGTCTCGGGCGTGGGGCACGAAACCGATTTCACCATTGCGGACTTCGTGGCCGATGTGCGGGCGCCCACGCCGACGGCGGCCGCCGAACTCATCAGTGCCGCGCGCGACGAATGCCTGCGCGAGGTCGACCGCGAGCGCCAGCGTCTTACGCGCGCCATGTGGCGTACGCTCGAGCAGCGCGCCCAGCAACTCGACAGCCTGTCGCGCGGGTTGGTGTCGCCGCGCGAACGTCTGGCGCGTCAGCGCGGCGAGCTCGCGCACTTGTCCGATCGCATGCGGCACGCACTGGAGCGCCCGTTGGCGCAACGTCGGGGCCGCTTCGAGATGTTGCGCCTGCGGCTGGCGCGCGCCGTGCCGGATATTGCGTCGCAACATGAACGCGTGGCATTGCTTGGACAGCGCATGCAGAGTGCCATGTCGCGCCGCGCCGAGCGCACATCGCAGCGTCTGACCGATGCCAGGGCCCAGCTTGAACTGCTCAATCCGCGTCGAACGCTGCAGCGCGGTTATGCCGCGGTGCTCGATGCCAGGGGGCAACCGCTGCGCGACCCCCGTCGGCTGCAACGCGGCCAGCAGGTCACGATGCATTTGGCGCAAGGCGCGGCCGATGTCGGCATTGGTGACGTTCAAGTCAGGCTAGACGATACTTTTTAGGCGTGGCCGGTTCGGGGAATCTGCCAAATCGCAGGGATCGTGCGTCGATTGGCCGGGATCGGCAAACAATCGTCACATTCGACGGGCACATTGCGGGAAGCCAAGTACCCGTTGGGTTTGCGGGGTTATCGCATCTGCCCTAGAATCGATGGCTCCGGATAACGCAAATCGGGTTCCCCTCAGAGCACAAAGGACAATTGCCATGGAACACAAGCTCCCTGAACTGCCGTACGCCATCGATGCACTGGCGCCGACCATCTCCAAGGAAACGATGGAGTATCACTACGGCAAGCACCACCAAGCCTATGTGACCAACTTGAACAACCTGATCAAGGGCACCGAATTCGAAAACGCCAGCCTCGAAGACATCATCAAGAAGTCGTCGGGCGGCGTGTTCAACAATGCAGCCCAGGTGTGGAACCACACCTTCTTCTGGAACACCCTGACGCCCAAGAGCAGCGGCGCACCGGCTGGCGATCTGGCCAAGGCCATCGATGCCAAGTGGGGTTCGTTCGACGCCTTCAAGGAAGCCTTCACGAAGTCGGCCGTGGGCAACTTCGGTTCGGGCTGGACGTGGTTGGTGAAGAAGGCCGACGGTTCGCTCGACATCGTGAACACGAGCAACGCCGCAACCCCGCTCACCACGACCGACAAGCCGATCATCACGATCGACGTGTGGGAGCACGCTTACTACATCGACTACCGCAACGCCCGTCCGAAGTTTGCCGAGGCATTCTGGACGCTGGTTAACTGGGATTTCGCCGCGAAGAACTTCGCGTAATCGAACGTCCCGGACTTTGCCGGTCGACAATGGCGAATCGCGCACTCCGATGTGCGGTTCGTGACGCGATGCCGCGTCAGGCGCCCAACCCGAGCGCGCGACGCTGCCGGCAATCGAAAAGCCCACCGCTTGCGGTGGGCTTTTTTCGTTTTCAGCGGTTGCAGGATCGCGCGGATGTGAGGTGGACTTGATCGACATCAACGTTTGGCGATGCGACCCTCGATAGAGTGAGAGCTCCAAACGCGAAGAACGACTTATGCCAGACCCTGCGCCAACCGCTTGTGATCCTTCCGTTGATCCCCTTCCCGAGCGCCATGCGCACCGCGCGGGCCCGGAGGTGGCAGCGGTAGACCCCCGGCCCGTCGCGCCGTACCGGAGCCGGCTCGCCGATGCCCGGCTCATGCGCAGTTTGCCGAGTGCGGCATGGACGTTGTTCCGTCTGGCCGAACACAAGCGTGGTGGTACCGCCACTCACATGTGGCGCGTGGGTACGCTCGCGTGGCGTTTCGCGAAGTCGCTGGAATTGCCCGCCGTGGAGGCGCAGGCGCTCGGCCTCGCGGCGGCGCTGCATGACACGGGCAAGCTCTGCATTCCCAATACGATTCTGGAAAAGCCGGGCAAGCTGTCGCCCGACGAGACGCAGGTGATGCGGATGCATCCCCGGCTCGGCGCCGACATGCTTCGCGCCATTGGCGGGGCGGCGTGCGAACTGGCCGCCTCCGTGGCGCTCACCCATCACGAGCGTTACGACGGCCTCGGGTATCCGCATGGGCTGTCGGGAAATCGCATCCCGCTGGCGGGGCGTATCGTTGCCATCGTCGACGTGTTCGATGCGCTCGCGAGTCATCGGCCGTATCGGGCCGCGCTCAGCCCGACGCAAATCGTCGGTGCGATGCTCGCCGAACGGGGGCGTCACTTCGATCCGTGGCTGCTCGACCGCTTTCTCGAACGATCACTCACATCCGCGCTCGGCGTATCGAGCGGCGCGCGCTGAGCGCGCCCCCCGGCATCCCGACGATCAGCGCGGGAGGCCGGAGATCTTCATGCCCGGTCCAATGCCCCGCTTCCTGAACCAGCCCTGGTTCATTTCGAGCGCGTAGCGCACGGCGGCACGCGGGCAGTGGTTATCTTCGGTCTGCGGGGCCATGTCCTCGATGTTCACGATCGTGCCGTCGTCGGCGAGAAAGGCGATGGACAGCGGCAGGTCGGTGTTTTTCATCCAGAAGCAGTGACCGGCACGTTGTTCGAACACGAACAGCATGCCGGCGTTGTCGGGCATGGTCTTGCGATACATCAGACCCTGCTCGCGATCGGCTTCGTTGGCGGCCACTTCAGCCTTGATCAGATACATGCCGGCGGAAAGCTGGACGGTGGGAAACTGACCGGGTTGTTTGATCTGCGCGACGGCGCTCGTCGGCGCAAGGGCCATGACGGCGGCGGAGGCGGCAAACGCGGCGCTGGCGGCAAGCGCGGCCAGTTGACGTGAAATCCGGATCACGAACGACTCCTGAAAGATCGGGGGAACGTCAGAGGAAGGCGGATCATTGTAGCCGCCGGACGAAAAAAAAGCAGGTTGCGAGAGCAACCTGCTTGTTACCGCACGTTGCGCAGACAGGCTGCGCCACGCGGGACTTACTTGCTGGCAGCGGCCGGCGCTTCAGCAGCCGAAGCCTTCTTTGCCGACTTCTTGTGCGACTTCTTGTGCGTCGACTTCTTCTTTGCAGCCGGCTTGCTTGCGGCGGCCGGAGCAGCACCCGCGTCAGCGGCCGGAGCCGAAGCTTGAGCGAACACGCCAGTTGCGAACAGGCCAGCGACCAGGGCAGCGATCAGTTTTTTCATGAGATTCCTCGTTGAAGCTCGATGTTGGGGTGATGTACTCGTTGACCCGCGAAGTGAGTCATCTCCTTTAACGTCCGTTCAGAACATCGGTTGACAACCCACCCGCAGTTTTTTTCGAACACAAGTATTACGGCTTGTTACCGACCGGGGGTTGGACAGCCTTCTTGCCGGTCTTCTTGTGGTGATGCTTTTTGTGCTTGGCCTTCTTCGCCGGAGCGGCATGGGTAGCCGCTGCCGGTGCCGCCGGAGCGGGCGCTGCCGCTGCAGGCGCCGCCGGTGCGACAGGCGCCGTGGCCGGCGCCGATTGTTGGGCCATCGCGGCGCCGGACACGATCAGGCCGGCGGTCAATGCGAGCAGCAGTTTGTTCATGACTTGGTTTCCTCGTTTCAGTTCGTGGTGCGTATGTTGCGCACCTGTTCCCTCAACGAGATGAGCGATCGCGGCGTTGACCGGAAAGTGTAAGTATTTGTTGCGGCAGTTCGCACCATTGTCCTGGCGCCAGGTTCAGCGCAAAGACGTCGACCGGACCGATGGCCACGCGCACAAGTCGCAGGGTCGGTTTGCCCACGGCGGCCGTCATGCGTCTGACCTGACGGTTCTTGCCTTCGACCAGCGTGATCTCCAGCCAGTGGGTCGGAATGCTCGCGCGATAGCGGATGGGCGGATGGCGAGGCCACAGCGCCTGCGGCTCGGGAATCTCGCGGGCGTCGCAGGGCAGGGTGACGAAATCGCCCAGATCGAGACCGGCGCGCAGGCGAGCGACAGCCGTTTCTTCGTAAGCCCCTTCGACCTGCGCCCAATAGGTCTTGGGCAACTTGCGTTCCGGTTCGGCGATCCGCGCCTGAAGGCGACCATCGTCGGTGAGCAGCAGCAGTCCTTCGCTGTCGGCATCGAGGCGACCCGCCGGATACACCCCGGGCTGCGCGATGCATTCGGCGAGTGTCGGGCGGGTGGGATGCGGCGAGAACTGACAGATCGTGCCGAAGGGTTTGTTGAGTGCGAGAAGTGTCATACCGGTAGCGCAAAATCGGAGAGTGCCGACGAACATGCCCGCCATGCGGCAGGGCATCTGAACGCAATATGCGTTCTCGACCTGCTGGTCAGCCCCGCCATGTTAATGCATAATCGGGAACGTAAGTCTTATGTCTTATATAAGACTTGTCTTGCGTCACGCGCACTTTACGATGCAGTGACTACAATAGGGACGAAATACGTCGAGCGTTCCCCCGGGCGCATTTGGCGAGCGCAGTCCGATTTTTCCATTGGAGCCCCACCATGTCGTATCAGCACATCAAGGTACCGGCCGGCGAGAAGATCACCGTCAACAAGGATTTCTCGCTGAACGTGCCGGACAATCCGATCATCCCGTACATCGAGGGAGACGGCACGGGCGTGGACATTACGCCGGTGATGCTCAAGGTCGTCGATGCGGCCGTGGAAAAGGCCTATGGCGGCAAGCGCAGGATCAGCTGGATGGAAGTCTACGCGGGAGAAAAGTCCACGCGTATCTATGGCCCCGATGTGTGGCTGCCCGACGAAACGATGCAGGCCGTGAAGGACTATGTCGTGTCGATCAAGGGGCCGTTGACGACACCGGTGGGGGGCGGCATCCGATCGCTCAACGTGGCGTTGCGCCAGCAACTCGACTTGTACGTCTGCCTGCGTCCGGTGCAGTACTTCAAGGGCGTTCCGTCGCCGGTGCGACACCCCGAGAAGATCAACATGGTGATCTTCCGCGAGAACTCGGAGGACATCTACGCCGGCATCGAGTGGGAGGCGGAATCGGCGGGGGCGAAGAAGCTGATCGCGTTTTTGCGAAATGAAATGGGCGTCACCAAGATCCGCTTTCCGGAAACCTCCGGCATCGGTGTGAAGCCGGTTTCGCGCGAGGGCACGGAGCGCCTGGTACGCAAGGCAATCCAATACGCGATCGACAATAACCGCGACACCGTGACGCTCGTGCACAAGGGCAACATCATGAAGTTCACGGAGGGCGGGTTCCGTGATTGGGGATATGCGCTCGCCAAGAACGAATTCGGTGCGACGGAGATCGACGGCGGGCCGTGGTGCAAGGTGAAGAACCCGAAGACCGGCAAGGAAATCACGATCAAGGATTCGATTGCCGACGCGTTCCTGCAACAGATTCTGCTGCGTCCGGCCGAGTACGACGTGATCGCCACGCTGAATCTGAACGGCGATTACATTTCCGATGCGCTCGCGGCGCAGGTCGGGGGCATCGGTATCGCGCCGGGCGCGAACCTGTCGGATTCAGTCGCGATGTTCGAAGCCACGCACGGCACGGCGCCGAAATACGCTGGCAAGGACTACGTGAATCCAGGGTCGGAAATCCTCTCGGCGGAGATGATGCTGCGCCATATGGGATGGACGGAAGCGGCGGACCTGATCATCGCGTCGATGGAGAAGTCGATCCTCTCGAAGAAGGTCACCTATGATTTTGCCCGTCTCATGGAAGGCGCGACGCAAGTGTCCTGTTCAGGCTTCGGTCAGGTGATGATCGAGAACATGTAATCCAATATTTCGGATCGCTGAACAACCCCGCCACCGATTGGATTAGGCGGGGTTTTTTTATTGACGTCGAACGCAAGCGCTTCGCAGCGAACCGCCCGGCAATTCCGAGCCGTCCTGCGCGTCGCGTCGGCTAGTTCACGACGATCGTCGTCGTTACGCGGTGGTCGCCGGTGGTGGGGGTGTGGCTACCGAGTTCGCGTGGGAAGCCTACGGTCCAGGTGACCACGTCGGTGCCGGGCGATTTCCCGGCCTGGTACCAGACCACCATGCCGGGAAATCGCATGCTTTCGCAGCGCTGCCCGGCCGGCACCGTGTAGTCGATCCATTCGGGGATCACTTCGCCGAGCGTGGGCGTCGAGTCGAGTTCGAACGTTGGCTGGCCGAGCGAGCGGCAAAGCACGCTGTAGTTGGGCTGCACCCAGATCGCTGCCTTCTCGCCGGCGGCAACCGTAAGCGTGATTTCCTTCGGAGGATACGGGGGAAGCGTTGACTGAGCGCGCGGCGCGCCAGGTGCCAGCGCAAGCATGGCCAGGGCCATCGCGCGCCATGCGGTCTTGGTGGTATCCATGGCGGATCTCCCACCCCCCTTGACTGCCGACGCGGAGCGTTCTCCTCGCTCCTGCCTGCCGTCGGCAAGATGCTTCCATTACAGTGCACGCACGCGCACAAGGCAAGGCGCGGCGCTGCGGGCGCATCACCGACCGTCGAAGCATGCGGCCAGACGCTGCGCCTCGAAAGCCTGCACCACGTGATCGACGAAGACCCGGGTGCGCAGGGGAAGCTGCTTCTTGTTCGAGTAATAGATGAACACGCCGCCGTACTCTTCGTACCATCCCGGCAGAAGTCTGCGAATGCGACCCGACGCGAGCAATGGCGCCGCATGCGGCATCGGCAGCAGTGCGACCCCGTAGCCAAGCGCAACCGCGTGCGCCATCGCCTCGGGATCGTCGAAGATCATGCGCGTGCGCGCCTCGATGTTGACGCGCTCGCCCAGCGCGTTGCGCAAGTCCCAGGCGCGCAGCCGCCCGGTCGCACCGGAGCGCCGGATCACGGCATCGAACGACGCCAGCGCGGACGGATGCACGGGTGTCTCGCGTTCGGCCATATAGCCGGGCGACGCACAGATGACCGCATAGGTTGGCGCGAGCCGTCGCGCGATCACACCGGGCGTGAGCTCGATCCCGCCGCCGATGGCGGCATCGAAGCCTTCGGCCACGACATCCACGCTTCGGTTGTCGAAGCGCCAGTCGGGCACGATCTCAGGGTAGCGGGCGAGAAAGTCGCCGAGCAACGGCAAGAGGTACTGACGCCCGAACGCGTGCGCCACGCTGACCTTGAGCATGCCGGATGGCGCGCTCTCGCGCTCGGCGGCGCGGGCAAACGCGTCGGTCAGCGCCGCGAATGGCGCGTCGACGTCGAGCAGGAACCGCTCGCCGCCCGCCGTGAGCGTCAGGCTGCGCGTGCTGCGGTGAAACAGGCGCAAACCGAGTTGCGCCTCCAGACGCGCCACATTCTTGCTCACGGCCGCGGGCGTCATCCCCAACCGGCGCGCGGCGGCGGAAAAACTTCCGGCGCGGGCGCTGAGCACGAAAGACTCGATCAGATGCATGGCATCCATCGCTCACCTGTTCCAATTGGTTGAAATTGATGATCGGTATTATCGTCTAGTTGAGATGTAATTCGCCAATCATACTGGCTCCACTTCTCAACCCAGTGGAGCAATGACATGGCAACGAACTTTCAAGGCAAGGTGGCATTCGTGACGGGGGGCTCGCGCGGGATTGGCGCGGCCGTGGTGCGGCGACTGGCCGACGGCGGCGCGGCCGTCGCGTTCACGTTCAAGGGATCGAGGGCGGCCGCCGAGGATCTGGTCGCTGAAATCGAGGCCTCGGGCGGGCGCGCGCTTGCCTTGCATGCCGACGCGGGCGACGCCGCCGCATTGACGCAAGCGGTGAATGAGGCGGCGCTTCGGTTCGGCAGGATCGACATTCTCGTGAACAACGCCGGTGTGTTTTCCATGGCATCGATCGCGGACATTCCGGTCGAAGAGTTCGACCGCATGCTCAACGTCAACGTGCGCGCCGTGTTCATCGCATCGCAGGCGGCGCTTGCGCACATGGGCGAGGGCGGGCGCATCATCAACATCGGCTCGTGCAACGCCGAGCGCATGCCGTTCGCCGGCGGTGCGACCTACGCGATGAGCAAGGCTGCGCTGGTCGGGCTGGTCAAAGGGATGGCGCGCGATCTCGGTCCGCGAGGCATTACCGTGAACAACGTGCAACCGGGGCCGACGAACACCGACATGAATCCGGCTGCCGGCGATTTCGCGGGGGCGATGCACGATCTGATGGCGCTCAAGCGCCACGCCCGCCCAGAGGAAATCGCGGCGATGGTGGCATATGTCGCGAGCGAGGAGGCAGGGTTCGTGACCGGCGCGAGTCTCACCATCGACGGCGGATTCAACGCCTGAGTCGTGACCCGGCAGGTCGCGTGCCGCGCGCGCAAGCCCGTGGCCGCGACGTCGGCGCCGCCGACGCGCCCGACATGGGGCGTGGGCCGATGCCGTGCTCGGCGTCGCTCACTCCGAGAAGTGTTCGAACAGCAGCGTGCGCATCCATTGGCTTGCCGGTTCCTGGTGATACCGGGCGTGCCAGAAGAGGTTGATCTGGACGTCGGGCACGTCGAGCGGGTGGTCGACGTAACGCAGGCCGAAGTGCTGCGCGCTTCGCTGGGCAAACTTTTCGGTCACGGTGGCAATCAGGTCGGTCGCATGCAGGATGTCGGCCAGCGCGACGAAGTGCGGCACGCGCAGCCGGATGTTGCGATGCACGTGGGCGCGTGCCATGAATTCGTCGACCTGGCCATGTCCGGTGCCCGCGGCGACCACCATCACCTGCTCGGCGCGTTCGAAATCGTCGCGCGTCATCCGTGTCTGCTTCGGTCGATCCAGCGGATGTCCCGGCCGGAACATGCAGACATATTTCTGGCGGAAGAGCCGCCGCTGGAAGAAGCCTGCCGTGAGATCCGGCAAATGCCCCACCGCGAGGTCGACCTGACCGGCCGCCATTTCCTCCTGCAGATTCACCGCCGTATTACGCACGGTGCTGACGGTGATCCCCGGCGCCCGCTCGCCCAGCGCATGCATGAGTTTCGGCAGGAAGTGCACCTCGCCGATGTCCGTCATGGCGATCCGGAACGCGCGCCGGCTGGTCGCCGGATCGAAGGCAAGCTGACGGTTGAAGACGCCGTGCAGGGCGTCGAGCGCCGCCGCGATGGGCTCGGCCAGCGCGACGGCCATCGGCGTGGGCAGCATGCCGCGCGATGTACGGATGAACAGCTCGTCGTTGAACAGCTTGCGCAGGCGCGCGAGCGAATTGCTGACCGCTGGTTGCGTAACACCCAGGGCCTCGGCCACGCGTGACACGCGTCTTGCGTTGTACAGGTGCTGAAAGACGACCAGCAGGTTCAGATCAACGGAATGGAGGTCCATGGGCGTGCCGGGTCGTTCGGTGAGATCACTGGAATTTATGAGGCATATAAACGAGATTCTATTGGTTTATATCAAGGGTTGCGCGATGCTGTCTGCAAACGGCGTCGAAACGCCATGCGCGGTGCATCGAGTGCACCGTCGGAACGGAGACAACCCCCATGCAAGTTCACGTGCAGCCGCTCGGCGAGCGCCTCGAGGTCACACCTGGCGATAACCTGCTCAAGACGCTGACCGAGCGTCAGATCCCGATTTCCTACAGTTGTCTGTCCGGCCGATGCGGCACATGCCGTTGCCGGGTCCTGTCGGGCGACGTGCGCCAGGCCGACGGGGTCGAGTACCGTCACCACGACGAACATTCCCAGGGCGAAGGCGAGCGCCACGTGCTGGCCTGCCAGTCGACGGTGCATGGCGATTGCGAGATCGAGTTGCCGGAAGTCGACGAAGTCGTCGTGCATCCCGCGAAGATCCTCAAGGCGACGGTGCTCGCCATCGAAACGCTCACGCACGATATCAAACGTCTGGTCCTCAAGCCGGCGAAGCCGCTCAGCTTCTCGCCGGGGCAATACGCCACGCTGCAATTCACGCCCGCGCATATCCGCCCGTATTCGATGGCCGGACTCGACGCCGACGAAACGCTCGAGTTTCACATCCGCCGCGTGCCGGGCGGCGCGGTGACCGGCTACGTCGCCGAGCAACTCGAAGTGGGAGATGCGGTTCGCGTATCCGGCCCGCTGGGTACGTCGTATCTGCGTACCCGCCACGCGGGGCCGATGCTTTGCGTGGCTGGCGGGACGGGGCTCGCGCCGGTGCTCTCCATCGTGCGCGGCGCGGTGGCTCGCGGCATGACCAATCCCATCGAAATCTACGTCGGTGCCCGTTCGCCGGACGACGTGTACGGTCTTGCGTGGCTGCGCGAGCTCGCGTCGCGGCACGCGGGCATTCGCCTGCACGTGGTGACGACCACGGCGGCGGCCGACGCGGGTGCGCCGCGTGACGAGGCATTCCGTGTCGGACATGTGACGGAGGCGATCGCGGCCGATTTCGTCTCGCCCGATGCGCTGGGCGGATGGCGCGCCTACCTGTGCGGTGCCCCGCCGATGGTCGAGGCCGCCACGCGATTGCTGCGCGAGCGCGGTATCGACGCCGCGCATATCTACGCCGACGCGTTCTACGCCAAGGCCGCCTAGGCGCGCAAAGGGCGTTCGGCCCAGGCGGGCGGCGGACGTGCACGTGCGCACTGTCGACCACGTCGTGTGAGCGCCGACCGGCCTGACGTTTCGCCGTATCGATGGATTTCGCATACCCAAAGGAGACAATCGTGAGTACCACACCGCAGACCGGGTTCGACCCGGCGCCGTCCGACAGCCAGTCGGCAACGGACATCTGGCCTGGCGAGGGATCGAGCCGCATTCCGTTTCGCGTCTATACGGACGAGCAGCTCTATCGCCGGGAACTCGAGCAGTGCTTCTATCGCAAGCACTGGAACTACGTCGGGCTGGAGGCCGAGGTGCCCGGGCCGGGCGACTTCAAGCGCACGGTGATCGGCGAGCGCTCGGTCATCGTCACGCGCGACGCCACGGGCGACATCAACGTGGTCGAGAACGTGTGTGCGCATCGCGGCATGAAGTTCTGTCGGGAAAAGCGCGGCAATCGCACCGATTTCCATTGCCCGTATCACCAGTGGAACTACGACCTCAAGGGCAATCTTCAGGGCGTGCCGTTCCGTCGGGGCGTGAAGCAGGACGGCAAGGTCAACGGCGGCATGCCGAAGGATTTCAAGCCCGAGGAGCATGGGTTGACCAAGCTGAAGGTCGCCACGCGCGGTGGCGTGATCTTCGCGTCGTTCGATCACGAGGTCGAATCGCTCGAAGACTTCCTCGGGCCGGAGATCTGCGCCTATTTCGACCGGTTGTTCGACGGGCGCAAGCTCAAACTGCTGGGCTATAACAAGCAGCGCATCCCGGGCAACTGGAAGCTCATGCAGGAGAACATCAAGGACCCGTATCACCCGGGGCTGCTGCATACCTGGTTCGTCACGTTCGGCCTGTGGCGCGCCGATAACAAGTCGCGTCTCGTGATGGACGCGCAAGGTCGCCACGCGGCCATGATTTCGACGCGCGGCCAGGGCGGTGGCGGAGAGGTGACCTCGGGCGTGTCGAGTTTCAAGGAATCGATGTCGCTCAACGACATGCGGTTTCTCGACATCGTTCAGGAAGACTGGTGGAAGGGCCCGACGGCCGTGCTCATGACACTGTTCCCCAGCGTGATCCTCCAGCAACAGGTCAATTCGGTGTCGACGCGCCACATCCAGCCGCGCGGGCCCAATGCGTTCGACTTCGTCTGGACACACTTTGGCTTCGAGGACGACACCGAGGAAATGACCCAGCGCCGTTTGCGCCAGGCGAACCTGTTTGGGCCGGCAGGCTTCGTTTCGGCCGACGACGGCGAGGCGATCGAGTGCTCGCAGGAGGGCTTCGCGCAGAAGCCGTGGCACCGCGTCATCGCCGAGCTGGGCGGCACTGGCGTGGAGAACACGGACCACATGGTGACCGAGACGCTGATTCGCGGCATGTACGCCTATTGGCGCCGTGTGATGGACGTTTGAGGAGACGACCGATGGTGGATTTCACAAACGTTCAGGAGACTC
>OFTX01000675.1_pt1 | contig 16120 bp, 15 predicted proteins | sample 1775051 | NCBI WGS metagenome assembly OFTX01 (sample SAMN08195772, study PRJEB24354) | sludge metagenome | isolation source: sludge from phenol fed wastewater aerobic bioreactor A | place: India: Nagpur | collected 2016-09-15
AGGGTTTCATCGAAGATGCGGCCCTTGGACAAAGCAAGCGTGATCACGATTGCGTCTCCTTTTTTTCAAGCGTGATCACGATTGCGCCTCCTGTGTTTCAAGCGTGATCATGCGGCGACCCTCTCGATGTCGGCGCCCAGGCCGCGCAGCTTTTCTTCCATCTGGTCGTAGCCGCGGTCCAGGTGGTAGATGCGGTCGACCACGGTCTCGCCCTCGGCCACCAGGCCGGCGATGACCAGGCTGGCCGAAGCGCGCAGGTCGGTCGCCATCACGCGCGCGCCCGACAGGCGGGCGCCGCCGGCCACGGTGGCGACGCGGCCGTCGACCATGATCTCGGCGCCCAGGCGCATCAGCTCGTTGACGTGCATGAAGCGGTTCTCGAAGATGGTCTCGGTCACGCTCACCGTGCCCTGCGCCACCAGGTTCAGCGTCATGAACTGCGCCTGCATGTCGGTCGGGAAACCCGGGTACTCCATGGTGCGAAAGCCCTGCGCCTTCAGCCGGGCGCCGCCGCCGCTGGCCACGCGGAGGCCATCGGCCTCGGCCGTGACCTGCACGCCGGCGTCGCGCAGCTTGTCGATCACCGCCTCCAGGTGGTCGGCGCGCGCGTGCCGCAGCAGCGCCTGGCCGCCACAGGCGGCCACCGCGCACAGGAAGGTGCCGGCCTCGATGCGGTCGGCCACCACGCGGTGCGTGCAGCCGTGCAGGCGATCGACGCCCTGCACGCGGATGTGGCTGGAGCCTTGGCCCTCAATGCGCGCGCCCATCTTGATGAGCAGCTCGGCCAGGTCGCTCACCTCGGGCTCCTGCGCGGCGTTTTCGAGTACCGTCTCGCCCTCGGCCAGGCAGGCGGCCATCAGCAGGTTCTCGGTGCCGGTGACGGTGACCATGTCGGTGGTGATGCGCGCGCCGGTGAGGCGCGTGCGGCCGGCCGGCAGGCGCGCCTCCATGTAGCCGTGCTCGACGGTGATCTCGGCGCCCATGGCCTGCAGGCCCTTGATGTGCTGGTCGACCGGGCGCGAGCCGATGGCGCAACCGCCGGGCAGCGACACCCGCGCGCGGCCGAAGCGCGCCAACAGCGGCCCCAGCACCAGCACCGAGGCGCGCATGGTCTTGACCAGCTCGTAGGGCGCCTCGGGCTCGAGCGTGTCGGGCGCGGCAAAGCCCATGCCGCCGCGCTCGCCATGGGTTTCGACGAGCACGCCCATGTGCTCGAGCAGGCGGCGCATGGTGCGCACGTCGTGCAGGCGCGGCACGTTGGTGAGCTGCACCGGCTCGCTCGTCAGCAGCGCCGCGCACATTTCGGGCAGGGCGGCGTTCTTGGCGCCCGAGATCGTCACCGTGCCCGAAAGCGGGCGTCCGCCGTGGATGAGCAATTGATCCATCGTGACCGTTATTCTTCAGTCAAATCGGCCTCCAGCGCCCGTCAATCAAGCGCCATCAGCTATCAAATATATAGTATTACTGGCCCTGCGCCGCCCATTCGGCGGGCGTGAAGGTGCGCATGGACAGCGCGTGCACCGCCTCGGACTGCATCTGGCTTTCCAGCGTGGCGTAGACCAGCTGGTGGCGCGCGATGGTGCGCTGGCCCTCGAACCGCGGCGAGACGATGACGGCGAACCAGTGGCGGCCGTCGCCCTCCACCTGCACATGCTCGCAGGGCAGGCCGGCGGCGATGATCTGTTGGATTTGTTCAGCGTCCATGAGGGTCAGTTTCTGAGTTTGTAGCCGGTCTTCAGCAGGTGCAGCGTCAGCGCCGACACCGCCAGCACGCTGACCACCGCCACGCCCAGGCTGAACCAGGGCGAGACGTCGCTGACGCCGAAGAAGCCGTAGCGAAAGCCGTCGATCATGTAGAAGAACGGGTTGAAGCGGCTCACCGTCTGCCACACGGCGGGCAGGGTGTGAATGGAGTAGAACACACCGGCCAGAAAGGTCATGGGCATGACGATGAAGTTCTGGAACACCGCCATCTGGTCGAACTTGTCGGCCCACAGCCCGGCCAGCAGGCCCAGCACGCCCATCAGCAGCGCGCCCAGCACGGCAAAGGCGAGAATCCAGCCCAGTGCCGCGGCCTGCGGCGGCGCATACCACAGGGTGACCAGGTACACGCCCACGCCCACCATCAGCCCGCGCAGCACGGCGGCGCCGACGTAGGCGATGAACCAGTGCCAAGCGTTCAGCGGCGTCAGCAGCAGGAACACCAGGTTGCCCATGATCTTGCTTTGCACCAGGCTGGAGGCGCTGTTGGCAAAGGCGTTCTGCAGCACGCTCATCATCACCAGGCCGGGCACCAGGAAGGCCACGTAGCCCACGCCCGGATAAACCTGCACGCGCCCCTGCAGCACGTGGCCGAAGATCAGCAAATACAGCACGCTGGTCAGCACCGGCGCGGCGATGGTCTGGGTGGCGACGCGCCAAAAGCGCAGCACCTCCTTGGTCAGCAGCATCTTCCAGCCGTCCTCGGGGGCCGGCAGGGCGTGCAGGTGGGGGGCGCCGGGGTGCGCGGCGGGGGTGATGGCCTGTTCGGTGCTCATTGCGCATGCTCCAGTGCCGGCACCGCCGCCGGGGCCGGGCCGCTCATCAGCTGGATGAACACGTCCTCCAGGTCGGCCTTGCGGATTTCGAGGTCCTCGATGCGCACGCCGGCCTCGCGCAGCGCGGCCAGGTGGTGCTCCACCTCGGCCGCCATGGGCGCGGGCAGCTCGACGATGCGCCCGGTGACGCGCGCCTGCGCCGCCAGCGCGGGCGGCAGGGCGTCGTCGGTCTTGAAGTGCAGCACCTTGGCCGCTGCCTTGGCCAGCAGCGCGCTGGTGCGGTCCAGCGCGATCACGCGCCCCAGCTTGAGCATGGCGATGCGCTGGCACAGCGCCTCGGCCTCCTCCAGGTAGTGCGTGGTCAGCAGCACGGTGTGGCCGCGCCGGCTGAGGTTGGAGATGAACTGCCACAGGGTCTGGCGCAGCTCGACGTCGACGCCGGCGGTGGGCTCGTCCAGCACGATGACGGGCGGCTTGTGCACCAGCGCCAGGCCCACCAGCACGCGCCGCTTCATGCCGCCCGACAGCTGGCGCATGTTGGCGCCGGCCTTGTCGGACAGGCCCAGGCCGTCGAGCAGCTCGTCGATCCAGTCGTCGCTGTGGCGCAGGCCGAAGTAGCCGGCCTGAAAGCGCAGCGCCTCGCGCACGGTGAAAAAGGGGTCGAACACCAGCTCCTGCGGCACGATGCCCAGGTGCCGGCGCGCCGCCACGAAGTCCTTCTGCACGTCGTAGCCATGCACCAGCACGCGCCCACCGCTGGCGCGCGCCAGGCCGGCCAGGATGGAAATCAGGGTCGTCTTGCCGGCGCCGTTGGGCCCCAGCAGGCCAAAGAACTCGCCCTCCTCGATGTCGAAGCTGACGTCGTCGAGGGCCTTGAACGGGGGTGGAGCGTGTTTCCCGGTGCTGGCGTAGACCTTGGAAACCGATTGAAAGCTGATCGCGGGCATGAAGCCCTCGATTGTACGATTTTGGGGGTTTTCAGACCGGGGTTGCGGCCTCGGGCAACAAGGCGCCCACGCCGTACAGGCCGGCCAGGGTGCGCAGCCGCGGCGCCAGGCCGCGCACGGCCAGCGTGTGGCCGGCGTGGCGGCAGCTGCGGCGCAGGCCCAGCAGCACGGCCAGGGCCGAGGAATCGAAGCGCTCCAGCGCGGTGGCGTCGACCACCACCTCGGGGCCGGGCTCGACCGCCGCCGCCTGGCGCAGCATCGCCAGCGCGGCGCGGGCCTGCACGTGGGTCAATTCGGCCGGCAGCACCAGCATGGTCAGCGCTTGTCGGCAGAGGCCGTGGCGTTGGCCTGGTTGCGCTCGTCCAGCGCCTTGATCAGGCCGTCGATGCCCGACTTGTTGATCTGCTCGGCGAACTGCGAGCGGTAGTTGGCCACCAGCCACACACCCAGCACGTTCAGGTCGTAGATCTTCCAGCCCGCGCCCTGGCCGGGCGTGCGCTCCAGCCGGTAGTCCAGCTCGATCGGGTCGCCCCGGCCGATCACCTCGGTGCGCACCGTCACCTCCTTGTCGTCGGCGCCGGCGCGCAGCGGCTTGACCTCGACCTTCTGATCGCTGACCTGCTTGAGCGCGCCGGCGTAGGTGCGCACCAGCAGCACCTTGAAGGCGGTCTGCAGCTGCTGGCGCTGCTCGGGCGTGGCGCGGCGCCAGGCCGGGCCGGTGGCCGAAGCGGTCATGCGCACGAAGTTGACGTTGGGCATGATCTTGCTGTCGACCACGCTGATCACGCGGTCGATGTCGCCGTTCTGCAGCGCCTTGTCGCTGCGGATGAGGGCCAGCACCTCGTTGGACAGGCGGCCGATCATGGCGTCGGGCGCCTCGTCGGCGGCCCAGGCGCCGCTCGCGCCGGCCAGCAGCGCCAAGGCGGCGGCGGAAGATTGCAGGAAACGGCGGCGTTCGGTCAGGCTCATGTTCATCGTCGGTATCGTCGGGGCGCCACGCGGGGCGGATCGGTCAAGCATAAACCGGGCACCCGGGCGCGGGGTGACAAGGCGTTGCACGCGCCGCGCCCCCTTATTGGGCGGGCGTGGCGGGCGGCGCGCTGGCGGGCGGCTCGTCGAGGTCGTAGCGCTCCTCGTCGACCGGCTCGCCGTCGCGCACGTCGTTGCGGCGCTTTTGCAGGAAGGCGTCACGCTGGAAGCTGTAGGGATCCAGCGCGGCCTGGTTCAGCAGCTGCTCCACCCCCAGCAGGCGCGCACGCGTGTCGACCGCCTCCAGCACCGTGAGCGAATTGCGCACCGGCACGTCGTTGATCTGCCCCTGCGGGCGGCCCAGGTAGTCGACCGGCAGGGCGATGGTGTCGCGCAGGGTGGACGGGCCCAGCAGGGGCAGCACCAGGTAAGGGCCGGAGTCGGCGCCCCAGTAGCCCAGGGTCTGGCCGAAGTCCTCGCGGTGGCGCACCAGGTGCATCTCGGTGGCCGGATCGAACAGGCCGCCGATGCCGATGGTGGTGTTGACCACCACGCGCCAGAACGAGTTCAGCGCGCCCTCGGGTTTGGCCTGCAGCACGTTGTTGACGAAGGACCAGACGTCGCCCAGGTTGCCGAAGAAGTTGCCCACGCCAGTGCGCACCGGGCTGGGCAGCACCTCCTTGTAGACGGTGGCCACCGGCTTGATCACCGCCTTGTCCACGCCGTCGTTGAAGCTGGTCATGGCGCGGTTGTAGCTCTCCCACGGGTCGCGCGGGTCGGGGTGCGCCACGGTGGCGCAGCCGGCCAGCAGCAGGGCAGCCAGCAAACCCGCCGCCGCCCCCACGCGGCGCAGGGCCGTCGCTGTGTTGAATGTCATGTTTGAAATCTGCCCATCTGCCGGCGCGCACCCAGGTCTGGCGCGCCGGTCCTCACTCTTGAACCGTCTACTTGCCCTTGCCGGGCGCCGGCTTGCCGCCCGCCTCGGAAGAGCTGCCGCTGGCCGCGCTGTTGTAGAGAAACTGGCTGATCAGGTTCTCCAGCACCACCGCCGACTGCGTGTTGCTGACATTATCGCCAGCCTTCAGGTTGGTGTCCGACGCGCCCGCCTCGATGCCCACGTACTGCTCGCCCAGCAGCCCGCTGGTCAGGATCTTGAGCGAGCTGTCGCTGGGAAACTTGTAGCGCGTGTCCATGTCGAGTGCCACCTGCGCCTGAAAGCGCTCGTCGTCGAAGCCGATCGAGGCCACCCGCCCGACCACCACGCCGGCGCTCTTGACCGCCGCCTTGGGCTTGAGGCCGCCGATGTTGTCGAAGTGCGCCGTCACCCGGTAGGTGGACTGCCAGCTCAGCGACAACAGGTTGGCCGACTGCAGTGCCAGAAACACCAGCGCCGCCAGCCCCAGCATCACGAACAGGCCGACCCAGACGTCATTCTTACTGCGTCCCATGATGGCGTACCTTCCCCGATTGAACGTCACGAAATGAAATATTGATTGCCTCTGACTGCTGTCCGATCGGCAACGCACGAAACCCAAAGAGCCCGAGGGCCGCGGAGCAGGCCCGCGCCAGGGCAGCCGTGGCCGGGGTGTCCCCGGCCACCGGGTGCGCCCCCTCGCAGGGGGGAGGCGCAACAACGCGCAGCGTGTGGAGACTGGGGGTGGGTCATTTCAGTAACTGAACATCAGCGCGGTCAGGACAAAGTCCAGCCCCAGCACCGCCAGCGAGGCCATCACCACCGTGCGCGTGGTGGCACGCGACACGCCCTCGGCCGTGGGCTTGGACTCGTAGCCCTGCAGCAGCGCCACGAAGGTGACGGCGACGCCGAACACCACGCTCTTGAGCACGCCATTGCCCAGGTCGGCCCACACGTCCACGCCGCCCTGCATCTGGCTCCAGAAGGCGCCCGGATCGACGCCGATCATCCACACGCTGACCACCCAGCCGCCCAGCACGCCGACCGCGTTGAACACCGCCGTCAGCAGCGGCATGGTGATGACGCCGGCCCAAAAGCGCGGCGCGACGATGCGGCGCATCGGGTCGATCGCCATCATCTCCATCGCCGACAGCTGCTCGCCCGCCTTCATCAGGCCGATCTCGGCCGTGAGCGAGGTGCCCGCGCGCCCGGCGAACAGCAGCGCCGTGACGACCGGCCCCAGCTCGCGCAGCAGCGACAGCGCCACCATCAGGCCGACCGCCTCGGACGAGCCGTAGCGCTGCAGGATGTTGTAGCCCTGCAGCGCCAGCACGAAGCCGACGAACAGCCCCGACACCGCGATGATGGCCAGCGAGTAGTTGCCCAAGAAGTGAATCTGGTCGCGCACCAGCGAAAAGCGCCGCAGCGTGGGCCCCAGCAGCGCCAGCAGGCGGCCGAAAAAGCGCGCCCCCTGCCCCATGGCGGCCAGCCGCGAGCGCACCGCGAAGCCGACGTCGGATGGGCGCCACCAGCTCATCGCGCCACCTCGGCGTCGAAGTCTTCTTCCACCGTCGGCCCCGGGTAATGAAAGCGCACCGGCCCGTCCTGGGTGGCACCGATGAACTGGCGCACCAGGGCGTTGCTGCTGGCGCGCAACTCGGCCGGCGTGCCGCTGGCGGCCACGCCGCCGTCGGCCAGGACCACCACCTGATCGGCAATGGCGAAGGTCTCGGCCACGTCGTGCGACACCACCACGCTGGTGATGCCCAGCGCGTCGTTGAGCTGGCGGATCAGGCGCGCGGCGGTGTTCATCGAGATCGGGTCCAACCCGGCGAAGGGCTCGTCGTACATCACCAGCTCCGGGTCGTGCGCGATGGCGCGCGCCAGCGCCACGCGCCGCGCCATGCCGCCCGAAATCTGCGCCGGCATCAGATCGCGCGCGCCGCGCAGGCCCACGGCGTCCAGCTTCATCAGCACGATGTCGCGGATCAGCTCCTCGGACAGATCGGTCTGCTCGCGCAGCGGAAAGGCCACGTTGTCCAGCACCGACAGGTCGGTGAACAGCGCGCCGAACTGAAACAGCATGCCCATGCGCCGGCGCGCGGCGTACAGCGCGGGCTCGTCCATGCGGCCCACGTCCTGGCCGTCGAACAGCACGGCGCCCTGCTGCGCGCGCTGCTGGCCACCGATCAGGCGCAGCACCGTGGTCTTGCCGCCGCCCGAGGCGCCCATCACCGCCGTGACCCGGCCGCGCGGGACGGCGAAGGACACGCCCGACAGCACCGCGCGCTCGCCGTACCCGAAGGTGACGTCGCGCAGTTCGACCAGGGCTTGGGGGTGGGGCGGTGCGGGGTCCATGAAAAACAAAAACCGGCCACCGAGGCCGGACCTTGCATGATACCGGCTTGCCCCGGATGCCGCCCGACGGCGCGAATCACTATTATTTATATAGCTTGCCGCGCTTGTTTTACCTGGGCCAGAGCCCGATTTGGCTTGAATTTTTCGCACGGGCGGCGGCGCCGGCTGAAGCGGACGGGCTGATGCCCCGTCCGCCCGCAGCTTCGGCCATCAGGGCGCAACCGCGGCGCGCGAGGGCACCACCAGGCGCCAGCTCTGCGTGACCAGGGGCTCGCCGACGGCATTGGTGGTCGTCACCTTCAGGTCCATGAAGCCGCGCTCGGGCCGGCTTTTCGAGGGCTGAATCCCCAGCACCTCGGCGCTGGCGCGCAGGCTGTCGCCGGGGCGCATGGGCGCATGAAAGCGCATGTCCTTGAACTCGGCGCCGACGATGGGCGTGCCGCCCAGCAGGCGCGCGTCGACCAGCAGGCGCATGGTGAGCGCCAGGGTCTGCCAGCCGCTGCCCACCAGCTCGCCGAACACGGTGCCCTGCGCGGCGGCTTCGTCCAGGTGCATGGGCTGCGGGTCGTAATGCTGGGCAAAGGCGCGGATCATGTCCCGCGTCACGGTGACGGCGTCGGTCTCGATGCGGTCGCCGACCTCGAAGTCTTCGAGATAGCGCGGCTCGGTGGCGGGCATGTCGATGTCCTTGCGGTCTGGATGCGATGTGCACTATAGTAACTTCAATTTTTGAATGGAGTCAACATGGGCTGGTCCGAAGTGGGCGACACGGTATGCCCCATCGCACGCGCGCTGGCCGTGGTCGGCGACCGCTGGACGGTGCTGATCCTGCGCGAGCTGTTCCTGGGCGTGAAGCGCTTCGAGGAGTTCCAGCTGCAGACGGGCATGTCCTCGCACCTGCTGTCCACGCGCCTCAAGCGCCTGGAAGCCGAAGGCATCGTGGCCCGGCGCCCCTACAGCGAGCGGCCGGTGCGGCACGAGTACCGGCTGACCGACAAGGGACTGGACTTCTATCCGCTGCTGCTGAGCCTGAAGGCCTGGGGCGAAAAATGGGGCGGCTTCGCGCCCAAGGCCAGGCCCGCGCTGAGCATCGTGCACCGCCACTGCGGCCACCCGGCGCAGATCCGGCTCACCTGCCCTTCGTGCGACGGGCCCTTCGGGCCGAAGGACGTGAACGTCACGCTGGGCAGCGCCTTTGAGGCGGAGCGACAGGCCCGCCGCGCGCGCGCCTGAGCCGGCGCGCCGCCTGCCCCGCGCACGCATTCAACCCGCCGAGGATCCCATGTTCGATACGAAAATCGCCATCGTCGTGCGCGACGATCTGGCCACCTGGCAAAAACTCAACGTCACGGCCTTCCTGATGAGCGGCATCACCGGCGCCGCGCCCGACATCCTGGGCGAGCCCTATCGCGACGCGGCCGGCAACAGCTATCACAGCCTGTGCATCCAGCCCGTCATCGTGCTGGCGGCCGACGGCGAGACGCTGAAGGCCATCCACCGGCGCGCGCTGGAGCGCAAGGTGCCGCACGGCCTGTACATCGAGGAGATGTTCTCCACCGGGCACGACGCCGCCAACCGCGCGGTGTTCGCGCAGCACGGGCCCGACGGCGCCCAGGTGGTCGGCCTGGCGCTGCGCGAAGACAAGAAGATCGTCGACAAGATCACCAAGGGCGCGCGCATGCACCCCTGATCGATCGGGTCCTCAACGAGGCAAGTCGCTCGACCCCATCAGGAACTCATCCACCGCGCGCGCCGCTTGGCGGCCCTTCGCGCCACGTGCGCGATCAGCGCGCGTGTTCTTCGGTCGCCCAGCGGGCGGTTCGCGAGGGCCGCACCCCGAGACATCAACGAGGCAAGTCGCTCGACCCCATCAGGAACTCATCCACCGCGCGCGCCGCCTGGCGGCCCTCGCGAATCGCCCATACCACCAGCGACTGTCCGCGCCGCATGTCGCCGGCGGCGAACACCTTGTTCACGTTGGTGGTGTAGCAGCCCTTGAGGTCGGTCGTGGCCTTGGCATTGCCGCGCGCGTCCTTGGCCACGCCGAAAGCCTCCAGCACGCTGGCCACCGGGTTGGTGAAGCCCATGGCCAGCAGCACCAGGTCGGCCGGCCATTCCTTTTCGGTGCCAGGCACCTCGTTGAACTTGCCGTCCTGCAGTTGCACCTGCACGGTCCTGAGGGCCTTGACCTTGCCGGTCTTGCCGCCCTTGCCGTCGCCGACGAAGGTCTTGGTGGCGATGGCGAACTCGCGCTGCACGCCCTCTTCGTGACTGGAGCTGGTGCGCAGCTTGATCGGCCAGTAGGGCCAGGTGAGCGGGCCGTTCTCGTGCTCGGGCGGCATGGGCATGACTTCGAACTGCGTCACGCTCAGCGCGCCGTGGCGGTTGCTGGTGCCCACGCAGTCGCTGCCGGTGTCGCCGCCACCGATGACGATGACGTGCTTGCCCTTGGCGCTGATGGCACCCGCTACCTTGTCGCCGGCATTGGCGCGGTTTTGCTGCGGCAGCAGCTCCATCGCGAAGTGGATGCCGTCCAGCTCGCGCCCCGGCACGGGCAGGTCGCGCGAATGCTCGGCGCCGCCGGCCAGCACCACGGCGTCGAACTCCTGCATCAGCTGCGCGGCCGAGACGGTCTCGCGCGACAGATTGGTGACCTTGGCGCCCGGGCCCTCGCCGGGCAGGCCGCCCACCAGCACGCCGGTGCGAAACACCACGCCCTCGCCCTGCATCTGCGCCACGCGCTTGTCGATGTGCGACTTGTCGAGCTTGAAGTCGGGGATGCCGTAGCGCAGCAGACCGCCGATGCGGTCGTTCTTCTCGAACACCGTCACCGCATGGCCGGCGCGCGCCAGCTGCTGCGCCGCCGCCAGGCCCGAGGGGCCCGAGCCGACCACGGCCACCGCCTTGCCGGTCTTGCGCGCGGCCGGGCGCGGCACCACCCAGCCCTCGGCCCAGGCGCGGTCGATGATGGCGTGCTCGATGCTCTTGATGCCCACCGGGTCGCTGTTGATGTTGAGCACGCAGGCGGCCTCGCAGGGCGCGGGGCAGATGCGGCCGGTGAACTCGGGAAAGTTGTTGGTCGAGTCCAGCACCGTGAAGGCGTTCTTCCAGTCGTTGCGGTAGACCAGATCGTTGAAGTCCGGAATGATGTTGTTGACCGGGCAGCCGCTGCTGCAAAAGGGCGTGCCGCAGTCCATGCAGCGCGCGCCCTGCTGGCGCGCCTGGTCCTCGGTCAGGCCGATGACGAATTCCTTGTAGTTGGTGACGCGCTCGGCCACGGGCGTGTGGCCCTCCTCGATACGGTCGAACTCCAGAAAGCCGGTGATCTTTCCCATGGTGTGATTCCTTGATCCTGTGCCAGCGCCTCACTTGGCCGCGGATACTTCTTTTTTGATAGCTTTCGGCGCTTTGTGCGCCTGGGCCGCAGCCGATTTTTTCTCGTGCATGTGATGCAGCGCGCGCTGGTACTCGGTGGGCAGCACCTTGACGAAGCGCGCGCGCGTGGCGGCCCAGTCGTCCAGCAGCTCGCGCGCGCGGCGGCTGCCGGTGCGGCGCAGGTGCTCGTCCATCAGGGCCTTGAGCTGCTCCTCGTCGGTCTGGCCGCGGTGCCAGTGGCCGGGCTCGCCGCCGGCCTTCTGCTCGGCCGCGGGCAGCACCTTTTCCAGCGCGACGGTGGCGCGGTTGCAGCGCTGGGCGAACTGGCCGTCCTCGTCGTACACGTAGGCCACGCCGCCCGACATGCCGGCGGCGAAGTTGCGGCCGGTCTTGCCCAGCACCACCACGGTGCCGCCGGTCATGTATTCGCAGCCGTGGTCGCCCGTGCCCTCGACCACCGCCGAGGCGCCCGACAGGCGCACCGCAAAGCGCTCGCCGGCCACGCCGGCAAAAAAGGCCTGGCCGCTGGTGGCGCCGTACAGCACGGTGTTGCCGACGATGATGTTGTCGTGCGCCTTGCCGCCGAAGTCCAGGCTGGGACGCACGGCGATGCGCCCGCCCGACAGGCCCTTGCCGGTGTAGTCGTTGGCGTCGCCGATCAGCTGCAGCGTGATGCCGCGGCACAGGAAGGCGCCGAAGCTCTGTCCGCCCGTGCCCTCCAGCTGGATGCGGATGGTCTCGTCGGGCAGACCCTCGGGGTGCACCTTGGTCACCGCGCCCGAGAGCATGGCGCCCACCGAGCGATTGACGTTGCGTGTCGTGTCCATGATCTTGACCGCCTCGCCGCGCTCGATGGCGGGCTGGCATTTCTCGATCAGGCGCACGTCCAGCGCATGGGCCAGGCCGTGGTCCTGCTTCTCGACGTGGTGGCGCGCCACCTCGGCCGGCGCCTGGGGCTGGGCCAGCAGGCGCGAGAAGTCCAGGCCCCTGGCCTTCCAGTGGGCGATGCCCTCGCTCATGTCCAGCAGGTCGCTGCGGCCGATCAAATCATCGAACTTGCGGATGCCCAGCTGCGCCATGATCTGGCGCACTTCCTCGGCGACGAAGAAGAAGTAGTTGACCACGTGCTCGGGCCGGCCGGTGAAGCGCTTGCGCAGCACCGGGTCCTGCGTGGCGATGCCGGTGGGGCAGGTGTTGAGGTGGCACTTGCGCATCATGATGCAGCCCTCGACCACCAGCGGCGCGGTGGCGAAGCCGAACTCGTCGGCGCCCAGCAGCGCGCCGATGGCGACGTCGCGGCCGGTCTTCATCTGGCCGTCGGCCTGCACGCGGATGCGCCCGCGCAGGCGGTTCAGCACCAGGGTCTGCTGCGTTTCGGCCAGGCCGATTTCCCACGGCGAGCCGGCGTGCTTGATGCTGGACCAGGGCGAGGCGCCGGTGCCGCCGTCGTGCCCTGCGATCACCACGTGGTCGCTCTTGCACTTGGCCACGCCGGCGGCGATGGTGCCCACACCCACCTCGGACACCAGCTTGACGCTGATGTCGCTGTGCGGCGCCACGTTCTTCAGGTCGTGGATGAGCTGCGCCAGGTCCTCGATCGAATAGATGTCGTGGTGCGGCGGCGGGCTGATCAGGCCCACGCCGGGCACGCTGTGGCGCAGCCGGCCGATGTAGTCGCTGACCTTGCCGCCGGGCAGCTGGCCGCCCTCGCCCGGCTTGGCGCCCTGCGCCATCTTGATCTGGATCTGGTCGGCGCTGGCCAGGTATTCGGCGGTGACGCCGAAGCGCCCCGAGGCCACCTGCTTGATGCGGCTGCGCAGGCTGTCGCCGTCCTGCAGCGGCACGTCGACCTCGACCACGTCGGGGCCGATGACCGAGGCCAGGGTCTCGCCCTTCTTGATGGCGATGCCGCTCAGCTCCTTGCGGTAGCGCGCGGCGTCCTCGCCGCCCTCGCCGGTGTTGCTCTTGCCGCCGATGCGGTTCATGGCCACGGCCAGGGTGGCGTGCGCCTCGGTGCTGATCGAGCCCAGCGACATGGCGCCGGTGGCGAAGCGCTTGACGATGTCCTTGGCCGGCTCGACCTCGTCGACCGGGATCGCCTTGGCGGGATCGACCTTGAACTGGAACAGGCCGCGCAGCGTCATGTGGCGGCGGCTCTGGTCGTTGATGATCTGCGCGTATTCCTTGTAGGTGTTCCAGTTGCCGCCACGCGCGGCGTGCTGCAGCTTGGCGATGGCGTCGGGCGTCCACATGTGCTCGTCGCCGCGCGTGCGCCAGGCGTAGTCGCCGCCGGTCTCCAGCATGGTGGCCAGCGTCGGGTCGCCGCCAAAGGCCGCGCGGTGGCAGCGGATGGCCTCCTCGGCGATCTCGAACACGCCGATGCCCTGCACGCGGCTGGCGGTGCCGGTGAAGTACTTGTCCACCGTGTCGCTGTTGATGCCGATGGCCTCGAACAGCTGCGCGCCGCAGTAGCTCATGTAGGTGGACACGCCCATCTTGGACATGATCTTGGACAAGCCCTTGCCGATCGCCTTGACGTAGTTGGCGATCGCCTTGTGCGCGCTCAAGTCGCCCGGCAGGTCCTTGTGGATGGCGGCCAGCGACTCCATGGCCAGCCAGGGGTACACGCCCTCGGCGCCATAGCCGGCCAGCACGGCGAAGTGGTGCACCTCGCGCGCGCTGCCGGTCTCGACCACCAGGCCGGCGTTGGTGCGCAGGCCCTCGCGGATCAGGTGCTGGTGGATGCTGGACAGCGCCAGCAGCGCCGGAATGGCCACGCGCTCGCGGCCCAGCGCGCGGTCGCTGATGATGAGGATGTTGTGGCCGCCCTTGATGGCGTCCACCGCCTGCGCGCTCAGGCTGGCCAGGCGCGCCTCCACGCCGCGCGCGCCCCAGGCCAGCGGGTAGGTGATGTCGAGCACCGCCGAGCTGAACTTGCCCTGCGTGTGCTTCCTGATGTCGCGCAGCTTGGCCATGTCGGCGGCGTCGAGCACCGGCTGGCTCACTTCAAGCCGCATCGGCGGGTTGACCTGGTTGATGTCCAGCAGGTTGGGCTTGGGGCCGATGAAGCTGACCAGGCTCATCACGATGGCCTCGCGGATCGGGTCGATCGGCGGGTTGGTGACCTGCGCGAACATCTGCTTGAAGTAGTTGTACAGCGGCTTGTTCTTGCTGGAGAGCACGGCCAGCGGGCTGTCGTTGCCCATCGAGCCGATGCCCTCCTCGCCGTTGGCGGCCATGGGGCTGAGCAGGAACTTGACGTCTTCCTGCGTGTAGCCGAAGGCCTGCTGCAGGTCGAGCAGCGCGCGCGAGGTGCTTTCGACGCCGCTGGACTGCGGCTCGGTCTCGTCGATCGGCAGCTCGTAGGCATCGGCGCCGGCCACCGGCTTGACGACGTCGTCCAGGCGGATGCGCAAATCCTCGATCCAGCGCTTGTAGGGCTTGGCGTTGGCCAGCGTGGCCTTGACCTCCTCGTCCTCGATCATGCGGCCCTGGTCCAGGTCGATCAGGAACATCTTGCCGGGCTGCAGGCGCCATTTCTTGACGATCTTGTGCTCCGGAATCGGCAGCACGCCGGACTCGGAGCCCATGATGACCAGGCCGTCGTCGGTGATGCAGTAGCGGCTGGGGCGCAGGCCGTTGCGGTCCAGCGTGGCGCCGATCTGGCGGCCGTCGGTGAAGACGATGGAGGCCGGACCGTCCCAGGGCTCGAGCATGCTGGCGTGGTATTCATAGAAGGCGCGACGGCGCTCGTCCATGGTGGTGTGCTGCTCCCAGGGCTCGGGAATCATCATCATCATGGCCTGCGCCAGCGGGTAGCCGGCCATGGTGAGCAGCTCCAGGCAGTTGTCGAAGATGGCGGTGTCGGACTGGTGCGGAAAGCTGATCGGGTAGAGCTTTTGCAGGTCGGCGGCCAGCACCGGCGAGCTCATCACGCCCTCGCGCGCGCGCATCCAGTTGTAGTTGCCGCGCACGGTGTTGATCTCGCCGTTGTGCGCGATGTAGCGGTAGGGGTGCGCCAGCGGCCACTCGGGAAAGGTGTTGGTCGAAAAGCGCTGGTGCACCAGGCCCAGGGCCGAAACACAGCGCTCGTCCTGCAAATCGAGATAGTAAGTGCCCACTTGGTCGGCCAGCAGCAGGCCCTTGTAGATCACCGTGCGGCTGCTCATGCTGGGGACGTAATACTCCTTGCTGTAGCGCAGCCCCAGCGCCTGGATGTGGGCGCTGGCCGTCTTGCGGATGACGTAGAGCTTGCGCTCCAGCGCGTCCTGCACGATCACGTCGTGGCCGCGGCCGATGAACACCTGGCGGATGATCGGCTCCTTGTCGCGCACCGTGGGCGACATCGGCATCTCGCGGTTGACCGGCACGTCGCGCCAGCCCAGCAGCACCTGGCCCTCCAGCTTGATGGCGCGCTCCAGCTCTTCCTCGCAGGCCAGGCGGCTGGCGTGCTCCTTGGGCAGAAAGATCATGCCCACGCCGTATTCGCCGGGCGGCGGCAGCTCCACCCCCTGCTTGGCCATCTCGGCGCGGTACAGCGCGTCGGGCAGCTGGATCAGGATGCCCGCGCCGTCGCCCATCAGCGCATCGGCGCCCACCGCGCCGCGGTGATCCAGGTTCTGCAGGATCTTGAGCGCGTTGCCGATGATGGCGTGGCTTTTCTCGCCCCGGATGTGGGCCACGAAGCCGACCCCGCAGGCGTCGTGCTCATGCGCCGGGTCGTACAGGCCACGGGCGCGCAAATGTTCTTGTTCAGTCGGCGTGGACATCGAGGGCTCCATCAATCGCAACACAAAAGGAACCCGAGCATATTGCGCCGCAACAAAAATGCCAAGCACTTTAAATGGGGTCAGATCACATTTAAATTTTTATTCTTGCTCGTTACTATTAAATGGGGACATATCAATTGGGAACGTGCTATCCCGTCACGATGCTGGATGCCCGACCTCACTCGCTCGCCCGTGGTGGCCGCCCGCGGCGGGTCTGCTGCAAGCGGCGCTTTGTGCGGCGTTCCAGATCGG
>OFTX01000678.1_pt1 | contig 16003 bp, 18 predicted proteins | sample 1775051 | NCBI WGS metagenome assembly OFTX01 (sample SAMN08195772, study PRJEB24354) | sludge metagenome | isolation source: sludge from phenol fed wastewater aerobic bioreactor A | place: India: Nagpur | collected 2016-09-15
ATTATCAACGCGAAACAAATGCCAAATAGATCAAACACTGATAGTAGCGTAACCCTCTTTAAAGCATTAGCGAAGGCAGTAAAACAGGTACTAAGGAATGGGGCAAAATACAATTCTTATCAAATTGTGTTTGTTAAAACAGACACACTAAATGGACAGGTTAATAAATTGCATGAATTAGGAATGACTATAACAAATAATGAAATACGATAATTGCAGCCGGTACGAACATCCATTTTTTTCGATAACTTCAAGAATATATTTTAAAATTCCACTTCTGCTTATATGTGGAATCGTTGATTAAAATTATAACGAACTAATTATGTAATGAGGTGAAAAGTAAATTAGAAAAAATAAAATAAAAATATGGCATCAATTAATCCTTACATTCATTTTAATGGAAATGCAGAAGAAGCATTTACATTTTACAAATCAGTTTTTGGTGGCGAGTTTGCTACAATCGTTCGTTTTAAAGATATGCATTTTGAAGGCGGCCCTAACTTTGAAGACGAAGCTGAAAAAATTATGCATATAGCATTGCCTATTGGCAAAAACAATGTGTTAATGGGAAGCGATACACCGGCACAAATGGGAAAACATAACGAAATGGAAACCCGAAGTAAGATTTCTATAAATGCCGAAAGCAAGGAAGAAGCCGACAATATATTTAATGGACTTTCTAAAGGCGGGCAAGTAGAAATGCCAATAGCAGACAGCCCCTGGGGTTCGTATTTTGGAATGCTTAGAGATAAATTTGGTATTGAATGGATGGTAGATTTTAACCTGAAATTTAAAGAGTAACCAAAAGCAAAACAACTACTGCCAGTATCGGATTTGGTAGTTCTATTCATTCTTGTAACGTCCGTATCAACAAAAAATTACGGCATTATCATTACTTGTATGAGAAACTTTATTTTATTGGCTATTACCATTATGGTATTTAGTTGCGCCGGAAAAAAAATACATGCATCTCAGTCAAACATTTTAGATGGCACCTGGCTACCCATACAACAAGAAATAGCAGGTACAAGTATACCTGCAGCTGCATTTCAAAAACAAAAACTCATTATTAAAGATTCTACTTATACCTTTTCAGCAGAAAGTATTGATAAAGGTATTGCACGATACCATGATGGGAAAATGGATATTTATGGTAAGGAGGGAGTAAATAATGGGAGGCATTTTTCTGCCATTTATCAACTCTCTAATAGCCAGTTATTAATCTGTTATAACCTTGCAGGAGATGCTTATCCTGATGGTTTTGATACAAAAGGAAAAGCAAAATATTTTTTATGTATGTTTAAGAAAGAGTAAGGTTACAAATAGTTTTATACAAAAGGGCATATGATAACTTCATATGCTCTTTGCTTTACATAACTTGCCCCAACTATTTCAGGGCATTAATAATTGCAATAAACTCTGAAGCAACCAGCGAAGCCCCGCCTACCAGCCCTCCATCTACATCCGGCTGATGGAATAATTCTCCTGCGTTACCGGCCTTTACACTTCCCCCATATAGAATAGATATTTTGCCTGCCACTTCAGCACCATACTGTTCGGCAAGCGAATGGCGTATATGTGCATGCATTTCCTGTGCCTGTTCACTAGTGGCTGTTTTCCCGGTGCCAATTGCCCAAATTGGTTCATAAGCAATGACTATTTGTTGAATCTGTTCGGCAGATAAGTGAAATAATGATTCTTTTAACTGATGCGATACAAATTCATTTTGTTTATTTTCTTCACGAATAGCCAATGCTTCTCCGCAACAAAATATAGGTGTAATGGCATGTTCTAAACAAATATTCACTTTTTCTGCAAGCAGCTGGTTGTTTTCATGAAAATATTCCCTGCGTTCACTATGCCCCAATACCACAAAATTTATCCCGAGAGAATTCAGCATTTCAACACTTACTTCACCGGTATAAGCTCCAGATTTTTTACTGTAGCAATTTTGTGCTGCAATAAAAACATTTTGCTTACCCTGTATTTTCAATTGCGCCATTTGCAAATAAGGGGAAGGCACGGCGAAAATTACCTGCTGATGATCAGCAAGCGTATGTGGCATGGCCATTATATCATTCAATAGCTGCTCTCCTTGTTGCAGGGTGAGATTCATTTTCCAGTTAGCAGCAGCAATTTGCTTTCTCATAAATTCAAATTTAATGTCTTGCCATTGCAAAACCACATTATGCGTAAAGTGTACATTTAAACAGCAACCTGTCGTTTTACAATGAAAAGTATGGCGTTAATGTTTATTTTGTTCAAATATATGTTTCAATACAGAGATTTCTTGCGCCGATAATGAGCTGTGCTTGAATTTTTTCCAGTTATCAATTGCCTGAAGCGCTTTTTCAAAATCATATCTATTATCTATACCCCAAACAAAACTATCTATCAGCGTTGGCAATAATCCGTTCCCAAAAATGTTAGCGCTTACACCAAACACAGAGCCGGTATTAATAGAAGAGTTAATAGCCACACGGGTATAATCACCCATTATTACACCTGCCTTCACTCCCGCCCCTTCATAGGTATTAGAAAAGGCATTCCATAATTTTACATTGGCTGCAGTGTTTTTTACATTACTGTTGGTAGTGCCAGCACCAAGGTTACACCACTCCCCTATAACACTATCACCCAAATAGCCATCGTGTGCTTTATTGCTGTAGCCAGAGATAACCGCATTCTTAATTTCGCCGCCTGCAGCGCTCCAAGGACCAATGGTAGTAGCACCATATATTTTGGCTCCTGCTTTAATTACTGCATGATGTCCCAAGGCAAATGGCCCTCTTATTACTGCACCCTCCCATATCTCGGCATCTTTACCTATATAAATTGGCCCGGTAGTTGAATTGAGGAAAGCAAATTCCACCCTTGCACCTTCTTCAATAAAAATATCGGCCTGCTGATGTATGAAATTTGTTGGAGAAACAGGTTGAGAGGCTCTTCCTTTCGTAATGAGTTTAAAATCTTCTCTTAATATTTCATCGTTCCATTGAAACAATTGCCATGTTTTTTGTAAGCGCTTTACTCCTGTAATTTTTGATATATTGTTAAAGTACGGGAGCGGATCTGTTCTTTTAAATAGTTCAGGTAAAAATGGAAGTACACCTGCAACCAGCCCATCCTCATCTGCCAGTGCTTCCCCGGTTTGTAAAGCCAATATCTGTTCCAGCAAAGCATCATCTGCAAACACAGTTGCATCTATTATGAATGCTTCTTCCGCCGGAACAGCAGTGTAAGCATTTTGCAAATACTCTTCTGTTATAACAAATACCGGGTATTTGGTGCGTGCCTCCCACCTTTCTTTTATGGTAAGAATACCGCAACGCAGGTCTGCCACAGATTTGGTTGCTGTTAAAGGCCAAAGCTCTTTTCTTTTCAGGTTATCGAATAAAATGATCTGCATGTAATTATTTTAATTTTCCTGATAAATAAATATACCTGATGCATTTCCACCTGTTCTTCCACAATTCCATATCAATAATTAGCTGCTTTCTCTGAAGAGATGAAAAAGCAGGCAGCAATTGTTCTTTACCTTGTATCCGTTTCAGGTTATCCAATGCAATATATCCAAAAGCATATACGCTTGCCATTAAAAAAGAGAAACGTTGCTTACGGTATGCAGTATGTTGCAAGGAAGGGATAATTTTCTTAAGCTTATTTACCTGGCCATTAAAAAAAATATCAGCATCCTGGTATTTCCTTGCTCTCGTTGCCAGCGTATGAATACCCTCCTGTTCGTCTTTATATACATCGTAAAGATCGTTACACAATTGTATGCAGGAGCCTATTAAATACCAACACTCCAGCTCTTTCGAAGAAAATGATTGCTGAAGATAATAGTGGCAAACAAATACAGAGTAACCGCCTTTATCGTGTGTTAACTGTTCTAACGCAAGATTGGATAGGGTTGATTGAAATTGCTCAAGAGATTTTTTCTGTGCCTCGTATATGTGCTTACAGCATTCTAAGTAGCCTTTCTTATCTTCTACAATATTTTGCAGGTATCGATGAAAAAATATCCAGGCTTTTTCATTTTCTGTAAGGGGCTTATAATTATCCGTATCAAAAGATATTTGCCAGATAGCTTCTTCCGAAAGTGCCATTTCATCAAAAAAAGAATCGTATAAAGCAGCTGCCGTAAAATAATAAACAAGGCGTTTACGCTCTACTGCATTCAACCGCCTACCATACAATAATGTAAAGGCATCTAAATAAATGGGCTTAGAAACACTGTATCCTCTTGCTGCTTTTATTTTAATAGATTCAGGCAGTTTGTGCTTCAATTGTTCTTCGGCCTCAGCCATTATTTGCAAAGCATAAGCATGTTCTTTTTTTTGTGAAAAAAAACCGTACACAAAAATTTCAATCACCTGTATAACAGCGTTCATGTTTATTAATTTGCTTTAGCTGCTTACAAAGAAATGGAATTGTTCACGGAAACAATGCATTCATTATTTCTGTGCAAGTTTAATTAACTTGCAGCTTTTAAAAATACACACTATGAGTTTTGGAACATTTGCGTACCCTATGCCAGTTAATGAACCGGTTTTAGGCTATGGCCCCAATAGCCCTGAAAAACTGGCTTTGAAGAAAACCTTAGCGGAGTTGAAATCTGCCGAAGCAGATATCCCAATGTATATTGGCGGAAAAGAAGTAAGAACCAATCGTAAAACAGCCATTCACCCCCCACACGAAATAAAACATACTTTAGGTTATTTTCATGCAGGAGAAGAAACACATGTAGAGCAAGCCATTACAGCAGCATTAGAAGCAAAGGCCAATTGGGAGAATATGAGCTGGGAAAACAGGGCTAATATTTTTTTAAAAGCTGCTGATCTCATTTCAACAAAATACCGCAGTTATATGAACGGCACTACCATGCTTGGACAAAGCAAAAATGCTTACCAGGCGGAAATAGACAGTGCCTGTGAGATAATAGATTTTCTTCGCTTTAATGTTCACTTTTTAAGCGAAATATACAAACAACAACCTATTAGCGGACCAGGTATGCATAACAGAATGGAATGGCGGGCATTGGAAGGTTTTGTTTTGGCTGTTACCCCCTTTAACTTCACTGCTATTGGTGGTAACTTACCTACCAGTGCTGCAATGTGCGGCAATGTTGTTGTTTGGAAACCTGCCAACACCCAGATTTACTCTGCACAAATGTTCATGCGTATTTTAAAAGAGGCAGGCTTACCCAATGGGGTGATTAATTTGGTTTATGTAGATGGCCCTACACTTGGAAAAGTATGCTTTAACCATCCTGAGTTTGCAGGTGTGCATTTTACAGGAAGTACTGGTGTATTCAATCAGATGTGGGAAACAATAGGTAAAAACACGCATTTGTATAAATCTTATCCCAGAATTGTTGGGGAAACCGGTGGTAAAGATTTTGTAGTGGCACACCAATCTGCCGATGCTGCAGTTGTGGCCACTGCTCTATTAAGAGGCGCTTTTGAATTTCAGGGGCAAAAATGTTCTGCCGCATCAAGAGCGTATATACCCAGCAACCTTGCCGCATCCGTTAAAGAAAAACTGGTAGAAGGCATTAATAGTATGAAGATGGGAACGGTAGAAGATTTTACCAACTTTATTAATGCTGTAATAGATGAAAAGAGCTTCAACAAGATTAAAGCTTATATAGATGCTGCTCGTCAATCTCCAGATGCCGATATTTTAGTGGGAGGCAATTGTGATAAAACAGATGGTTACTTTATTCAGCCAACTGTTATTGTTGCCAAAAGCCCTAACTATATCACCATGTGCGAAGAGATATTTGGGCCGGTTTTAACTATTTATGAATATGAAGCAGAGCATTTCACAGAAATCTTATCTACTGTAAACACCACTTCTCCTTATGCCTTAACAGGTTCTATTATTTCGCAAGATAGAAATGCTGTTGAGCAGGCTACACAAAGCTTACGCCATGCTGCCGGTAATTTTTATATTAACGACAAACCCACCGGAGCCGTAGTAGGCCAACAACCTTTCGGCGGTGCAAGAGCCAGCGGAACAAATGATAAAGCAGGAAGCATGCTAAACTTATACAGGTGGTTAAGTGCCAGAACCATTAAAGAAACATTTAACCCGCCAACAGATTATCGTTATTCATCTTTACAAGAAGCATAAAACATAAAACCCCCATCATCAATGGGGGTTTTATTGTAAATTATACTCTATAGTGAAATCTATCTTCAGGTCGTTACTACTTTTTACCATCATAACAGATGGGCGCTTCAGCTTAAAAGCATCCAACTGCAAGGTGAATCCGCCTGTTACTTTCTTATGGTTCTCACTTTCTCTATCAGTTACCTGAAACGAAATATCTTTACCAATACCATGAAAGCCCAGCTTACCACTAACAGATGCTGTGTTTCCGGTGTATGTAATTTGTTCACTTGTAAAGGTTACAGAAGGATACAGGCTTTCTTCTGTTAGCTCTTTCATATCCCTGTCCCTGTTTTTATTTTTACTATCAAACGAGGCAACAGGTACACTTACCGTTACTTTGGTGATTTGGTGGGAGGATGAATTATATTCAATAACGGAAGTAACTTCTTTACTGGTGCCGCTCCAGTCATGTACAGGATGGCTCATGTAATAATTGATAGAAGACTTTGCTTTGTCTGCAGTACTTGTTGCCGGCTGCTTGCTCCGGTTAAAGCTTGTAAACAATACAACAGCGCACCCCAGTAATATTAACTTCATATAAAAATAATTGTCTTAAAGATAAAACAGTTTCTTTTTTAAAAACGGTTAATTTATTTCTGTTTACTTTGCAACAAACCACAGAACAATGGCAAAAGATAATAAACAAGCTGCATTGGGATTTATATTTATTACATTGTTGATAGACATTACCGGGTTTGGCATTATCATTCCTGTGGTTCCTAAATTAATCATGCAGTTGGGCAATTGCAATATCAGCCAGGCTTCCCGTTATGGAGGTTTTCTTCTTTTTGCATATGCTTTTATGCAATTCTTATTTGCCCCTGTAGTTGGCAACCTGAGCGATAAATACGGAAGAAGGCCTGTACTCTTATTTTCTTTATTGGGCTTCGCTTTTGATTATTTACTCACTGGTTTTGCCCCTTCTTTGGCCTGGTTATTTTTAGGCCGTGTAGTTGCAGGCATTACCGGAGCCAGCTTTACCACCGCATCGGCTTATATTGCAGATGTAAGCACCCCTGAAAAGAAGGCTCAGAATTTTGGCATGGTAGGTGTTGCCTTTGGTATTGGTTTTATTATTGGGCCTGCAGTTGGTGGTTTATTGGGGAAATTTGGTTTAAGAGTGCCTTTTTTTGCAGCAGCCGGTTTAGCTGCCATTAATTGGTTGTATGGATATTTTGTACTGCCGGAGTCTTTAAGTAAAGAAAACAGAAGGCCATTCGATTGGAAGAAAGCTAACCCAGTAGGCACGTTACTAATGTTTAAAAAATTTCCTGTTATTCTGGGACTGGTAGCATCAATTGCTTTGTTATATGTTGCTTCGCATGCAGTGCAATCGTCCTGGAGTTATTATACTATTGAAAAATTTGGATGGGATTCTACCATGATCGGTATTTCATTGGCCATTGTGGGTGTTGCTGTTGCAATAGTGCAAGGCGGTTTAATCAGGATCATTATACCTAAACTGGGGCAGGAAAAAAGCGTTTATATAGGCCTTGCGCTGTATACACTCGGTTTCTTATTATTTGGGTTGGCCACACAAACCTGGATGATGTTCACATTTACATTTGTTTACTGTTTGGGTGGTATTGCAGGCCCAGCCATTCAGGGTTTGATTTCAAATTATGTTCCGAGAAACGAACAGGGAGAACTGCAGGGAGGTTTAACCAGTTTGATGAGCCTGAGCTCTATCATCGGCCCGTTATTAATGACCAACGTGTTCTCTTATTTCACTTCAAAAAAATCGCCCATATATCTACCCGGAGCTTCTATGTATCTTGCTGCCATATTAACGCTGTTAAGCACTTTCCTGGCATACAGAACATTACATCTTAACAAACCGCAGGCCGCTAAAGTTTCTGAATAATAAAAGCTGCCGGTATTGGCCTTTGCCCTTCTTTATCGCTTGGTGTAATGGTGGGTTTACCGTTAATTAGCAGGCAACTGCTACCACCACCATCCAAATTCATTGCCTCAATACAATTCAATTGTTGCAGAATGCTCGCTTCTTCTGTAAGTGTGGCCCCTTCTGCTTTTCCAGGGAAGCGGCCTTCAATTACAAGAACAATAATCCGGTTATCGTCTGTATAACCAACGGCGGTTCGTGGATGTTTATCTGCTATGGCTTTACCTGCAAATTTTTGTTCCTCATTATTAGTTATTTGCACTGCTCCATTTTGAACTAAAACCGGGCCGCCGCCAAATGCTGTTTCTACATTCCATTTGTTATATACAGGGGATACAGATAATTTCCTGGAATATAATTTAGTTAACCCTTCCACCGAATAAATGGCTACCGAATCTCTAATAGCCGGATAGCTCTGTTGAAACGCATATACATAGGGCAATAAGGAGTCAGAATAAGTCCATGCAATATCTGCCTGTCTTTTTTTGCTTATACCAAAAGCAGATGGTAACACATGATTATATGTAAGGGTATCTTTACCCTTCCCTGCGAGAAACTGGCTATTAAAACAAACCGGCTTTCCATTCTGTACTACAAGATTCAGGTTTCTGTTATGTGCAAATTCGAAAAAAGTGCAATTAACTACCAGCAAAGGATGCTTGTTCCTTTCAAAGTACTGATCAGGTGTATATCTTTTTTCCAAACCTGTATCTACAAGAAATTGCAGTGATTTGTCTTTTAGTGAAGCGGTAACATAATAACACCTGTTAGGCTTTCCGTTAATAGAGTCGTTAGAGAAATAAACGTGTACAGATGGAGGCAGAGGTTGATAAACCGAGTCTACATTCGTCCATTTTAATTGAGAAAAAGCCATTAATGGCAAGTATAAGAAAATTGAAAGTATGTTTTTCATTTTATGAAAATAAGCGGTTATTATATAGCAGCTATATTATTCAATATTAATAAAAAACAATATTGGTAGCACTTAATTTATATAAACGGAACGTATTGGCAGGAATGAATTTAACGAAACAAAAAGCCTGCAATTGAAAAATTGCAGGCAAGCTTATTGTATATGTGTGAACATTTTTAGCTGTTTGATAAAAACATCGTTTCTTCCATCCATTTCTTTTTTCCATAACCAGGAATTACATGTTTATCGCTATGGTAAGATGAGCGTACCAATGGCCCGCTTTCTACATAGTCAAAGCCAAGCTCATACCCTATTTGCCGCAGTTCGGCAAACTCGTCCGGATGAACAAAGCGCTGAACTGCCAAATGTTTTGGAGTAGGTTGTAAATATTGGCCAAGCGTTAAAACATCGCATTCTACTTCTCTCAGGTCTTTCATAGACTGAATTACTTCGTCTTTGGTTTCCCCTAAGCCAAGCATAATGCCTGTTTTTGTTCTCATTCCTCCCCTCTTTAAAATATTCAACACGTCTAAACTTCTTCTGTATTTTGCCTGGATGCGGACTTGTTTGGTTAGCCTTTCTACAGTTTCCATATTATGGCTTACCACTTCCGGGGCTGCATCTATTATTCTTTGTATCTGGTTTGTAATGCCTCTAAAGTCGGGTATCAGTGTTTCAAGGGTTGTTTCGGGGCTTAACGATTTTACAGCTTTAATGGTATTATACCAGATTTCTGAGCCGCCATCTTTTAATTCATCTCGATCAACAGAAGTAATTACGGCATGTTTTACTTTCATTAAAAACACCGCTTCGGCCACTCTTTGCGGTTCATCCCAATCCACCGGTTCCGGCCTTCCTGTAGCCACTGCACAAAAACCACAACTTCTTGTGCAAATATTGCCGAGTATCATAAATGTGGCAGTGCCTTCTCCCCAACATTCTCCCATATTAGGGCAATTACCGCTTTCGCAAATAGTGTGTAACTTATGTGTGTCTACTAATCCACGAACATGTTTATAGCTCTCACCAATAGGCAATTTTACTCTAAGCCAATCTGGCTTTTTCACTCTAGAATCTTTTTTAATGGTAGAAATAACCGGTAGTTCCTGCATGAATTAAACTTGGTATTTACAGCAATTGCAATAATGCATTGCATTCCTGAATAAAAAGCAAAAATAACTCACTTTCGTTTACCAAAAACAAGGGCTACATATGCATTGAAAAATAACTTGGTAGGATTATTATATGCAAGTATCTGCATGTCTTGTGTATAATATTCTGCATTAATCCCTACTTCTAATGCCGATACAACTTCATTATACCTGCCATATTCAAAACGCAAAGCAGTTCTAACCAATGCACCGGGAACGTACTTGATTTCTCCGAAACCTTTACCAAAGCCCGAAGCACCATTAATTACGTTGGGGTTAAGAAAGGTAGTGTCGTTCTTGCCATCGTATTTAACGTCTGTAATCTGGCCGGTCGTAGGGTCCTGGACTTCGAGGTAATATGGTTTCAGCATCCCTAAACTTAAACCGCCACCATAAATAAAAGATACAGCCACCCCATTCTTATTTCCTTTTCCTCCCAATAATAACTGACGAGCAATGCCCAGTTTCAAGTAATAAAAGTTATTTATTTTCCCATAAACGAAAGGGTTGCCAATAGCCAACCCCGGAAAAACGCTGGAACTCTTTGATAGTTTCTCTTCTTTCTTATCTTTTCTTTCGCCCAACTCCACCCACCAAAGATTACTCTTGGTAATGGTTTTGTACTTACCATGTTCATATAATATACTCCAACCATCTGTGTTCAACTTAAAACCAAATTCACCTTGCTTCTGATAAACCAAAGCACCTTCTTCTTCCTGCTTAATTATCTGATCAATTTTCTTCTTACGCTCCAATTGTTTTTGTTGACGGGGTGTAATCTCCCTTTGATCAGTAGTGTTTTGTGATTTTACTAACACGGGAAACAAAACAATCAGAATTAAAAACTTCTTCACAAGATTTAATTTAGTACATGTAAATTTAGGCAAAAATAGATAGCAATGACTTCAACTATTGTATATACAGGAGATTTAAGAACAGAATTAACACATTTACAAAGTGGAACGGTAATTGAAACAGATGCTCCTACAGATAACCATGGTAAAGGAGAGCGGTTTTCTCCTACAGATTTATTAGCAACTTCTTACGGAGCTTGTGTAATTACTACTATGGCTATAAGGGCTGCAGACATGCATTTAAATTTTGATGGAACCAAAATCAATATCACTAAAATCATGAGTTCCGATGCCCCAAGAAGGGTTGCAGGCATTAAAGCCGAATTAATTTTTACCGAAAACTTTCATGCAACCGAAGAACAAAAGATACAGTTAGAAAGAATCGCCAGAAACTGCCCTGTTGAGAAAAGCCTGCATCCGGATATTAAATTAGATGTTGATTTTAAATGGTAGGTTTTAAAATTTGGCTACCCACTGCACACTGCAAACATTTTTTTAGTTTACAATATTGATTATTCAACTGCAGAATAGCTTGCGAATCTAATGCAGTTGTACAGGTAATATGATGGTTAATGAATACTTTAACGATAGCATTCTGCTCTGCTTTAAGCTGATGCAGCCAGTATAATGCTTTTTCTTTATACGCTTGTATTTGGTAATATTGGCCATAAGCAAAAAGTGCAGGTATAACAGTATTAATAAGTATACTGTTCAAAGTTTGTTCTCCAATTTGTTTAACCTGATAGTGTGCCTGTTTATCTAAAACATAATGATCGTTCCAGTAATCGTTGGCCGTAACTGCAAATAATTGCTTTACTTCTTCAACAGTTTGTAATTCTTTTATTGTTGTGAATAAATGCGATGACCGGTGAATAAGACTGGCCATTTGCGCCAGCCGAATAGTTGGAAAAGCAACAGGCCGCATTCGTAAAAAATTTGGCTGTAGGAGTATCGGTTGAAGTGTATATTTTTTTTGAAGGAAAATATATTCTTTTTGAAGCATTATAGGGTATGCTTCCGTAAAATGCCCATGCAACAGATTGCCCTGCCCTAATAACAATGCCTCCAGTTGGTGAATTTGATTTTTATGTTTTGCCAGTATGTTTACTGAAACAGTCTTTGCTATTTGCAGGAACAGATCTGCATTAAGTTTTAATCCGAAATTATAGGCCAACGATCTCCAGAATGTTTCTTCCCAGTGAGCATTTGTTTGCTGCCATGCTTCTATAACATTATTGGCTTTTTGAATCAGGCGTTCTACGGCAAGGCTTTCTTTCCACTTTGCCCACCCTAATGCAGATAAAGCCGGGAGAAAACGGGCACAAGCAATAGTGGATGTTTTGTTCATTAATTGTTCATAGCGCCGTAATAATATTTTAGGAACCAGTGTTTTTAACTCAAGCGCAGGCAAAAGCTTGTTATGATGGTTTCTTATATGCGCATCATCTTCCCACACCACATGTAAAATAACATTGGCATAATGTGCATCGTTTACGTGGTTGTGTTTTACCCAATCAGAAGCCAAACAATGCACTTCAATATGCCCGGCAAATATGATTTGATCGATCCTGATCCTGGCATTACTGAAATCTGGGCCCTGATGATGATTGAGTAAGCCGGGAGATAAAATCTCCAACGCCTCTCCGGAAGTGGTTGCTAAGGAATGTTTGGTAAAGTATTGATGTTGCCAGATGAATTGAAGTAATCTTTCCGTCATTATTTATTTTTTTAACGGAAGGATATATGCAAAATGAAAATAATAAAAAATCACATATTTTGTAGCGCTTTTATTACCCTGCTTACAGGCAGGCCCATTACATTATAAAAATCCCCGTTAATTTTTTTAATGCCCACAACGCCCATCCATTCCTGAATGGCATAAGCACCGGCTTTATCATAAGGCTGGTATTTGTTCACATAAAAAAGTATCTCTTCGTCTGTTAACGGATGAAATTCCACTTCTGTTGTTTCAGCAAAACTGATTTCTTTTTCGCCGGCTATAATAACCACCCCTGTAATAACCAGATGCTTTCTGCCGGATAATTTCTGAATGGTTGCTATGGCATGATCCCTGTTATCGGGCTTGCCCAATATTTCATTATCCAATACCACAATCGTATCTGCAGCAATTACAGAACAATTGATCAATTGTTCCCTGCTAATTTTTTGGAGTATCGTTTTTGCTTTTTCCCTGGCAATAAAAACAGGAACTTCCTCTACGGGTAACCCTGGAGGGTAAGTTTCATCTGTATTGGCTACCATTACGGTAAAAGGCACTTCGGCCCATTCCAATAATTGCTTTCTTCTTGGCGATTGTGATGCCAGTATCACTTCCTTCACAAAAAAAGTTTATGCGTATAATTTAAAAAATAACATGCTTAAAATACCTGCAAACATTACCAGTTTTACCATGTTGCTTAATGAATGGAAATCTTTTTTCGACTGTGCTTTCTGTAGTTTTTTCAGTATCCATATTAATGGCAGTATTAAAAAAAACAAAGAATAAGCAATGCTCAACCACCAGCCAAAAGTTAAAGAATACAATTGTAATAAAATTAACGATGCAGTTAATACTACCAACCAAACCGCCAGAAAAACCTTGGTTGCATTTATTCCCCAAACAATAGGCATAGTGGTGCAACCATATCTTCTATCTCCCTCCACATCTTCCATATCCTTTATCACTTCCCGTATGAGCGAAATAATAAAAGCAAAAGAAGTATATACAATACCCAGCCGCATAATTCTTCTATACATTGCAATATGTTCAGGCATTTGTTTAAAAGGCGCAAACTCCAATAAAGTAATCAGCAGAATTACCCACGCTGTTAAAGCCGAAACAAGGATATTGCCGATAAGGAACTTTTTTTTAAGAGACGCAGAATACAAGAATAACAAAAGCACACTAACAATACACGATAAAAAGATAAGCCACTGGCCCATTTGTTTTGAAAGATAACCACCTATTAAAATACCTGATAAGCTTGTAACGAAGTGCAGAATAATAACCCACCTTCTGCTGATGAATTTTTCTACCACCAGTTTATCGGGTTTATTAATGATATCTATATTCAGATCGAAATAATCGTTAATAATGTTGCCACCGGCTGCTATTAAAATATATGCTAACGTTAATAAAGCAATATACTTATTTGAGAACAAAGTAGATTGCCATGGATGCAGAGAAGACTGAACAATGGCATAAAAAAACAACACCTGCGTTAATGCAATAAACACAAGATTAGGCCAACGGATTAATCTGAAAAATGCAGCAAGTATTTTCAAGAAAAAGTTTTATGCAAATTAAGAAACCAACAAAACAAATAATATTATTTTTGATTATCTCTCCATTCGTATACCCAACTACTCTGAATCATCTCTAAATGCCCTTCATTGCTTTGCTCACGCGTGCCTGCAAAATTGGGAATTTCCAGCACCCATTCTAAAAGATCTGTAAAGCGGATGCGGTATATTTTAGATTCAGTGAACTCGTCGCCAAAACGTTCATACAATTTTAAAGCGATATCTTCATAATCGGCCCAATGAATCGGTGGTTCAAACGTACTCATGTTCTATTATTTGTTTGCAAAATAGAAGCAGGTTGAGCACATAAACAAACATTTTTGGGAAATACCCTGCTTTCTTCATCAACAATATGTTATTTCAGAAAAAGTTCATCAAATAATCCCTTTACAGTTACAATTTTCAGGTAAATTCACTTCATGGAAAACAGCTCTACAACCACTATTACCGTTTCAGTTGCAATTAATGCCGGTATAGAAAAAGTATGGGAATATTTTAATTCCCCGGAACATATTGTTCAATGGAACAGCGCATCCCCCGAATGGCATACACCCCGTGCTACGAATGATTTAAGGGTGGGTGGAAAAATAAACTCCAGAATGGAGGCAAAAGATGGCAGTATGGGTTTTGATTTTGAAGGGATTTACTCCAATATCATTCCGCATCAGTTAATTGAATACGTAATTGGCGATGGCAGAAAAGTTAAAGTCGTTTTTTCTGCTGATAATGATATCACCACTCTCACCGAAACTTTTGAAGCAGAGGGTACTCATCCCAAAGAAATGCAGGAACAAGGCTGGCAGGCTATCCTGAATAATTTTAAGCGGCACGTTGAAACAAATTAACACTAACATCTAATCATTTATGACGATTACGCAAAAAATAACACCTTTTCTATGGTTTAACGAAAATGCAGAAGAAGCTGCAGAATTGTATGTCAACGTTTTCCCCAACAGTAAAATATTGTCTAAGCATTATTATCCAAAAGATTTTCCCAATTTGGGAGGAAAGATCATGACAGTAAGCTTCGAGTTGAATAGTTTACAATTTACCGCATTAAATGGTGGCCCCAGATATAGTTTTACAGAAGCTGTTTCTTTTGTAGTGAATTGTGACACACAGGAAGAGATAGACCATTATTGGGATTCTTTCCTTGCACAAGGCGGTAAAGAGTTAGCCTGCGGATGGATTAAAGATCCATTTGGCCTTGCATGGCAAATTGTTCCATCGGCATTGGCAAAATATTTAAGTGGTAACGATAAGACGAGGTCTGAAAGAGTAATGCAGGCCTTATGGGGCATGAATAAATTAATTATTGCAGATTTGGAAAAGGCATACACGCAATAAATTGTACACTTACTCTATATCCTTAAACAGGAAGGCTTTTTATAAAAAGCCTTCCTGTTTAAATAAGTAATCGCATGATGTATGTATTAACCGTTTTTTCCGGCAAGCATCGGCACAAAAGAAAATTGTTCAAACGATTCTTCTTTTATTGTTCCATCTGGCAGTTTGGTAATACGTAACATTCTCTGAGCATTGCCTTCATCTACAGGAATAACCATCATACCATTTATTTTTAATTGTTCTATTAGTTTAGGAGGAATAAAAGGAGCGGCAGCCGTGATAATAATTTTATCAAAGGGGCCATAGGTTGGCAGTCCTTCAAAACCATCTCCATAGAAGAATTTTATATTCG
>OFTX01000679.1_pt1 | contig 15998 bp, 11 predicted proteins | sample 1775051 | NCBI WGS metagenome assembly OFTX01 (sample SAMN08195772, study PRJEB24354) | sludge metagenome | isolation source: sludge from phenol fed wastewater aerobic bioreactor A | place: India: Nagpur | collected 2016-09-15
ATATCTATCAAATCAAAATACCGTTCCGGTCGGATCTTCTATTAGCTATAGAGCGGCATGGGAGGAGATCGTAAAATTAAACGGCAAGGAATTGATTCGAAGCGAGATGGCTTCGCTTGGCGAAAGCAATATGCGGACTAGATACAGAACGTCGAACGTGAAAACGCCGAAACATTTCATTAGTCAGGAGTTACGCGTCAACGCATTTGAAATTGCGTGAAGGCGAAGCTGAGTGTTCAGCCAGCAAGATGGCGGGCGACGAGGTTCAGGGACGGATCCCGCCCTCGCCCTGCACCGGTCCGACGACGGTGTCCTCAACGGTTTACCGCCCCCCTTCTTGACTGACATCATGCTTAGGTGGAAAAGCGTTTGCCACACCGGCGATAGGCGCGCATTCTTTAAAAAATGTCCTTCAGGGTGATCCGAATGAACAGGATACGTTGGGCGTTGGTGGCGGGAATGGCGATCGTGGTGGCCATCTGGCTGGCAGCGCACAGGCAGATCTTCTTTCTGAGCGAAGTTTTTGCGATGCGTCACGAATGGATCCTCTTGACGGGTCTGTTCGCATTCGACGCCATGGCGGTTGCGGTGATGTTGTCGGTACGTCCGGTATCGATCGAGCCACCGATGGGTGGACTGGACAAGATGTACCGCCTGCACAAGTGGCTGGGCGTGGCCGCCCTGTCGGCTGCCGTCGTGCACTGGTTGTGGATCAAGGCGCCGAAATGGGCCGTGGGTTGGGGCTGGCTGGTGCGTCCTCCCCGGGGGGCGCGTCCGCAACTGGAAGGCGTGGAGGCATTTTTTCGCCAGCAGCGCGGCTTGGCCGAGACGATGGGCGAATGGGCCTTCTATGCGTTGATCGTGCTTGTCCTCATCGCGTTGATTCGACGCATCCCTTACGGCTACTTCCGGTACACGCACCGGCTGATGGCCGTCGTTGCCCTCGTGTTTTGCTGGCATGCCGTCGTGCTGACCGAGTTTCGCGATTGGTCCAATCCGGTTGGCTGGTTGACGGCCCTGCTCGTGGCCGGCTGTATCGTGGGGTCGATCGTGGGTCTGTTGGGCCACATCGGACGGCGTCGGCAGGTATCGGCGCGAATTACCGAGCTCGAACGCTTCGAGCACAATCGCGTGCTCAAGGTCGTGTTGCGTCTGCAAAAGCCATGGCCCGGCCATCAACCCGGCCAATTCGCCTTTGTGACCTTTGATCCCCGGGAGGGGGCGCATCCCTTCACCATCTCGTCCGCCTGGACCGGTGACGACACACTGACCTTCCTCATCAAGGGCGTGGGCGACTACACGCGCCGTCTGCCGGACACCCTGCAGGTCGGCGGCCACGCCAAGGTCGAAGGGCCGTACGGAACCTTCCAGTTCACGGGGCCTCAGCAGCGGCAGGTCTGGATCGGCGCCGGCATCGGTATCACGCCCTTCATCGCGCGCCTGAAAGCGTTGGCCGTCGAGCACGACAAACGCAAGATCGACCTGTTCTACGTGACCCAATTGCCCGATCCGGTCTTCGTGGAAAGGCTACGACAACACGCGGAAATGGCCGACGTTACCCTGCACCTTCACATCAAGGGACGTGATCCGCGCCTGACGGGCGAAGTCGTTCGTGAAGTGTTACCCGACTGGCAGTCCGCCAGCATTTGGTTTTGCGGCCCTGCCGGCATGGGCGAATCGCTTCAAGCCAACATGCAGAAGTGGGGCCTGGATCCGGCAGCCTTCCACCGGGAACTGTTCGACATGCGTTGAACGACGGGGGCGCCGTGCCGAACGCCGTCGCCGCCAGTCCCATCCCATCGATGAACCTTATGCCGGTTCGCCCGCGCAGGTCTTCAGCGCCGCGATGAACGCCGAAGCCAGCGGCGAGAGCGGGGAGTCCTTGCGCCATGCCACGCCCATCGGGGCGGGCAATCTCGGTGAGCGCAGTGAAAGGATCGACACCTCGCCCTTGTCGCGCAGCGCACGGGCGAGCCGACTCGGCAGCACCGTCATTGCATCGCATGACTGCAACATGCCCAACGCGAGCGGGATGGAAAACGCCTCGACGATCACCGCCGGCCCCTGCACGCCATCCGCGAGGAACTGCGACTGAATCGCGTGGCTGATCGGCGATTCCTTCGGAGGCAGCATCCAGGGGTATTTCGCCGCCTCGCGCCACGTCAACGTCGGCGCTCTTGCCAGCGGATGACCGTTGCGGCAAATCACAAGCAATTCCTCGTCGAACAGCGGCTCGAGATTGACCGCCGTGCGGAAATACTCCGGTACGAGACGTCCCACGACCAGGTCGAAACTCCCGTCGTGAAGGCCGGACGCCAATCCGAACGAGCCGCTCTCGCGCACGGTAATGACACACCGGGGATCCGACTGCGCGATCAGGGCGATGGCCTGCGGCAGCAATTGCGGCATTGCGACAAAGAGCGCGCCCACGGCAAGACTCTGCCGATGCTCGTTCATCAGATCGCGAAGCTCGTCCTCGGCGGACCGAAGATTTCCGAGGATCAATCGCGCATGGCGCGCGAGCGTACGCCCGAACGCCGTTGGCACCACACCGGACGCCGTGCGCTCGTAAAGCTTTACGCCGAGCAATGCTTCGAGCCCCGCCAGCGTCTTCGAGAGCGCGGCGCGCGTGAGGTTCAGATGATCGGCGGCCTTCGCCAGGCTATGCGTCTCGTCGAGCACGGCCACGACCTGAAGATATTTGAGCTTGAGGCGCGACGGCGGCGCCTGACCGGTGCTGACATTCATTTTCAATCTCCGACGGCACATTGACAGCGAGCCGGGCACCCTTCCCACTCGACGCCGCAAAGGCGGCCCGCTTGCCTGACCGACATCCTCTCACCGGTCTCGCGTGCGCGTGCTCATCACGTCAACCCGAGGTTGATGGCCCGTTCCAAAAATTCACCGGACGGGGGTTGCGCCGAACCTAGAATCATTTCCCACAGCCACCGTGCGCCGACGGACGACTCCCGGGGCTGGGGTCTGCGCCTCCCACGGGCATACAGGCCGCAATGCATTCAATATGTTTAGGTTTCAATTATATAGATTTAAAACACAGCGCAATCCTGCCCCCTGACCACAACTCGGGGATGCGACCGATGCGTAGCGGGCCACGCCTACCGGCGAATGCCATGCGAAAGCTGTGTTTGCGATGCATCCAGAACAACTCAGGGGAGACAACGTGAACTTTCATGGCATTGGGACGCGCTCGCTCGTCGCCGCGGGCCTCTTGGGTGGCGCATTCGCCACAACGGCATCGGCACAGAGCAACCTCGAAATCAGCGGCCTGCTCGGCGCGGGCGTCGGCTATACGAGCAACGTTGACGGCGGTGCCGCCGTCACGGCAAATCCGGGCGTGTTGCGCCCGAACGCGGTGATCATTCGCGGCGCAGAAGACCTCGGCGATGGCCATCGCGCCGTCTTTTACCTGGGCACGCTGTTCAGCATCCTCAATGGCAACGTGTTCGGCGGACCGGCTGCCCTCTTCTCGCGCGAGTCGTATGTCGGGCTGGCGAATCGCCTTGGCACGCTGACCGTCGGCAACCAGCGCGACTTCATGTTCGACAGCCTCACGTTGAACCGCTATCCGGGCAGCTTCTTCGAAGGCGCGTATGCCGCGCACCAGGGGCCGTTCTCGAGATTCGGTGTCTCGTATTCCCCGCAAGGGTCGTTCGACTTCGATCGCGTCAACGGTGAGGCGATCGCCAATACGGTCAAGTTCAAGAGCGCCGATTTCTCCGGCCTGACGTTTGGCGCCATGTACGGTTTCGGCGGCGTGGCGGGCAGCTTCGGGCGGTCGAGCGCCACGAGCTTCGGCGTCAATTACGAGCGCGGCAACGCGGGCATCGGCGCCGCGTACACGATGGTCAAGGCGCCGCAAACGAACAACGGTAACGACGGTATCCGCAACATCGGACTCGGCCTTCGCTACGGCTTCGACAAGCTCACGATCTCCGGCCTCGCCACCGTTTCGCGCAACACGGCCACCGGCGCACAGATCGACGTGTTCGACGTCAGCGCCGGCTACGACTTCACGGCGGCGTGGTATGCGTCAGTGACATACAGCTACATGCACGGCAACGCGCAACTCGACAACCACCGCGCCAATCAGGTGACTTCGCTCATCGGCTATCGCTTCTCGAAGCGCACGACCGTGTATGTCGATGCCGCGTATCAGATCGCCTACGCCGAGGGCGCCAAAGCCCAGGTGAACGCGTCGACGGGGCCATCGGGCAACGACCGTCAGTTCATCGGCACGCTGAGCATCCAACACACTTTCTGAGGCAACCGTGCCCAAGGAGGCAGCACATGAAAGACGAAATACAGCAAGGACGGCGCGATCTGCTAAAGCTTTGCGGCGCGCTCGCCGGCAGTACCGTCGCGCCCGCACTGCTGGCGCCCGTTGCGGGGATCGCCAGCGCGGCGGACCCCCGCAAGGCGACGTCGAACGACGAGTACATTCTGCGCGGGGGGTACGTGTTGACGATGGACTCGTCGCTCGGCGAACTCCCATCCGGCGATGTGCATGTGAAGGCAGGAAGGATCGTCGCCGTTGCCCCACGCATCGACATGCGGGACGTGCGCATCGTCGACGCGAGCCGCAAGATCGTGATGCCGGGCTTCGTTGACACCCATCAGCATCTGTGGACGAGCGTGCTGCGGGGTTCGCTGCGCGGCGACGATCCGAAGTTCGGCTATTTCCCGAGCAAGGCGCGCGCCGGCGCGGTCATGACACCGGACGACTTCTATCACTCGGTGCGCTTTGGTGTGGCGCAGAACCTCGCGTCGGGCATCACGACGGTGCACGACTTCTGCCATAACGTGCCATCTCCCGCACACGCGGATGCGGACATGCAGGCGCTCGAGGATCTCGGCGTACGCGCGCGCTTCTCATACGGCAGGTTCGGCGAGCCGTCGACCCGACCGATGGCCTGGCAGGACGTCGAGCGCGTGCGTCGGACCATCGTGCCCAAGCGCTCGCGCCTGACGCTGGGGGTGGTCGTCGCGCCGACCACGGACAACAACGGCACGATGCGCCAGAGCGTTTTCGACGATCTGAGCGTGTCGATGGCGCACATCCAGGCCATGAATCTGCCGTACACGCTGCACTACGGCAATCTGACGCATGGCATCGTCGATGTCATGGCAAGGCATGGATGGCTCGGTGCCGATCTTCTGCTCGTGCATCCGCAGGGCTTCACGGCAGCCGAGCGCGAAACACTCGTCGCATCGAACGTCAATATCAGCATCGCACCGGTCATCGAGCTGCAATACTCGACCGTACGAAGTGGCTACACACAGTTCGCGGAAATGGAGGCGCTTCACGCGCGCATGGGGATCTCGATCGACTCGTCGGCGGCGTCGGCCAACGCGAACTTCTTCAATGAAATGCGGGCGTTGCTGTGGGCGCACAAGGCGCGAGGCACGCAGGTGCCGCTCACCCCGCGCCGGCTGGTCGAACTCGCGACCATCGACGGTGCGAGAGCGCTCAATCTCGCCGACCGCACGGGGTCGCTCACGCCGGGCAAGCAGGCCGACATCGTCCTCGTTCGCATGGACGATCTCGATATCGCGCCCGTGGTCGATCCGTTCAACTCGCTGGTGTACTCGGCGCAGCCCGACAACGTGGACACGGTGATCGTGGACGGTCGTGTGCTGCGCCGGGACGGCAAGTTCGTGTCGATCGACACCGATGAGATCATTCGCGACGCCACGCGTTCGGCGCAACGTCTGAGGAAAGCGGCGGGACTGGCGTGAGCGGTGGTTCCTCCACGGCCGGGCGCGGCGATCCTACTCCACCCCGAAATGACCGCGCTCGTTGATTTCCCGGATCAGCGCCCTGAGCGCACCGACGATGCGTTCGGTCAGCCCTTGTGGCGGCCGGTGCTGCGCCCACACCAGCCCCACATCCATCGACGGCACGCCGATACTGAGATCTCTTCGAAGAATGCGTCCCCCGTCGATGGACCAGGGCCGGTAGACGAGATCGGAAAGAATCGACACGCCATACCCCTGCGCCACGAGGCTTCGGATCGACTCGATCGAACGCGTTCGAAAATGCGCCGCCGGGTCTACGTTGGCTGCACGCCAGTACCGCTCCACCGTCTGCACGTGCTCGTCCATGTCGAGCAGGATGAAGCGGTGCTCACGCACGTCGTCCAGCGTGACGGACGGCAGATCGAGCAGCGGATGGCCCGGACTCGCCCAAAGTCGGCGCGTCGAACGCAGCAACGTTTGCGACACGAGGCCATGGGCGACGACGTTCGAGACGAGCAATAGCGCGAGGTCCACGTCACCACCGAGCACGGCGTCTTCCAGTTCGTGACGCACGCCTTCGATCAGCGTCAATTCGACATTCGGAAATCGCTTGGACAGCATGCTCGCCACCGACGGCAGCAAATACGCGGAGATGGTTTCCGTCACCGCCAGTCGCAGCGTCCCGCCGGCATCGTCCGGCAAGGTGCGCGCCTCGTGAAGCGCATCGTCGGTGGCATTGAGAATGCGATAGGCGTGACGCAGGAAACGCTCGCCGGCATCGGTAAGCCGAAGGCCCTTCGCATGCCGTACGAACAGTGGCGTTCCTACGATGACCTCCAGATTTTTCAGCGCGATCGTCAGTGACGACTGCGATGCACTGCAGCGCTCCGCCGCGCGCATCACCTGCCCGGTTTCGGCCACGGCGACGAAATACTCCACCTGACGAATTGTCGGTTTCATTGAAAATATCAATATTGCAAAATATATTTTTTATATTAGTAATAAAACCATGCCCTGTATAGCCTGATCGCATCGACATTCAATGAGATGCATGGGACATGGTTCAGGAGGTCAAGTCCGGGTTTTGCACACTGTGCAGATCACGTTGCGGCACGCTCAATCGCGTGGAAAACGATGCGCTGATCGCTGTGGAGCCCGATCCCTCGCACCCGAACGGCGCCGCCATGTGCCGCAAGGGGAAAGCCGCCCCCGAGCTTGTGCATCATCCCGATCGACTCACCACGCCCTTGCGCCGCACCGCGCCGAAGGGCGCCGCGGATCCGGGGTGGCAGCGCATCTCGTGGGACGAAGCGCTGACCGAAATCGCACATCGGCTGGGCGATATCCGACGCGAAAGCGGCGCTCATGCCGTTGCCTTCGGCGTCACGACCCCGAGCGGCACGCCGCTGTCGGACAGCATCGACTGGATCGAACGTTTCGTTCGCGTCTTCGGCAGTCCCAACACGGTCTACGCAACGGAAATCTGCAACTGGCACAAGGACTTCGCGCACGCGTTCACCTTCGGGTGCGGCATGCCCACCGCCGACTACGCGCACGCCGACGTCATCATGCTCTGGGGGCACAATCCGACCAGCACGTGGCTGAGCCAGGCGAATGCGATCGCACGAGGCCGCGCGCGCGGCGCGCGCCTGCTCGTCGTCGATCCGCGCAAGACACCGTTGGCTGCCGACGCCGACGCATGGTTGCCGGTGCGCCCAGGCGCGGACGCCGCGCTGGCGCTCGGACTGGCTCGTCGGCTGATCGACCAGAATCGCTACGACGCGAAATTCCTGCGTCGCTGGACGAACGGCCCGCTGCTGGTGCGGGGCGACAATGGTCACTTCCTGCGCGCTCGCGATATCGCGCACGGCGATGAGCCCAGCGATGACTTCGTGATCTGGCGCGCGGACATGGGCGCACCGCATGCCTACGACACCGCGCAGTCCATGAGTGCCGCCGATGCCGACGGCGCCGCGCTCAGGGGGGCGTTCCGCGTCACGCTCAGGGACGGCACGTGTCTGGAGTGTCGGCCCGCCTTCGATCACCTTTGTGAAGCGCTCGCGCCCTATGACGCCGACGCCGTCCAGTCGCTTTGTGGCGTATCGCCGGAGCAACTGGACGCCGCCGCGGGATTGTTCTCGGGCACACAACGTGTGGCGTACCACGCCTGGTCGGGCGTTGCGCAACATGCGAATGCCACCCAGATCGAGCGCGCGATCGCCGTGCTGTACTCCCTGACCGGCAGCTTCGATCGGCGCGGCGGCAACCGGGTGATGACGCGCCAGCCGGTGAATCCCGTTGCGGAGCATGATCTGTTGAGTCCGGCGCAGCAAGCCATGGCGCTCGGTATCGACGAGCGGCCGCTGGGTCCTCCCGCGCGTGGATGGGTCACGGCACGCGACACGTATCGCGCCATTCTCGATGGCGTACCGTATCGCGTCCGGGCCATGTTCTGTTTCGGAACCAATGTGCTCGCCTCGCAAGCCGATTACGAGATGGCCCGGCGAGCGCTCGAATCATTGGAGTTCCACGTGCATTGCGATCTGTTCGAGACGCCGTCGGCCCGCTATGCCGACATCGTCTTGCCGGTCAACACGCCGTGGGAACGTGAAGGCCTGCGAGCGGGGTTCGAGATCGACGATCGGGCGGACGCGCTTATACAGCTTCGTCAGCGCATGGTGGCCCCGCGCGGCGAATCGCGCAGCGACAACGACATCGTGTTCGATCTGGCGGTTCGCCTGGGTATGGGCGACGCGTTCTTCGGCGGTAACCTGGAGGCGGGCTGGAATTATCAGTTGGCGCCAACGGGACTCGACGTGCAAACGCTGCGCGCGCACCCCGAGGGCATGGCCCGTCCCCAGCCGCAGTTCGAGCGTAAGTACGCCAAGATCGAATCGGGCCGGGTGAAGGGGTTCGCCACCGAAACGCGCCGGGTGGAGCTCTACTCGGAGCAACTGCTACGGCACGGCTACTCGCCGGTTCCCGTGCATGTGAAATCGATTCCGGCGTCAGAAGACGAAGCCCGCCGCTTCCCGCTGCTGCTTGGCTCGGCCAAAAACGGCTATTACTGCCACAGTCAGCATCGGGGTCTGGCAAGCCTTCGTGCTCGTGCGCCGGATCCCGTCGTCCACGTCAGTCCTTCCCTCGCAGATCGCAAGCAGATCGCGCAGGGCGACTGGGTGCGCGTCACCACACCGGCCGGTGTGGCCCGCTTCCGGGCCGCGCTCGATGAAGGGCTGGCTGACGATGTGCTGCTTGCCGAGTATGGCTGGTGGCAGGCATGCGACAGCGTCGGGCGTCCGGGATTCGCGATGGCCGGGGAGCTCGGCAGCAACTTCAACGCGCTCATCACCACCCGCGAGATCGACCCGATCAGCGGGTCGTCGCCGCTGCGCTCGTTCCGCTGCGACGTCGAGCGCGACCCGGCCAGCGATCCGGCGCGGCGTCCCTGGACCGGCATGGCACCGTTCCGCATCGTGCAGACGTCGCCCGCGGCTCAGGGCGTGCGCGCCATCGCGTTCGAGCCGCTCGACGGGCTTGGGCTGCCCGACTACCTGCCCGCGCAGCACATCACCGTACGAGTGAAGATTCCGGGGCACGCCGAGCCGCTCACGCGCGCTTACTCGCTGACCGGACCCGACGTCGAGCGAGGGCGCCGCAGCTACCGGATTGCGGTGCGTCACCAGCAGGGCCGGACGGCAGACGGCCGATCTTCGGAGGGCATCGTCTCGAGCTGGCTCAACACCGGTGCGCGCGTGGGCGACGTCGTGGAGATCGGCGCGCCGTCCGGCCGCTTCGTGATCCCCGTGCGGACGCGGCAGCCTCTCGTCTTTTTCGCCGGCGGCATCGGCATTACGCCGTTCCTGTGCCATCTCGAATCGCTCGCCGAGCGCATGGACGATGCGGGACACGTGCCCCCGGAGGTTTGGTTGCACTACGCCAATCGCTGCGGCGACACGCACGCATTTCGCGATCGACTGGCCGATCTGGCGCGACGTGTGCCGAGTGTCCATATCCTCAATTACTACGACGCCCCCGGCACGGACGATCGTGCTGGCATCGACTATGTATCGACCGAACGCGTCTCGGCCGCCGTGGTCTCCGACGCGCTGATCGCCCGTCGTGCGCGCTTCTACCTGTGCGGCCCGGAGCCGATGATGGCGTCCGTCATGGCAGGGCTGGCCGCCCGAGGCGTCCCCGCACACGACATGTTCAAGGAAGCGTTCCGCTCGCCGGGCGCTCCGCGCGTCGACGCGAACGCGGCATGGCCCGTCAGATTTTCCCGCTCGAACAAGGAAGGCCTATGGACACCGGCACACGGCAGCCTGCTGTCGTTTGCCGAATCGCTTGGCCTGTCGCCGCCCAGCGGTTGCCGCGTCGGTCAGTGCGAGAGCTGCGCGGTGAGGGTGCTGGCCGGTGAGATCGACCACCTGGCCGATGTCGCGTTGGACGAGCCCGGCATGTGCCTGAGTTGTCAGGCCATACCGCGCAGCGCCGTCGTCATCGACGCCTGAAGATTCATTGCCACGAAAGAACGGAGTCATCCCCATGAAACACATCGACGCCGCCGCCACGCGCGCCGCCCTTCCCTTCGGTCCGCTGCTCGACGCGCTGCGCACCATGTTCGTAGAGGGCTGCGAGGTCCCGCTGCGCCATACGCACGTCATTTCCGGCGGCGCTACCGGGGGCACTGCCGAAGCGGCTACGACAGTGCTGATCATGCCCGCGTGGCAGCCGGGCGGGTATCTGGGCATCAAGACCGTCAACATCGCGCCGGGTAATGGTCGGCGCGGCATCCCGGGGCTGCACTCGACCTATTTGCTGTACGACGCGACGACCGGCGCACCGCTCGCGCAGATGGACGGAGACGAGATCACCTCGCGGCGTACGGCGGCAGCCTCCGCGTTGGGCGCGTCGTATCTGTCCAGGGACAATGCATCGCACCTCGCGCTGCTCGGCGCAGGACGCGTCGGATCGCTCGTGCCGGCCGCGCATCGCGCGGTGCGACCGATCACGCACGTGACCGTATGGGATCGAGATGCCGACGCCGCGGCACGCCTGGTCGCGCGGCTTCAAACCGACGGACTGAATGCGCGTGCCTGCACGAGCGCCAAAGCCGCCGTGGAAGGCGCGGATATCGTGACTTGCGCGACGCTGGCCACGGAGCCGGTGGTGCAGGCGGCCTGGTTGGCGCCGGGTGCCCACCTCGACCTGATCGGAAGTTTCACGCCGCAGATGCGCGAAGCGGACGACGCCTGCTTCGCCGGGGCGACGCTGTTCGTCGATACCGACGAGGCGCTCGCGAAGTCGGGTGAGCTGCTCGGGCCGATGTCCCGTGGCGTGTTCTCGGCGGCCGACGTGCGCGGCACGCTGGCCGACCTCTGCCGCGGCGGACGGGTCCGGCGCGGCAGCGACGACGAGCGCACGGTGTTCAAGGCGGTGGGCACGGCGCTCGAGGACCTCGCGGCGGCCACGCTCGTGTGGCGCGCGAGCCAAGCCGCCTGAACGCCTCGACGACGACGCCTCCACGCATGGAACATCAGGCTCACAGACCAGTGGTAGTACGCAATACCCATACAGAGGAACGCACGACATGAAATCGGGAAACTCACTATCGAACACGCTACCGTCGCCGGAGGAAGGCGGCTTTCTCGAGCGACTGGCGGCATCGGTCACACGTTGGTCGGAACGCTGGTTTCCCGACGCGTATCTGTTTGCCGCGCTGGCCGTTATCGTATGTGCCGCCGGCGCGCTCGCGATCGGCGTACCCGCGGCGAAGGTCGGGGTGGCCTTCGGAGACGGCTTCTGGAGCCTGATTCCGTTCACGATGCAAATGGCGATCGTGGCCATTTCCGGTTATGTCGTGGCGGTTTCTCCACCGGCCGCGATGCTGATCCGCAGGATGGCCGCCTTGCCCCGCAGCGGTCGCAGCGCGGTGGCGTACGTGGCCTTCGTGAGCATCGCGCTCTCACTGTTCAACTGGGCAATCAGCCTGGTGTTCAGCGGCCTGCTGGTGCGCGCCATTGCGCGTCGGGACGACATTCGCATGGATTACCGGGCGGGGGGCGCGGCCGCCTACCTCGGCATGGGGGCGACCTGGGCACTGGGGCTCAGCTCCTCCGCGGCGCAGTTGCAGGCCAACCCGGCCAGCCTGCCCAAGGCGCTGGTCGAAATCACGGGCGTGATTCCGTTCTCGGAGACTATCTTCCTGCCGCAGTCGATGGCGATCGCGGCCGTGTTGACGGTCGTCTCGGTCATCCTCGCTTACTATTCGGCACCGCGCGATGCCCGCGCCAAAGTCGCCGCTGATCTGGGGGTGTCGCTGGACGACACGACCAAGACGTATGTGCGGCCACAGCGTCCGGGCGAATGGCTAGAATACAGTCCGCTCGTCACGGTCCTGATCGTTGCGCTGGGGCTGGTGTGGATCGGTAACGAGTTCACGACGAAGGACCCGCTCATCGCGATTTCGAACCTGAACACCTATAACTTCGTCTTCCTGATGCTGGGCATGCTGTTGAACTGGCGCCCGCGCCGCTTCCTCGACGCCATCGCCAGGTCGGTGCCGTCCGTGGCGGGGGTACTCATTCAGTTCCCGCTGTATGGCGGCATTGCCTATCTGCTCACGAAAGCACCCGGCATCGACGGGCAGACCCTGTCTCACCATCTGTCGAGTTTCTTCGTGGCCGTCTCGTCGCAGGCGTCGTTCCCCGGCGTGATGGGCGTGTACTCGGCGGTGCTGGGCTTCTTCGTGCCCTCGGGCGGCGGCAAGTGGATCATCGAGGCGCCCTACGTGATGCAGGCCGCGAACGATCTGCACGTGCACCTTGGCTGGGCCGTAACGGTGTACAACGCCGCCGAAGCGCTGCCGAATCTCATCAACCCGTTCTGGATGTTGCCCCTGCTTGGCGTGCTGGGTCTGCGCGCGCGTGACGTGGTCGGCTACACGTTCACGCAACTGCTGGTGCACTTCCCGGTGGTCATCGTCATGCTCTGGTGGCTCGCCCGAACGCTCGAGTATCGCCCGCCGGTCATGCCGTGAGCGTCCGGACGTCCGGACGTGGCTCCGAGAGCGGGAATCGGCGGGTGCCGTGTGATTTCTCCGCCGGCAAGGCAAGTGCCACCCTCTCGGGCGTCCTCCGGTGCGTCCGCAGGTTGGTTGGAGTATCTGTAGTGTTACCATATGCGCCCGTTGGCGATGACAACGCTAACTCATTGATTTTTCTGCGTACGTGGCCGTGTTGAATCGGCGCTGCGGGAGCTTCGAAGCGATGTTGAAGCCAGCCGGCAGTACTGACGCGGGACGGAAACTGGAGAAGGCCTTGAAGTGAATTCAAGGCCTTTTCTTTTACCCAACGCACTTTTTTGATTGAAGGGAACACCATCTTGGCATCATCGGAACACGATCAGCACCGCGACGGCGGCAAGGCGGGCGCGCCTGCGCCGGGGGAATTGCGCCGTACGTTGTCGGCGCGCCACCTGACGATGATCGCGGTGGGCGGGTCCATCGGGACCGGCCTGTTCGTGGCCTCCGGCGCCACCATTGCACAGGCCGGGCCCGGCGGCGCCTTGCTCGGCTACGTCCTGATCGGTCTCATGGTCTATTTCCTGATGACCAGCCTCGGCGAACTGGCTGCGGCCATGCCGGTCTCGGGCTCGTTCTCGACCTATGGCGCACGCTACGTCGAGGAGGGATTCGGCTTCGCGCTGGGCTGGAACTACTGGTACAACTGGGCCGTCACCGTGGCGGTCGACCTGGTGGCGGCGCAACTGGTCATGGCGTACTGGTTTCCGCACGTGCCGGGCGTCTATTGGAGCGCGCTGTTCCTCGCCATCACCTTCGGGCTCAACGCCCTTTCGGCCCGCGGCTTCGGCGAAGCGGAATTCTGGTTCGCGCTGATCAAGGTGATCGCCGTGCTGGCCTTCGTGGCGATGGGCGTGATGATGCTGCTCGGCATCATCCGTGGCGGTGAATCTGGCGGGGCGGTCAACTGGACGGTGGGCAACGCACCCTTCGCGGGAGGCTTCGCCGCATTGATCGGTGTGGCGATGGTCGTGGGCTTCTCATTCCAGGGAACCGAACTCATTGGCATTGCCGCGGGCGAATCCCAGGACCCCGCGCGCAATCTGCCGCGCGCCGTGCGTCAGGTGTTCTGGCGCATCCTGCTGTTCTACGTGGCGGCCATTCTGGTCATCGGCCTGCTCATCCCGTACACCGACCCGCATCTGCTGCGCAACGACGTGACCGATATCAGCGTGAGCCCGTTTGCGCTGATCTTCGAGCGCGCCGGGCTGCTGGGCGCGGCGTCGATCATGAACGCCGTGGTGCTCACATCGGTGCTCTCGGCAGGCAACTCGGGCATGTACGCGGCCACCCGCATGCTCTACAGCCTCGCGCGCGATGGGAAGGCGCCGCGCGTGTTCGCCCATGTCTCGCGCAACGGCGTGCCCCTCTGGGCGCTGTTCGCCACCGCCGCCGTGGCCGCGCTGTGCTTCTTTACCTTCGTGTTCAGCCCCAACGCGGTCTACATCTGGCTGCTCAACACGTCTGGCATGACCGGCTTCATCGCATGGCTGGGTATCGCCATCAGCCACTACCGGTTCCGTCGCGGTTATCTGAAACGGGGCGGCGATCTGGCCAACCTGCCCTACGTGTCGCCGTTCTTCCCTTTCGGACCGATCTTCGCATTCGTGCTGTGCCTCACCATCACGCTGGGACAGAACTACGAGGCGTTCCTGCAAGACCGGATCGACTGGGGCGGCGTGGTTGCCACTTACATCGGCATTCCGCTGTTTCTCCTGATCTGGGCGGGTTACCGACTGGCGCGCCGCACGCGCTTCGTGAAGTACGCGGACATGAAATTTCCGGACGCGCGTCCGCGCCCGCGACAAACGCCCCCGATTTCCGACGCGGCGCCCGAGATGTCCTGAGCACGGGGTCGGCTACGCCGAGGCCCTTCTGAAAAAGCCCCACGAGTCCTTCGGCGCGTGGGGCTTTCAGTTGCGGGCAGCGCTCGTCGGCGCCGGGACTAGTGACTGATCATCCAGGGCCTGCCGCCGGGGCGCTTGAGGCCCCCGGGCGCGTCCTTTCCCGCGCCTGCGAGCGTCACCTTTGCGCCCGAGCAACAACTGCACCCCGGCCGGTGGTGAGGCGCCGGGCCATCGCGCGACTGGCGCGGTGCATTGGCCGCCCGCTCGTTCGTCGCGTGCGCGGCGCGGCTGGCACTGCCCATCAACGCCAGCGACGGTGCCGTCACCACGCGCGTTCCCTCGTTACCGCAGTCCGGGCAATGGCATGCGGCGTCGCGATCGGCAATGCGTCGCATCACCACGAACGGGCCACAGTCCGCGCATTCGAAATCGTAAATCGGCATGTTGTCGTCCTCCGTCTGTCGCGATGCATCACGACTTCACGAGATCGGGGGAGCACGGCATGTCCACCCCACCCACCCCGCTCTTCACGTGCTGGATCGGCCCATCGGCATTCGGACGAATGTCGAAGTCGAAGATCTGCGTGGGCAGCCACAACGTGGCGCACGCGTTCGGAATATCGACGACCCCGCTGATATGACCCTGCACCGGTGCGCATCCGAGCAGCGAGTACGCCTGCGCGCCTGAGTAGCCGAACTTCTTCAGGTACTCGATCGCATTCAGACACGCCTGGCGGTAAGCCACCGTCACGTCGAGATAGTGCTGCCCGCCCTGCTCGTCGACGGAGATGCCTTCGAAGATCAGGTAGTCGTTGTAGGCGGGCGTGATCGGACTCGGCTGGAACACCGGATTGCGAATGCCGTACTTCGCCATCCCGTCCTTGATGACATTCACGCGCATGTGCACCCAGCCGGCCATTTCGATCGCGCCGCAGAACGTGATCTCGCCGTCGCCCTGGCTGAAATGAAGGTCGCCCACCGACAGACCTGCGCCATCGACATACACGGGAAAGAACACCTTCGAGCCTCGCGACAGATCCTTGATGTCGCAATTGCCGCCATGCTCGCGCGGCGGCACGGTGCGCGCGCCGGGCGCACGCTGCAGCATCTCCGCACGGGCGACGGGGTCGGTATCGATGCGCAACCCGCGCCAGGCGAGTCCCTTCGATTTCAGCAGGTTCTTGGCGGCAATGCAGTAGGGGCAGATCGCGGTGGAATAGATTTCGATGTCGGCCATGACGCGAGGGAGGGTTGGGCTGCCGCCATTTTACCGGCGCTGAACGCGCCGGATGGAGAATGGCTGCCGGTTTC